>Ga0310691_10008234_pt1 | contig 10742 bp, 14 predicted proteins | sample 176DNAGHGlowgp2_FD_203887 | JGI IMG/M metagenome (GOLD analysis project Ga0310691, IMG submission 203887) | Sheep rumen microbial communities from Palmerston North, Manawatu-Wanganui, New Zealand - 1766 DNA GHGlow gp2 (v2) (version 2) | ecosystem: Host-associated > Mammals > Digestive system >... | reverse complement strand
CCGGATGGCAGCGTGTTTGAGCCGTTTTACAGCTATAGTCGCAGAAACTATGTTGTGATAGTGGCCTCTGATGCGGAGGGTAAGTTTATTTGCGTAAGGCAGTTCCGTCAGGGAATAAAGGAAGTCACTACCGAATTCCCCGCGGGCGGTCTGGAACGAAAAGACGGAAAGGAATATGGTTCTGCAGAAAACGGAAATACCTCAGAGGATCCTCTGTCTGCGGCAAAGAGGGAACTGCTGGAAGAAACAGGTTATGAATCTGAAGAGTGGACTCACCTTCTGACAGTGCCTTCCAATGCGACAATAGCGGATAATTACGCATATCTCTATATGGCTGAGAACTGCCACAGAGTATCCGGACAGAACCTTGATGAGACAGAATTTCTTAACGTTGAGCTGCATAGTGAAGGTGAAATAGAGGATCTGATAGCAAAAGGCGGCTTTCAGCAAAGTGTTCACATAACAGCATGGCTTTTATCAAGAAGAAAGAAGGCTGTCTAAGTGGAAACAGGACATCAAAGCCGTGAAAAGACCAGAATATCTCTTGTGTTCCATGGCTATGTTCAGGGCGTTGGATTCAGATATACAGCGCAGCACGCTGCCGTCTCCCTTGGTCTTACCGGATGGGTTAGAAATGAATATGACGGAAGCGTCAGAGCAGAGGTCCAGGGAGACAGGGAAAGCATTGAGAGATGGATCAGTATGATCCGGAGTGGCAGGTTCATAGAGATTACTGACATCGACAGCAGGAAGATAGCTGTAGATCCGGACGAAAGAAGCTTCCGGGTAAGGTATTGACCGGATCGGATCCGGTAGATAAGGAAAACAGAAATTCTTCTAAAGAAATATAAGAAATATTGATGCTTTAACGAAAAAATCTGCCGTCAAACACAGATTATTCACACATTACTGATATTATCATTTTCAGTATCGTGCAGCTTAAGCGTAAGTCCGGATACTTAAGATCAATAACCGGGCTTGCGATCCCTGAGAAATGTCTTTCTCACAGAATCAGCCCCGTACTAAGTGGAAATGGAGTATCAGTATGAAAAGAAAGATTTGTATTTTACTTGCAGGAATAATATTATGTTGTGCTGCCTGTGGTTCGGGTTCTGAAACAGAATCATCTGCCGGTGCAGAAATAAAGAGACAGGAAGTAAATGATGGAGAATCGAATGGTCAGGGTGGTCCAGGCGGTCCCGGAGGAATGAGAGGCGGCGGTGCAGTCGATAAATCCGGAGATTCTGAACTGCAGGAAATGATCGAAGATGTTGCACCGAAATTTGAACTGCTGACATTTGAGGATAAAGAGAGCGGTACATCGCTCCAGTACCAGTTGTATGTTCCTGAAGATTATGATGAAAACGGTAATTACCCTCTGTTACAGTTTATACCGGATTCAAGCGTAATAGGAAAAGAGGCTGATTATGTATTGACCCAGGGATGGGGTGGTCTTATATGGGCTACAGAGGAAGAACAGAAGAAACATCCGTCATTTATAGTTGTTCCGGTATTTACGGATACTGTAGTTGATGATGATCACAATCATTCTGATCAGATAGATGTTGCGGTGCGCCTTATAAAGTATCTCACGGAGAAATATGCCATAGATACTGACAGGATATACACTACAGGCCAGTCTATGGGAGGAATGACATCATTTTATCTGAACATTGCATATCCGGATCTGTTTGCTGCAAATCTTTTTGTAGGAAGCCAGTGGGATAACAGCAAGCTGGATATTCTTGAAGACAGAAAATTCTTCTACATAGTATCCGCAGGAGATCCGAAAGCATCTGAAGGACAGAACGGACTCCTGGAAGTCTTTGATAAAGATGGAGCACCATACAGCCATGCCGAATGGAGCGCACAAGATGACAGCGAGGCTCAGGATCAGGCTGTTAACAACATGCTTTTAGAGGGAAATAATGCGAATTTCATTACCTTCACTGAAGGAACCACCCTTACAGAAAGAGCATCTCCGATGCCGGGAGCAGGCGAACATATGACTTCGTTTGATTATGCCTATAAAATATCTGCGGTGAGGGACTGGCTGTTTTCACAGAGCAAGTAATAGAAAATCTCTAAGGCGTCAAAGCCTTATAATTATTGACAATTATCCGCAGTACTGCTGCATCTCCATCGCACCGATACCCTTTGCAACCCTGGCTAACAGGGAATGGGGATCAGCGTGGCATCAAACCTTCACAGCGCTCTCTGGTCAGTAATCAAAGATGCTCGGTGATTGCGTTCGCCAAAGTATCTGCTTCTCGTGCAAGCACGAAGCAGATACCTTGGCTCATTGCCGTTTCAAATAACATACGGCGGACAGCTGCACTTCCGGGTGTGGCTGTTCTTTTATTGATGTATAATGGAGTGAATGTATGTCTTCCGGAGGATAAAGATAATGAACAGAAAACTTGCAGTATTCTTTCCCGGCGTTGGATATCATAATGATAAACCGCTGCTCTACTATACGAGAAAAGCAGCAACACAGAATGGTTATGAGGTTATAAATGTATCTTATGACTTTTCTGAGGAGCCTAAAGATATCAAGGGAAATACTGAGAAAATGAAAGCTGCCTTTGAAACGGCATTAAGACAAACTGAAGAGCAATTGAAGACTGTGGAATTCGGAAAATATGAACGGGTAGTTTTCATTGGGAAGAGTGTAGGAACTGTAGTAGCAGCATATTACAGCAAGATGCATAAAGTGGATGCAGACCAGGTCATTTTAACCCCTGTACCGCAGACATTCGATTTTCTGAAGGATACCAAGGGGATCCTGTTCCATGGAACCAATGATCCGTGGTGTGAAAACGGGATAGCATATGATGCTTGTAAATCACTGGGGTTTGAACACGTGATGATAGATGACGCTAACCATTCTCTGGAAACAGGAGATGTCTTAAGAGATATTTCCATAATCCATTCGGTCACAGAGCGGATAAATCAATATCTGATAGGTTAGAAATGAGTAGAAGTGGGATAAATTGCTGAAGCAGAACAGATCCGGGATCATGATGTATGCGAAAGGCGGATATGCATGAAAATACAGGAATTTGGAGAACAGGGATCAAATATTGTTATTATCCAGCCGGTAGATGATCATGACCTTGCCGTGATAGAAAGCGAAGTCGAAGCAATGGAAGAACTGTCTGAAAATCCGTTTCATCTTATCACAGTAAAGGTGGACAGTTGGAATAATGACCTGTCTCCCTGGAAAGCACCGGCTGTATTCGGAAATGAGGATTTTGGAGGCGGTGCAGATAATATGCTGCAGAAAATACTTGCGCTGACTGGGGACAGGGATAAAACGTATTACATCGGCGGGTATTCTCTGGCGGGTCTCTTTTCTTTGTGGGCTGCCTATCAGACAGATGTATTTTCAGGTGTCGCAGCAGCTTCTCCGTCAGTGTGGTTCCCGGGATTTACAGAATATGTAAAGAGTAATGAAATACATACCGGGAGAGTTTACCTGAGCCTGGGAGACCGGGAGGAGAAGACCAGAAATCCCGTGATGTCAAAAGTCGGTGACAGCATCCGTGAAATATACGACTGGTATACAGCGAAAGGTGTGAACTGCTGTCTCGAATGGAATAAAGGAAACCATTTCAAAGAGCCGGATCTAAGGACAGCAAAAGCTTTTGCCTGGATTAAAAATAGAAAATAGTGTTAATGCAGAGCCCGGGATTACTCCCGGGCTCAAAAAATGCATTATAAGTTTACATAACATTAGAACGCCTTTTCTTTTATGAGTCCGTCATATTGGACTGCATTTTTGCTAGGCTAGATATATCAAGGGAAGCGAAAAGAGAAAAAACAAGCAAATCACACTTTAAGGAGGCAGAAATGAAGCATATCGTAGTGGATCTGGAAATGAACAATGTACAGCGTAAATCAGAAGCTATGAAAATCTGCAGACTGGAAACAATAGAGATCGGAGCAGTGATGCTTGATGATAATCTTCAGGAGATCTCTTCATTCAGGACCTATGTAAAGCCTGAATACAACACAGGGATTGAAAAGAATATAACCAGACTTACGGGAATTACTGACGGTATGGTACTCAATGCTCCCAAATTTAAGGAAGCCCTCCGGATGTTCACGGATTGGTGTAACGGAACCGGCGATGAAGTAACGATATACGCCTGGAGTGATTCGGATTATACACAGATCTCAAAGGAAATGCTTCTGAAGGATTATGAGGTTTCAGAAGAAGAAAAACCTCTCCTTGAAAAGGAATGGTCTGATTTCCAGCATGAATTTGATTCCCATATGGGCTTTGAGAGGCAGGTTTCCTTAAGCATGGCTCTGGATATGGCTGGTATAAACTTCTCAGGGCGTAAGCATGATGCCCTGGATGATGCCAGAAATACAGCTGAGCTCCTGCAGGTATTCAGCGATAAGGATTTATTTGATACCACACTCCGGAAGATAAAGGAATTCATGGAGCCTAAAGAAACCTACAGTACAATCGGAGATCTTATAGATTTCTCCGCCTTTGCTGTGGCATAAGAGGAGAAGACGGGAGGGAAAGGATCATATTCTGGATAAAAAGACATTTCTACGGGAAAGATTATTACTGCAGGTACTTCTGCGTTACCTGCGAGCATTATGAAAAGTGCAGAGAGGATGGCGGAATTAGCGCTGAATTGGCTAGAAACACGCATTCATAATACAGTGATTTTGTGGTAAAATTTCATTTAACTATTGTTATTTCCGTTCTATCTGACGTTAAAGATGATTGAGCTTCCAATCAGATTTATTTGGTGGCTGCTAAAGATGAGCATTAAGCTGACGCTTGGTTTTGTGGCAGCTGTGATCATTTTTGCGCTGTTAGTATTTTATATTTGAGGATAGACTCTATAGGGTGAATGGAGGAAGAAAAAAGATTCCTATGGATGAGCTGATAAACAGACTTAGAGATCTGGCTGACAGGAGCTTTCAGAACGGCCAGTATACATTTACGAATTTCCTTTCGATTGGAGTGATAACCGAATACTATGAGCATGAAAAGGAACTGGGATATGCACATCCTGTTGTTTATGGAGGATATGAGGGAGCGGAGCGCAGAATGATAAGATTCGGGAATGAGGATGATCTTGGATATACGCAGGATTTTCCGATATCGATCTTATCCATACAGCCAGTTATGAGCAAGTTTGCAGATGATCTGAATCACAGGGATTTCCTTGGAGCACTTATGAACCTCGGGATTAAAAGGGAGATGCTCGGGGATATTCTTGTGACAGGTAAGGAAGCCTGTGTATTCTGCAGGGACAGTCTGTCAGATTTTGTAATTGAGAATCTTAATAAGGTGAAGCATACTTCTGTAAAGGTAAGTGTTACCGAAGAACTTGGCAACATATTTCTTCCCGAAAAGAAGGAAAAGATAATCCAGGTGTCTTCCACCAGGATCGATGCAGTGGCTGCAAAGGTATTCAACATCTCAAGACAGGGTATACTTGAATTATTTCCGGCAGGATATGTGCATCTGAACGGGATTATTTGTACGGAAAATGCAAAGGTATTGAAAGCAGGAGATGTAGTGAGTGCAAGGGGATACGGAAGATTCGATTTCTCGGAAGGGCTGGGGCTCAGCAAAAAAGGAAAGCTTAACTGCAGGGTAATGATATACTGAACTGCACAAAACATGGCCTTCCTTATGAAGAGCATTGCCCTCGAAAAAAGAGAAATCTTGAAGGGATCATCATATGACACCGGAACAACTGGAATGGAGCAGGACCAGAGACGAACTTGTCAGTGTGATAAAGGCTCTTGGTTTTCCTGAAGAACTTGGTTCAGAGATAGCAAAGATACTGAGGAGTCCTAAGGCAATGAGACGGATGATCTCATATCTTTACTATGTTAAGCCCAATAAGGCAGATATCCTTGTGGACGAAGCACTTGCCATCGCAAGCGAAATAGCTGCCTGGAAGGAAAAGAAGGCAAGTGAAGAAGCGAATAAGCGATATAATGAAGTCTTGAATTACGGATTTGACATAGAGGAGTGAGGAATTGAAGAAAGCTATATTTATAGATTATACGGGAACTATGGTTCAGGAGGATGAACCATACACCAGAGAGCTGCTCGCATATTTTATTTCGCATAGTGACCTTAAAGATCCAAAAGAGATTCTAAAGATCGTCTGGGGTAAAGTAAAGGAAATAGAAGCGGAAAGCTACGGGGATTCCTTTGTTAAGATTGATGAAAGGACTGACAGGATCCTTCAGTATTGTGTCGAGAACTGTGGCCTTAATGGTGATCTTTCACATATGCATGATGTATGGAGAAAGATATGGGTGCACGCTCCGCTATTTGATGATGTTAAGCCTTTCTTTGAGAGATCAGAACTGCCAATATATGTATTATCAAATGACGACCTCTGCTATCTTGAAGAATCGATGAAAATAAAGAATCTTCATCCTGCAGGGATCATTTCTTCAGAAATAGCGAAAGCCTGTAAGCCTAACCGCCTGATATTTGAGAAGGCACTTGAAATATCAGGGGTAAAACCGGATGAAGCAATCCATATAGGTGACTCCATAACTTCAGATGTGGAACCGGCAAAGGAAATAGGAATTACTCCTATATATATTTCCCGGAAAGAAACTGCCGAAATTGAAGGCGTCCGGGTGATCAGAACATTGGATGAAATGAGGTGACATTGCTGATGGGAAGACTGAAGGAACTTAGAAAATACATTAATTCAGAACTGGAAAAAATGGAGAACCCGGATGACATTATCAGTGCCGCAAATCATTTGTACGGAGTGTCGTTGGCAGCAACAATACTTGCCAAAAGGCGAGGCATGGATCCGGAGATAGCCGCCATGGCAGGAATGCTCCACGATCTTCACGCTTATAAAACCGGTTCATATGATGATCACGCCCATAAGGGAGCAGATCTGGCAAGGGAGATCCTTGGGGAACTTAACCTTACAAATGATGAGGAGACAGATGTCATCTGCTCTGCCATATACCATCATGATGATAAGTATGCGATAGATGCTCCAATGGATGAGCTTCTGAAGGATGCGGATGTGATCCACCATACCTTGAATGATACCTCAAAAGCTATTAAGGAAAAGGAACAGGCAAGATATGACCGGATATGTGAGGAGCTTGGATTATCGTCGTAAGGAATTAGCAGAACAACAGGAGAAAGCGTTTTAAGAGAATAAAATGATCTATACAGTAACCTTTAATCCATCACTTGACTATATTGTGTCAGTTAATGATTTTCGGATCGGAGCAACCAACAGGACATCATCTGAACACATGTATCCGGGAGGAAAAGGGATAAATGTGTCCCTTATGCTGAAAAACCTCGGTATCGAGAGCGTTGCTCTAGGATTTATCTCCGGTTTTACCGGGGATGAGATAGAAAGACTTCTGGACATAAGTGGGATCAGAACCGATTTTATTAATGTTTCCGAAGGTATATCCAGGATAAATGTAAAGCTTAGAAGCGGAGATGAAACCGAAATAAATGGATCCGGACCGAAATATTCTAATCGGGATATTGATAAACTGTACGAAAAACTTGATCGTGTCGGGAACGGAGATTATGTAATACTCGCAGGCAGCATCCCACCTTCCATTCCTGACGATATATATAGGGATATTCTGGAAAGATTCAGCGGAAGGGGAATTCATTTTGTAGTAGACGCAACAGGAAGCCTTTTGACGAAGGTATTGGAATACAGGCCTTTTCTCATAAAGCCCAACAGACATGAACTGGAAGAGATATTTGATGTAACTATCAGTGATAACGAAGGTATTATAGAGTATGCAAAACGGCTCAGAGATATGGGAGCCGTGAATGTGCTGGTTTCTCTTGGCGGAGAAGGAGCAGTGCTGGTGTCTGGGAATGGAGACATTTATGAATGCATTGCTCCCAAAGGGAAGGTCATAAATTCTGTCGGTGCAGGTGATTCTATGGTTGCCGGATTCCTGTCCGGTATTATCAGAAACGGAAACTATGAGGATGCATTTTACACAGGGATTTGCGCAGGGAGTGCATCTGCATTCTCCGAAACATTTGCAACTATTGATAAAGTAAGAAAACTTATGACCCAAATGGGAATTATAGGAAGGTAAAAATATGATCATTGATTTCAACAACATGGAAGAACAGATATTGCCGAAATTCAAGGACGGCGAAGGTGCTTTGATCGCAAAAATGCATTCTGATAAAGACGGAAAGATCCTGTACGGAATACTGAAGCCCGGCTCATCAGTCGGATACCATAAACATGTCACCAGCGATGAGGTGATCTATATCATAAGTGGAAAGGCTGATTTTATTTATGATAATGACATCCGGGAGGAAGCAATTGCCGGAGGATGTCACTACTGTCCTAAAGGCCACAGCCATTCAATGATTAATAACGGTCCTGAGGATCTGGTTTTCTTTGCGGTTGTGCCGGAACTGATCGGGTATTAAGTAAGAGTAGCATAAAACCCATCGGAACTCATATTATATGGGCGTGACGATTCGGTTGATTATAAATAGACTTTGGATAAAGCCTTGGATCACTCTTCTTTATCCGTAATAATCATATGATGAATAGCTTTAGCAATAACTACCTCGGGAGCCTCCTTAAGCTTTTGCTCTTTGGGAGGTTTCCACCAGACAAAATGCAACAATAATTGTTTTTACTTTGAAAGTTCTCCAAATGATCAACTGTTTCCTGATTTTTGAATACATTGTTGCCGTTTTTCGATTTCTTACGTATAACTATATAGAGAGCGGTATTGAAGCTTCCTGACCGGATCGCACGCTCAGCAGGAAGTGATTCAGAATTGCCTCATCGATGCGATCGTTACGGAAATGTACCCGGTGCTATTAAAAAATCATTATCAGCTTATATGGAGGAACGGTAAATAATGAAACTGATCGGTTCCAAGTCCCGACAACCCTTGGGAGATTGTTTCCTTTAGTCGGTGGTAAGTCAGTGGGGACGGTTCTGATCGACTCCCTATAAAAGCTTTTCTGTCTTCTTAGTATTGATATTATTTGAAATATGCTTGTTTCCGCTTGATACGTTTCCGCCCGGATTGATCTCATTCATTATGTCTTTTCCGACAGGTCGTACCAGTTTCTTTTGCTTCTCTTTCTTTCTCTTCTTCACTGATATTCATTTTCTCAGTAATGTCGAAACCACCGGCACTATTTGGAACGGGCCGGTAAGGATCAAAACCATCACCTCTGTCATCATATGCCTCGTCAAGACCAAGGTCGGACGTTGCGAAACGCATATACGGCCGGAATACCGCATGTGCCACCGGAGTGAGCTCTCTTAATAATTCCTTTAGTTTAGGCATTTCATTCTGCTGTTCAGCAGGAAGTCTGCAGAATTTTTCCACAATACCATAAAGATCCAGCTGGTTATTTGCATAATGGTATCCTATAATACCGTCTCCTTTTTGTATCTTATATCCGTAATTATTCAGGTAACCTTCCTGAAAATCCTTACCTCCTTTAACCACGTTTTTCAAGCTAAGGTCAAGCTTAATATACAAGTGAGATCAATAAATCAGCCTGTTTTGAGATTACGTTTTCTCAGAAAGAAACAGTTTTTTTAATGACATCATTTATCTACAGTCAGTCTGATAAAAGGTACTATTTTTTTTCACTTAAATTGATGATAGGATTTTTTTGTAAAGAAATCTGTCGCCATCGAAAGGAGAATACCATGAAGAAAAACATCAGACTAATATTACTCGGGGAGGCTATACTGCTCGCAGCAATTTTCCTTTTCAATCTCTTCCTTTGTAACGGAGGATTGTCAGCTATTGCCTATTTTATCGATCTTCCGTCATTGATCGTGATTTTTGCATTTCTTATTCTGGGGCTCATCATTATGGGAGAAGGCGGGAACTTTATAAAGGCATTCTCTGTAGGTATACATCAATATAGTTTACTGGAGCTTAAAAACATATCGGGCGCTGTTAGAGCGGCTCAAAATCTGACAGTTTTCGGTGCGATCTTTGCTATTATCATATCAGGTATGGTACTTCTCGGGAGACTGGATGATCTTTATACCATAGGGGCCAACCTTGCAATATGCCTGCTGGCGGGATTCTATGCTGTGATCATCGAATTCTTCCTGTTTCCCCTGAGATTGAACGCCGAAAATAAAATGAACGAAGAAATGGACATGGACGATGAGTGATCCCCTGATAATAACAAAAGATCAATATCGCAAAGTTGCTGTTAAATTCGGATTAACAAAACGTGAACTGGAACTTGGATACTTAAAGGTATCCGGATTTTCAAACCGAAGAATAGCTTACATGTACGGGATCGCAGAACAAACAGTAAAGAATCATTTTACCCATATCTATGAAAAAGCCTGGGTTCCCGGCAGAAAAGAATTCCGTGAACTATTCATTGGAGTCACCGGGAACAGCTCCGACTGCCGGAACTCTTTCAAGTGAACCGTCCTCCAGAAGATCCTTCACCGGAGATCTTTTTGTTCTCCATGGGGGAATGCTCGTATGAAAACCCTGTCTGAGCCGCACTCAGGTATTCTTCCGGGATCACGGCGCTCTCTGCATACGCAGGATCTGAAATCCCTTGTTTTATGCGGACTTTTGGGCTTGACTATGGTATAATAGGTCGATACGCCGACCGTAGCGGGGACCCTTGCCCTCCCTTTTTCCGTTTAAGGGAAATAATTGGGGATGAATGCCGGAGAAATACGAGATACCGGATTCAGGCACGGTTTTTT
>Ga0310691_10008232_pt1 | contig 10743 bp, 19 predicted proteins | sample 176DNAGHGlowgp2_FD_203887 | JGI IMG/M metagenome (GOLD analysis project Ga0310691, IMG submission 203887) | Sheep rumen microbial communities from Palmerston North, Manawatu-Wanganui, New Zealand - 1766 DNA GHGlow gp2 (v2) (version 2) | ecosystem: Host-associated > Mammals > Digestive system >... | reverse complement strand
CATAATCTCTACCAAATTCTCTAGCATAAGGTATATCAAAATAATTAGCAATATCTCTTACAAGTGTAGACTTACCTTCACTTGCAGTACCAATAACAAGAATATTCTTACAAAGATATGGTTTAAATGGTCTTGTAATTTTATTCCAGTATTTAACAGGATTTTTTCTAATCTGTGTACCAGAAACAGGATTTACTTTATTGATAAGAACTATATCATCAACCCAATAACAATTTTTCTTAATACTTGTTTTGTAAAATGATTCAGCAACATAGAAAGTATATTTTTTATCCTCATGAAATGCATAATCACTTCCTAAATCTTCAGTAATTAATCTTTTTACTTCATTTGTCCATACTTCCCAATTATGATCAGACATACTTTCATCAAGTCCAAGAACAGTATCATTAATCTTTCTGACTCTAATCTGCTCATCATCTCTAAAGAAATCACTAATGATTATATATCTTTCATCAAGATTAAGATTAATTTCCCATCCTCTAGGTTCATTATCATAACCACATACAATAACATAACAGATGTCATTTTCCTTCTTAGCTCTCATAATGACATCCATATGTCCTTGGTGAAGTGGACAATAACCACCAAAACAAATACCTATTTTGTTATTCATATTTAAAATGTAGCATTTTTAATACATTCTTCCATTTCTTCTCTTGTCCAAACTTTTGGAGGATCTAACTCATATATCTTAATTCCAAGACAATGATGACCAGCAATCTTAAGAGTTTTCCTAAGAAATTGCTCAAGTTCTTCATTATTTTCAGAACTATCAACTATAAAGTCAAAACCAAGAAACTGTGGACCACCATATCTGATGTCATCCCAATCATTTTGTTCACAATCGATAATAACCTTTTTCATAATTTATTATTATTCAAAAATACTAATTCTAAATGAATTATATTCATCTGCATCTATAAATACAAAATCTGTATCAATTTCTAAATCGTTACAAATATTTATTAATTCTTGTACACTAATACCATATTCTACTTTAATATTGATAGCCCAAAATTCTTTATCTTCAATCCATCGACAATTTAATATAGTAATGTTTTCAATATTTTCAGTTAATACATCGAATATTTGTTCTTCTGTTAATCTCATATTATATAAATCTAATTCTTAATGAAATAATTTCACCTTTACTATTTTTACCGGCATAAAGATCATATCCACCATCTCCGAAGCCGCTAAAACTAATAACACATTTATTATCAAGAGCTATGCCTTCTCGTCTTTCTTGTCCAGAATATTCCCAGTGACCTTTTCCAGGATTATTAATAGTTCCATCTTCATTAAATGTCCAATCATCTACCCAATGAGGTTCTATAAAATCTTCACCATTAATATCATAATAATATCTTAAATCAAATTGTTTATCATACCACTCAGATGATTCAGGATAATCATCCATATATTTGCCTTCCTCAAGAATATGATACTTTTCAAAATATTCTTTATCAAAAATACCAGCAGATCCACTATCTACTCCTATATCAATACCTTTATCAAGAATCTTAGTAGGATAATTTTTAATATAGTTTTCATGTGCTATCCAAAGGTCAGTAACTCTAATTCCATTCATACTGCCTGGCCCAAAATCTTTCTTATACATAAATCCATAATACTTACCAGGTTTAAGACCTTCAACAAATGCCTGGCACCATGTACCAACTCTGTAGCATGGATCACTTACATAAACCTTATCACCTAATTCTATTGTACCTAATTCTTGTTTATACTTTTTACTCATATTTTTATATCCCATTTTAATTTATTAAATTCATCTGCAATTTCTTTAGAAACAACTACATAATTTGGTTTGCCTCTTTTACTTCTATTATTAATTTCATTAGTAATTTTATTAGCATGTTTAAACATTATATTAATAGATTCAACTATTGCTTTTTCTCTAGGATCTATAAATATACTATCTTTTTTAAGTTTTAACATAAATAAATTATTTAGAATAGAAGTATATAGAGGAACATTCAACCTCTATATACTTATTGTTTAAAAGTAGAATTTCAAATCTGCAAAGAAATTAATACCTGCTTCTCTAAAGTAATATTCTACTCCATTATCAACCATTGCATTATAATAATTTACTCTATTAGTAAGATTATTTATTCTTGCACCAAATTCAATATTCTTCCAACGATAATTACCATACATTCCAATAGTCAAGTAATATGGAATTTTATGTTCATTATCCATATCCATATACATTGAAGAATGATAGTGATTATTAAAACCAACTCTCCAATTATTACCCTTATAATAAATATCATTATTTAAAGTAAATGCAGGTGTAAGGATATGATACTTATCTTTAAATGTTTCAGTATTTACCTTATTTCTACTAAGTGAAGTATTAAGTGCATAATGGAATCCTTTCCAGAAATTCCAATCCATACTTACTTCAATACCAGTACGATAAGAATTTGTTGCTGTATCATGAAGAGGAAGACCATTTGCTCCAAGTTTACCATTCAAAACTCTTTCATTAATAAATCTCATATAATAAAGATTTACATTAGCTTCAATCTTATCAGTAGCAATTACATAACCAGCTTCTACATCATAAGAACGTTCTGCTTTATTAGTGGTAAGAGCAACATTACTTGGATTAAAAAGACCAGATGTTCTAATATCTTCTGTACCACCAAACATATCAGTTCTAGTAGGTTCACGATTTACAGTAGCAAATCTTACATAAAGTTTATTAGAATTATTGATATTAAAATCAACATTTGCGCCATAGTTGATAAAATTCCAATTTGTACCAAACTTGGCTGTTCCCCAACTCCAAAGTGGATTATAATTATCAGCGTATGCAAAATCTACATAACGATACTGTACATTAGCACCAAAATTCCACTTACCAATCTTATAAGTACCACTTACAAATACATTAGCATCATTTTTATTACCAGTATTGTCATAATAGAAATCACTTACATCTCCAGTGTATTTATTCTTTACACTATCATTCATATAGTGCCTTCTCTGATAGGCATATATATTAGTACCAGCAGTAAGAGTAAAATTATTAAGATAAAACTTAGCAGCTACATTTCCACCATATAGATAATGGGTAAGTCCAAGAGTCCAGACACCAAGACCAACATTTGCAGGAAGATTATCAATATTATACCAACCATTCTGATACTGTAGATATACACTTGAAGTAAGTAGAACTTTATCACCAAACCATCCCTTATACTGAATCTTATTTACAGTCTGGAACCACTCGTCATCTTCCTTATAAGTATTACCATTTGCCCTTGGATTTGCTTTAAGCTCTTCAAGAGTATTACCAAGCCAACCCTGACCATTACGGTGACGACCATTCAATGAAAGAATATCAATAGAATGTTTTGAATTAAAGAAATATCCATACTTAACTGTAAAGGCCTGAGAATTATTGAATCCATAATCCTTAAAACCATCAGTCTGTTGCTGAGTAGCCTTTACATGAACTGCATTATGATTTCCAAGAAGTCCAGAATTATAAACAATACTTGTCTTATATGTCTTAAATGAACCTCCACCAATATAACCATAACTTTCAGTATCTTTAAGAAGGTCAATACTTTCAAGATTAATACTACCACCACTTGATGCAGTACCATTATTAGTACTTGAAGTACCACGTTCAACCTTTACTGAATGAATACTAGAAAGAAGGTCAGGTGAATTAGCAAAATATGTACCATAATCTTCAGATTCATTCCAAGGCATACCATCAAGAGTAACATTGATACGAGTTTGATCTAGGCCACGAATACGGAAATATCCATAACCAAACTCAGTACCATTATCATTCATACTGAAAATATTTGGCATTTGTCGGAATAAATGTGAAGGTTCCTGACCATGATTCTCAGAAACAAGAGTCTGATGATTTACAAGAGACCCAACATTAACTGTATTACGATAAAATGAAACAACAGACACTGAATCAATAGAATAAACTTTAGTAGTGTCTACATTTTCTGCAAAAGCAGAACCCATCATAATAAAGATGGTAAGAATAATTGTAAAAAATTTCTTCATCATTATTTATTTTGTTTTAAAAGTTAAATATGCAAACATAAAGTAGATTGTGAAAATGGTTTATCTTTGATAAATAAAGTTAATGCCCATCTTGCATCTCCCATTGTAGTAGTTACCTTTCTAAAATCAATTTTTAAGTTTTCTTTTAAATAAGTTTCTATATACTTATCAATATTTGTTGCTGTTATTGGTTTAGGTGTTGCTATACATTCTTTTTCATCTGATTTTCTTTTCTTTTTAGATTTTAATGAAGGCTTATTTATAATTGCTCCACCTGTATTAGTATTAATTGGTTTATCATTAATTGATAAATTTTTTATTGATACAGAAGTATTTTTAGGTATATTAAATAATCCTTCAGAAATTATTTGTTGAATTTGTCTTAAAGCAGTTTCTTCATCTATTAAACCATCATTGTACATATCTGTTAATATATCTATTTTACTTTTCATATATTAATATAGTATTATTCATTTAAAGAATTTCCATCTGGAGAACAACAATATAAATCTTCTGAAGCTAGAGGTTTAAAATCGCCAGCTTTAATTCTTTCTGGTAGTGGAAGCCAAGTATCATCAATATCCTCTTGTGTCCATTTAGCTCTCTTTTCATCTACTTGACCAGCTTCATATGCAATTTTCATTGCCTCTTCTCGATTAACAAATCTTCCTTTAGAAGTATAGAATCCATTTGTATCTGGTTCATCATTATTTGGAATTTTTAATTCTTCATAAAATCTTGTCCAAATATCATGATGACGATAACCAATTTCAATATTTAGAATTTCATTGTGACCACCTCTATATGGATTTCCTTCAGCTTTTCTTGGTTCTTTTCTAAGAACAGCTGCACAAAGTATATATTCTTTACTATTATCTATCATATTATATTATATTTTCATTATAATATAGAAAAAGGTTTGAAAAATTCAAACCTTTTTAAATAAATTATCTCTTGTAAATATTTGCCGAATATTACACCCAATATAATTTCCTATAACAACAATTAAATAATATAATAGTGGTTTCACAAAACCATAGTTAAGTATCAGATTATCTTCCATTCCAAAATAAAAAGCATCAGCAATTGAGTGATTAAAACCACATGCAACAAATGTAGGAATACCAATAAGAAGTGGAATTACTGAATTATCTCGTTTAGATAAGAATACTGAAATATCAACAATAACACCACACATAATTGCTTTTGATAATGTAACATACCATGGTGACATTAATTTATTAAATATAATTGGTGTAATATTATTTCCAACAACACCGTCATAAGTAAAATGCATCAACCATGCACCAAATGCTGCACCACCAATATTTAGGGCTAAAACTTCCATTTTAGTCCAAAACTTTTCTTCTGTCCCAGCAATTCCTGTATATAATGGTGTTTGGAGTTTTACAACACAGATAATACCAAAAGCAAATAGAAATGCTCCAATTATTCCTCCAACTTTAAGAAATGCATATCCACCGATAGCAATCAAAAATCCAGCAAAAAACTTTTTAAGAATATTCATTATTTTTCTTTTTATTAGGACAACCAGCAGCTAAATCTAAATTATGACTAAGCATGCATCTATATTCATTATTATCTTTTATATTAAAAAATATACAATCTTTACATTTTTCTGGAATGTTCATTTTTAAGTATTACATATATTTGTAATATACCTAAAAATAAACCTTAGATAATTCCAACCTCTACTTCTCTCTCAAATGTATATAGCATATCAGGATAAGTATGTTCTGTTACATTAATTGGAGTAATAGAATGAATCTCCCAATTTCCAACTTTATTAAGAAAATTTAATACATCTTTAAATGTTCTAAAAGACAACTTATCATAATATTTTGAATATGCATCCATATCACAGAAATCATGATCATAATAAAAATTAATATTATTAAAATCATGTTCATTAGGAGATAAACTTCTTACCATAGATTTACTCAAATAATTACAAGCATATTGAGTCCAACTTACAATTAATTGATTATATTCAACAAGATATTGCTTACGTTTCATTTAAAATAAAGTTTTAGATTCAACAACAGGTAATGGCCCTTTATCTCTAAGATATGTTAATCTTCCACAAAATTCAGAAGTAGTTAATACAGTTTCATTCTTTTTATTTTTTCCAATAGAATGAGTAAGTGTAGCTCCTTTAGTTGCTTCAAGTGCTTTTCTAAATCCTGTATTCTTATTTAATTCATTATATGCTCTATTTAAAAGATTTTGATATTCATCGCTATCTCTTTTATATGTTTTACCAAGCCAATATAATTCTTGTTTTTGATACCAATTTTTATTTCTACCCTTTTTCTTTGCAGCCATTCCTACAAGAGAACATACATACTTCTGCATATCAATAGATTCAAACTTCAATGATTGAAGAAATCCTTCCATTGAATTACATTGTACGCCATCTATTTCAAACGGATGTGGAGAAAAATTACTTAATGTTCCAGCAGGATATCCGTTCTTACTTCCTATATCCATAATTATTTATTAATTCTATGTTTTACCGCATATGCTGGGAATGAATCAGCTACTGCTTGTGCTAATGTTTCCCAAGGTTGTATACAATTTTCAGTATCTTCACAACTATATCCAACACCTTTAAATACAGTTATACCATCATATCTTGCATAGTTAAGCATTTTTACTTTTCTCCCTTTATCAAAGTAATAATATGATAATAAAACTTCATTACCTACTTTTGGCTTTAAAATTCTTTTAACTTTAGTAGATAATTTTACATATTGATATTTTTCAGGATAATTATTAAAACCTACTTTATCCCAAAATTCTTTATCATAGTTTGGCATATTTATTCAACTATTTCAAATCCTCTTCTATTTTTAAATTCATTATCAGTAATATATCTCCATCTATTAACTATGATAAGAGGCATAGTAATAGAACCGTTAAAATGTATAGATTCCAAAAATGTAATATTATTATCTCCTTTATCTATGCCTACATATTTTCCATGATTAGTATCAAATAATGCTTTCTTTCCAATTTCTGGAAATCCTTCGTCTTCTGTTTTATGCCATTTATTCATATTACTTATTAGCTTCACTGATTACTTCATAAGTTAGAAATAACATAACTCCAGTTATACCATCTGGAAATATGTCAATATCACTTTCATAGTAATCATTAAATTTATTAATAGCATCATTAACATTATCAGCTATAACAAGATCTCCGTCACGTAATTTATTATGACTAACCTTATAAATTTGTATTGTCTTTCTTTCAGTCATTATTATCCTCCAACCAATTATTTTCTAAATAATAAAATCCAATGATTAACCCAGCGGTTATCAATATCCATATAAACCAATATAGAAATGTATATAATGCAATTCTATTTTCTGCAGCCTTTATGACATCTGTAATTGTATATCCGTCAGTAAATCTAAGATTATTATAAGACTTATTAGATATATTTCCTTGTAAACATCCTTCAGCAAAAATAGGATATGTACGATAAATATATCTTATAGTACTAGATTCTTTAATAGTTTTATAATAAGTTAAATGCTTTTTATATTTTACTGCATTGTATGCAAATCTTTTCTGAAGAAATTCTAGAGAGTCACAATGAAATGTATCTGTACTTACATGGTCCCAAGACCAATAAGTTTCAACTCTAGTATGAGTATGTCCTTTTCCATCAGATGTAGTAACTGTTCTTGTATGCATGGTATATCTTTCCTTCTCTTTTTCAATAACCATATACACACCAGGAATATCAGGAATACTTATTGGTTTAATTGCAAGGATTCTTCCATTAGAAAGAAAATCTCCTACATCAGTTCTACCGATGTAATCAAATTTATTTACATCGTTATCTACTTGAACAGCAGATATAATTTCCAGTTGTTTCTCTTTTGCAGGAAAAAGAATTGGGTTAGAAAGCCATAACCCAATTCCTAACATGATTGAGAAAATAATTACCGAAAATAATATTTCTCTCTTAGTAATTTCCATCATAATTAAAATTTAACAGCAGGCGCATCAACAGAAGTATTAGTAAATTCAAGGCGTTCATAATCCTTAAATTCGTATCCCATCATATCAAGAATCTGTTTGTTAGGAAACTGACGAATATACCTCTTATACTCAGTAACCTTTTTGTTATAAAACTTGCGCATCTCAGAAATCTTATTCTCAGTAATAGCAAGTTCATTCATAAGATCTTGATAATTCTTCTGACTCTTCAAATCAGGATAAGCCTCAGCAACTGCAGCAATCATAGTCTTAATCTCATCAGCAGAAGTACCATTCTTTGAACGAGATGCTACAACATCAGTCAATGTCTTATACTCATGTTCATCATATGCCTTGACACATTCTACGAGATTAGGAATAAGGTCAAATCTACGCTTTTCCTCAACACGAATGTTACCAGCTGTATTTTCAATCTGTTCCTCAAGTCCAATTGCTCCATTTTGAACTCCCTGGTTAATAAAGATAACCATAAGGATGAGTGCGACAACAACGCCAATAATTAAAAGAACCTTTTTCATTTGTTTATTTTGCTTTAAATTGTTAATTAAATCTCAGGAAGAGCCTCATTAACATGCTTAACAGCAGTAATGCTAGCCTGGAATTTATCCAGAACATCTTTGTCAACAGGAACGAAAATATTTTCAACACCGTTACTACCAATAACTGCGAGCATACCGATGTAGCAATCAATTTCCTTGAAGTAGACAGAGCAAGGCATTACCTTCTGTTCTCCAGTAGTGATTGCCCCGACAGTATAGGCAATACAAGCGCCAGGAGCTTCCCAAGCAGAAGTACCGAGGAGACCAGTAAGAGTAGCACCACCCTTCATCGTGTTAGAAACAACCTCAGCCGCCTCATCAGGAGTAAGAAGACTAACAACATCCTTACCCTTATACTTGGCGAAATCAATAAGTGGAATCATAGTGGAATCACCGTGGCCACCAATTACCCAAGCATCAATGTCATCAATGTTAGCATCAATGTCATGCTTACGAAGTGAAGTCTGAATGAAGTATGCGAATCGAGAGGAATCAAGCATACCACCCATACCAAATACCTTCTTGTCAGCATCAGTACGGCCGAGCTTCTTAAGAATCTTGTAAACCATGTAGGACATAGTATCCATAGGATTGGAAACTACCACATAAATGGCATTAGGTGAATACTTGTTACACTCAGTAACAACATTGGTCATGATGGAAGAATTAATTCCAACAAGATCCTCACGGGTCATACCAGGTTTACGGGGAACACCCGAAGTAATAACAATAACATCGGAATCAGCAGTTGCAGTATAATCGTTGGTAACACCGAAAACCTTGGTGTTAAACTTTAGCGACCTTGCACACTGAGAAATATCCATTGCCTTACCTTCCGCTACGCCGTCTTTAATATCAAGAAGAACAAGAGTGGAAGCCAAATTCATTCGAGCGATATTCATTGCGGCAGTCGCTCCAACATTACCTGCACCAATAATAGAAACTTTCTTCATATTTGTTTGTTTTAAACTTACAATATAATATAGTAATGAAACATTGAAATTCAAATTATTTCTTTTTATGTTTCAATCTTGCTTTAATTCTTTCCTCTGTTGTAATAAAACCATGTTTACGACCAGTTATTTCGTAATAATATTTAAGGAACTTAGCTCCTATGTAAACTTCTCCTTTCATGACCGTCTTTAAATTTTTGGATTTTTTTATTAGCATTTACTGGTATATCTGATTGTTTTTTATATTTATCATATCTATCCCATCTACCAGCAATTTTATCAAAGAAAAATTCATTTCTATGTTTAGTACAAACCCATGTATCTGATTCATATATTGCACCTTTTCTTGTTAATTCATGAGCACGTTGAGATGCTGCATCAATATCAACTGCCCAAATTCGATGTTCTTTCCCATCAGCGTTAGTAAGGAGATACCATAAGTTTTTTTCCCTGTCGTTATATATCATCATTGTTTTTCTTATTTTCAAAAATAGCCTTAATATGAGTATAATCTTCTAACTTAATTCTAAAGTCATCATACCAACATTTTTCAAGATAAGGAACACGGAACCTTTTGAAATATATAAGGTTATAAGATTCCATCTTTTCAAGAAATCCTTCAATATCAATAGGGAAATAGTTTTCATTAACTTCACGTTTCCAATTAATGGTCCAACGATATTTAAGAAGGAAATGAATAAACTGTTTATTAAGTTCATGAGTGCTACCCCAGATTTTTTCAAATTCATTAACCTGGCTTCTTAAAGTACTTCCAAGAGGGCATTCCTCATCAAGTTTCACCCAAAGATTTCTTTTAGTTTTACGATTAATATCACGGGAGCACATCATATCTCGAATACAGATATATTTGAAATTACTGTCAAGAACACGATGCCAGAACAAATCAATATCATCAAGACTATCTGCATAGGAGTAAACTTCATGAATAACCGAAGAAAGAATAAGAACACTTTCCATTTCAGAGTAAGTATCAATACTTTTCTTTACATCATCCCATTTAGAAGTAAACAGAACATTGTAAGTAGGATAATGAGAGAACTTATTCTTTGCAAGTTCAATCATAGTTTCTGAAATATCATATCCAATAAAGAAAGCATTAATATTGTTGT
>Ga0310691_10008231_pt1 | contig 10743 bp, 6 predicted proteins | sample 176DNAGHGlowgp2_FD_203887 | JGI IMG/M metagenome (GOLD analysis project Ga0310691, IMG submission 203887) | Sheep rumen microbial communities from Palmerston North, Manawatu-Wanganui, New Zealand - 1766 DNA GHGlow gp2 (v2) (version 2) | ecosystem: Host-associated > Mammals > Digestive system >... | reverse complement strand
TTAAAGGTAAAAGATTGAAAAAGGAAAATCGACAATAGGTTAGGTTCGATTAAGGTAAAAGAAAGAAGATTGTTATTAAGGATAACACAGACGTCGTGAGGACGTTTTTCATAAGGATTAGGTTTTTAGTTATTGATAGTAGTTTGGAGATGCAGCACTCGGGTAGAATCCTGTGTGCTGCATCTTTTTACTTTTTTCTCATCCAGCCACCATGGAAAAGTCGGATGAGGAAAATTAAACCGCGGAAGGTGAGTTCGATGGCCATTGCTGTCCACACACCGGGGAGACCATAGGTCCCGGCCAAAATGGCAGCGAGGGTCAGACGGACACCCCACATCGAGAGCAGACTCATGGCTGCTGGTTTTAGTGTGTCGCCGGCTCCTACAAAGATGCCGTTACAGACGATGGCTGCAGCAAACATGGGCTCTGCAAAGGCTTCAATGCGCAAACAGTCAGAGCCTACGGCAATGATGTCGTCGACAGGGGTCAGCACCATCATCAGTTCTGGGGCAAAACCCCACATGAGAACACCCATCACCGTCATGACGAGCATACCGAGAACTACTGACGTACGGGCAAACGAACGGGTGAGCACCTGTTGGCCTGCACCGAAGCTCTGGCCCACCAAAGTGGTGGCGGCTTCGGCAATGCCGTAACCGGGCATATAGCAGAGGCTCTCGACGGTGATGGCCAATGAATGGGCTGCGATGGCAATGGTGCCCAAGGGGGCTACGATGAGTGTGCTGACCACTTGTGCACCGCCCATTAGCAGATGTTGAAGTCCCATGGGGGCACCTATCTTGACGGCAATGTTCACCACATCTTTACAGGGGCGGAAACTCTGCCAGCTGTTATCTCTTTTTTCTTTCCTCTTAAAAATTCCCAGTATGTCAGAGCGTACTAATAGGAAATAGAGCATGAGTGCGGCAGTGATGAGCATAGAGACGCCCGTTCCGATGGCTGCACCGGCTACGCCCATGCCAAGGATATATATGAAGAGGTAGTTGAAGACTACATCCATGCCGCACATCAGGATGTTGAGTGCCGAGGGTATCTTCATGTTGCCAGAGCACTTGAGCATAGAGCCTGCCAGTCCTTCCATTTGGAAAAAGATGCCGAAAGCGGAGAAGATGGCAAAGTAAAGGGTGGCATCGTGGGCTATCTCCTCTGTGCCTCCGAGCCAGAAAGGAAGAAAAGGACTTGCCAAGAGGGCTGCCAGCGTGGTGAGAAGTGCCCAAAGGAGGCTGCAGACGAGTGACTGTCGTAACACACGTCGGGCACGTTCGAAGTCGTTGGCTCCAATGGCATGTGCCACCTGCACAGAGAACCCCATGTTGACAGCCGAGGCCAGTCCGCCCATCATCCATCCGGTGGTCTCTACCAGTCCGATGGCTGCCGAGGCTCTTGCACCGAGGTGTCCCACCATGGAAGCGTCGATGAAGAACATCACGGTGGCGGAGATTTGGGCGAGAATAGACGGGATACTCAGGCTGATTATCAGCCTGAGTTTCTCGCCTTGTGTCATTTCGCGACCCTCGCGAATGTAGGACAGGAGGTCGGTGCCTTCTTTTTTCAAGATTATTTAGGATTTCGTCGTTTTGATGTTCTGATATTTCGAAGTTTCGATGTTTCGAAGTTTCGATGTTCTATTTATTCTGCCTCGAGGTATAGTACGCGGCTGGACCAGTCGCTCTTCTTCGACCATTCGGGTTCGTTGCGGTAGGGCACATCGATGCCGTGCGACATCAGATAGGCTCCGCTGAACGACTTGCCTTCTACGTCGAGTGGCTTGAGGTCAATGCGGTTGAGCTCGTGCACTTTATACATCCGTGTGGGGTTTAGTCCAGCCATCTTGATACGGGGAAGGTGCTCGTTCTGGAACGACTCCGTTTTCCACCAGTACCATACGGCTTTGGTTTGCTCGTCGTTGACGTACATCAGCGAGGCGAGACCCTTCTTGTCGTATGGCGACATCAGTCGGTAGATGTTGCCAAACTGTACTATGGGACGTATCTGTTTGTACTCGGCAATAGCCTTACGGCATAGTTCTTTTTCGTCGTCGGTCATGTTCTTGGGTTGTATCTCCATACCCAGACGGCCCGACATTGCCACGTCAATACGGTATTTCAGTGCTGTGGTGCGGAACACGGTGTGGTTGGGTGTTGCCGAGATGTGGCTTGCCATTGCAATGGCAGGGAAGAAATAGCTGGTACCCCACTGCATATAGATGCGCTGCAGGGCATCGGTGTTGTCGCTGACCCAGAACTCATCGAAGTAGGGCAGTACCCCCCAGTTGGCACGACCGCCGCCTGAGGCACAGGCTTGTATGGTGACATCAGGATACTTGGCACGTATGCGCTGGCACACCTTCTCCAATCCGCGGTGATATTCTATATAGAGGTGGCTCTGGTCGTTCATGGTGAGATACTGTGAGCCATGGTTCATGATGGCCATGTTGGCATCCCACTTGATATAGTCTATCTCGGGGTATTTGGACATGAGATTGTCGACAACACTGAATACAAAGTCTTGTACCTTGGGATTGCCCAAGTCGAGTACCACCTGCGTGCCTCCACGTCCCAAGACGGCATCGCGTTTCGGAGCCTTTACAATCCATTCAGGATGGGCTTCGTAGAGTTCTGACGTGGTGTTTGCCATTTCGGGCTCTATCCAGATGCCGAACTTAACACCGTTCTTCTTCGCATCGCGCAGCAGTCCCTCAATGCCCTCGGGCAGCTTGTTGCGGTCTACTACCCAGTCGCCCAGGCTGGAGTTGTCAGTCTTGCGTGGGTATTTGTCGCCAAACCAGCCATCGTCCATCACGAAGAGTTCGCCGCCCATGGAGGCTATGTCCTTCATCATCTGGTCCATGCCCTGCTGGTTGATGTCAAAATAGACACCCTCCCACGAGTTGAGCAGAATCTTACGTTCCTTGTTGCCATGCTGCAAGCGGTATTTGCGTCCCCACTTGTGGAAATTGCGCGACACGCCGCTGAGTCCTTTCTCCGAGTAGCTCAGTGCAAGTGCCGGGGTCTTGAAGGTCTCGCCGCGCTTGAGGTGGTATTCCGAGTTGTCCTCGTTAATGCCAGCGAAGAAGTAATGGTAGTCGGTATCGTCGGTGACCACCTTCAGGCGATAGTTGCCCGAGTAGCAGATGGCCGCTCCGATGACGGCTCCAGTGTTCTCCTGTCCCTTGCCGTCAAGCGAGAACATCACCTCTCCATGGTCTGTATGCGAGTTGCGGGTTCCGTCTTTGTTGACGATAACCTTCTGGCCTGCCGTCAGCGGTTCTTCCACCAACTGTGCTTCGTTGGCCCACGATCCGTAGAAATGGCTCAACCATACATTGCCGCGACGGATGGGCAGCATGGCCGAGGCATAGGTGGTCAGGTTGACGATACCTTTCTCGTTGTTGGTAATCTCGGTCCATACCTCTATCATGTCCTCCTCGACGAAGGCCTTGTAGTTCAGCGTTACCTGAATGGGGTAGACGGGGTCTTTCATCGTGATGCAAGTGACGAAGTTGCCTTCGCCTACGACCTCGCCCCGTTCCCAATAGTCTGTCACGAGGGCTGTCGACATGTTGCCGTCACTATGGCGCATGGCCAGTGCAGCCTCGGCAGGTGTGTTCAATCCGTAGGCAGGGTAGGCGTCCATGCGGCCAAAGACTGCAGGGTGTTGCAGATGCCCGAGTTCCTGCTGGCTTAGTTTCTTGCCGTAATAAACATATCTGGGTTGCTGTCCCTTTTCCACCTCCAGCACCAGACTGGTGTTCTTGGTTTCCACTACCACCTGCTCGGCCATTGTCGGTAGCGTTGACAGACATAGCAGTGCTGCAATGATTAGTTTGCGTTTCATAATTGTTCTTAATGTTTTTAGTCGTTTATGCTTTGTTGAATTTCTCCTTTGGGCGTTTGCAACGCGGACATTTCCAATCTTCGGGCAGGTCCTCGAAGGCTACGCCATCGTGTTCTGCCGGGTCGTACACATATCCGCAGATGGAGCAGACGTACTTGCCTGAAGCCTCCGTCTTGCTGAAGTCTACCTCGGCCAGTGTTGTCGGATAAGGGTTGTCCAGGTCTATCACACGTTTTGCCTCCAGGTTCTCATAGCCCTGTGGTGTGTGGGTGCCACAGTACACGGTGGGGTGGTTGCGTACGAACTCTCTGATACGGTCTTGTGTTTGGCGGGCAGCGGGCATGTCGTCAAAGACTACCGAGAGCTTGTCTTCATAGAGGGCTTCGTCAACGTACGTGATGTCGCCGTGAAGCATATAGAACAATCCTTCGTTCTCGACGATGATAATGCTGTTGCCACGTGTATGACCTGTAGCCTTGATGAGATAGATGCCTTCGGCTATCTTCTGACTCTCAGGGAAGTTGTAGTAGGCCCCGTCGGTAAAGCTGACAGGAACCAAATTGTTCAGACCCTCGAGTTCTGCGGCCCCGAGCTCGTCCTTGTTCACATAAACCTTGGCATTCGGAAACGACTTCAGTTCGCCCGAATGGTCAGCATGACGGTGCGTTAGCAGAATCTTTGTCACCTGTTCGGGCTTGTAGCCTAAGGCAGCGAAAGCCTCCATGTACGTACAGATGTCCTTTCCGGTATAAGCCAGCGAGTTCTCGTCAGGCACTTCCTCGGGTGTACCGGCAGGGAGTCCGGTATCTACAAGAATCACCTCATTGCCAGTGTCTATAAGATAATTCTGCAAACTGCCCCGATAGCGGATATCCTTGTCAAACTTCTCCATACCCTCTTCGCCACCGAAGGCAAAGGGCTGGGTGTAGAACCCGTCTTTTCTGAATTTAACAGCTTTGATTTCCATTGTTAGTTTTCTTTTTAGGTTTATTGCCTACAAAAGTACACATTTTTTAGGAGAATCAGCAACATCAAGTTATATTTAAGATTTATTTGCTACTTCGCAGGATGCTTACAGAAAGGGCTGACCCAAATGGCCAGCCCATTACAATTATTGAATACACACGAGGAAGTCGTATCGGTTGTGCCCCGGTGTTTACATATCCCATATTGCCTCGGCGACATAGTTCTTCTTGTTGTAACGATAGGTAAAACGGATGACGGGAGTAGTGATGCCTCCGTAGCCAACAGTTACTGTATAGCCCTTGGACTCGCCAGCTGCCACCTCTACCTCGCTATTCAGCATATTATTGCCTTCGGAGCCTGTTGCAGCATCGCCAAGCTGAATCTTTGTCAAGGTCACCGCCTCACTGCTACCGTTGTTGAAGCGGACATTCAGCTTGCTACCCGACTGTATCTTGCCATTGATGGAACTATAAGCACCACCCAAGAACGATGCTTTTACCTTATCAGTTACCAGATGGTCTTGAGAATGGTCAGTTGGTGTACCACCTGAGTTGGGGTTAGTGGTTACAGGGCGAATGGATAATCCCTTAAATTTACCAAATAGCATAGTGACATCTTTTGACCCACTGGAAGCCCATAATTGAATGGAATATGAACGACTCGAACTTTCCGAACCTGTCCAATAATTAAGATCACTGCCATTATAAAAGGCATATCCTGCCGCTGGTAAAAAGATAGAATTACCATTGGTTCCCGTTACCTTATAACCATTAACACCGTTAATTTGAGTCCACTCCCATGTACACTTATTGACCAATTCTTGCATTTCTGCCTTAGTCGGCATTCGCCAGTCGCTGCCAAGATTCACCGTGGCGGCATCATACTGCGTTCCACTTATATCACTACCAATATCTGTATATTGCGTTGTATTGGCATTGTAATAGGAATAATTTTCCTGCGTATAATTACTCTTAGTTTTTGTCTCTCCCCATGCATAATAGTTACCAAATTCTTCTGGCTTCTCTGCGCCAAGATTACAGGATGCCCAATATACCGACAACCCCAAATCAACTACCCGACCAGCAGTCACTGTAGGATCTGATGCTTTCGCAGAAAAATCTACATAGTCTACATTGGAAGAGGGAAATTCTATCTTCTGGCCATTTTTGAAATGTACGTTCACCGTTTGTGCTGAAAGATTAGCAGCAAAGGCTACTGAAATCATTGACAATATAACTTTTTTCATCGTTTTGTGATTTTAATTGTTTGTTGATTAGTCTTGATAATAGAAATGCCCGAGGGTAGAGTTGAGATGGGGATGACGAGTGAACCATCAGACTCAATATAGCGTGTCGTCACTAAGCTTCCGCCTATAGAGTAGACTCTGACAGCTTCGCCAGCAGTAAAGCCACTAAGCCGTGCGAAGCCTGCTTCCACTTTGATGTCACCTGACTGTTTCTCCGTCTCCACAATGCCAGTCGCACCTTCAACATCACCCGTCATAACTTTTGCCAGTTCTGATGGTGTATACTCTACTTGCACTCCGTCCGCTGTCAGCGTGATGGTCTGCCCGTCGAACACAAACTTTGGATTGTCAGCCAACCTGTACTCCACTTTCTGCCCGTTGGCTAACTCCACAATAATGCCAGGAACTTTATCCTGTGCATAACTGCATAAGCCTCCCAATGTCAGAAGTCCTAATACCAATAAACTTTTAGTCTTCATTAAAATTGGTTGTAACTACGCCCAGCGACTCCCTGTCAAGGCAGATAACAAAATGATGTTCGCTGATATACAAAAAGAAGCGTGGGAATCTACCTGTTACTCGTCCCACACTCTGAGGCTCTGGCATCGCCCTGTCTGTCGAAACGAGCAACGCCGAAGCCCACGCCAGTATGTATATAGATACCACAATTGTATGCAGCCAATAATAGCTTCATATTTATTGCAGGCATGAATACTACATACCCATGAGCGTCATTGTTGCTTTGCAGTTTGACAGACACGTTGAAACTGCCAGATTTCAGAGTGTCAAGCACAAAGCGTCAAGTAACGCTTTTCCTATATATAGGTCCCCATCCTTTTAAGGCTCGCCCTCGAGCGAGGCTTTGGTATGAGAACAGTTGCAAAAGTAATAAGAATTTCTGAAACGAACAAGTTTTTTCCTCGAAATGTGTAAAATGATATGTTATGCATTGATATGCATACGAAACTCAAACTGCCACTTTGCTCCGAGTAAACTATGGCCTTGCCTGGAGCAAAGACACGCTTTGCTCCAGGCAAAGTCTCCTTTCCTTTGGCTCGCCTGCGTCAGTGAATATTGTGATGCATCTAATCAGGCGGCAGTCAACGGGTATCATAAAATTTGAAAAAATCGCTCTAAACTCCTGCTTGCCGATTTTGCTTTCCGATTCAGCATTTTCACGAATTTCCCGCAGAACCCGCAAACCCGCAGCGCTGCGGGTAACAGGCGATGAGGTGTGTGGGGAGCGCTATTTTATATGTAATTTATTTATTATCAATAAGATAACTATTTTTATAGAACTTTTTGGCCTTCGCGTTGCATGTTCACGCAGCGCTGCGGGTTTGCGGGTTCTGCGGGAAATTTCCCCTTGCAGCCTGCCACCGACGATAGCAGCCTGCTGACATACAGCGAGACCATTTCTGACAAAATACTGACAGAATCATTCCCTGTACTGCTTGGCATGGCCGTGCTCACATCAATGCTCGCAGTTGTCAGTTCGTCTTACGTTTTATAAAGATATCGTAGTCTTCGTTGTATGCGGGCGACTGGATGGACAGCAGGTTGAGCACGGAGTGGAATACGTAATGCTGGTCGAGTACGGCAGGTAGCTGTCCTGCGCTGACCTTCTGGCTGCTGCCGGTAGGCTTATAGGCTCGGAAGTCGGGCGACGTCCACACCAGGAATGGTATCTCGTATTGCACCTTGGGAGCCAGTCGCATGGGCAGTCCGTGCATGAAGACGCCCCCTTCGCCTAAGGACTCGCCGTGGTCGGAGATGAAGATCATGGCGCTGTGCCACTGCTGCATTGAGCGAAGCGTGTGGATGAGACCGTTCAGCAGGTAGTCGGTATAGCGGATGGTGTTGTCGTAGGCGTTTACCAGCAGGGCGACATTCTTTTCGCCTTCTTCTACATTCTGTGCCACAGGCTTGTACACCTCGAATTCTTTTGGATACTTGCTGGCGTAGTTCGGGCCGTGGCTGGTGCTGGTGTGAAGCACTATCAGCACCTTGGAGGTCTTGCTCGACTCGATGCGCTGGCGGAGCCCATGAAAGAGTATGCCGTCGTATTCGCTTCTTACGTCAGGATACTGCACGCCAAGGTCGTCGTTGCTGACATATTCGCTGATGTGTATGGGTGGCTCGCCCCAGTTGGAGGTGCGCCAGACGACGTCGACTCCGGTTCTGTAGGCATAGTTGGGCAATAGCTCGTACAGGTCACCACTGTCCTTGGGCTCCAGGATGGCTTTGGAGCCTGCGGTGGTGTAGGTGGCGCACGAGGTGGCCTGATATACCTTCAGGTCGGTCTGCTGTGAGAGTAAGGGGTTGGTCTCACGCTTATAGCCATAGAGCTGGAAATTGGCCTTTCGGGCCGACTCGCCTATGACGAGCACTACGACGGCCTTCTCTTTATCGGCTATTTTGCCGTCAGGCAGCTTGATTTCCTCTGCCTGTTCGTCCATCTTACTGCTGGCCAGGCGAATACTGTTCACTATGTAAGACCATGGCTGCAGTAGTCCGCCGAGCTCTGTGTCGTGTTCGCTAATCCAAAGCGTCTGTTTGATGTTCAGCATTGCCACAACCAGTATCATGGCCAAGGAAATGCCGCAGCACGTCAGCATTCTCTTCGCTTTTCCTATGACGACAGGCTGCATCAGGCAGTAGAGTGCCGGCAGCACGCCAAAAGCCAGCAAGGAAAGCCACAACGGCCAGCTGAAGAACCCTGACGCCTCTGAGTAACGCGTGTTGAACACGTTGCCCAGGGTCGTCGCGTCCATCATCACGTGATAGGTGATGATGAAATAGACGGCAGTGGCATTGATGAGCGAGAGGACGGCAAGAACGACACGCCCTGCCTTTCGTAACAGGAACACGGTCAGGTAGGTCATCATGAAGTTCACGGCCAGCATGATGACCACCAACGACGTCAGCAGGAGCGCCTTTCCGCCTGTACCAGCATTCGTGTTGTTTGCCACATAGTTAAAGAAGGGAAGGTTGTATAACAACAAGGTTCCTATGCTGACAATGCACGAGAAGGCAAAAAGCGAAATGGGGCGTAAGAGTATTTTCTTCATATTATCCAACTATTTCTTTTGCACGCTGTAGGGCCAGGTCGATGTGGGCGCAGATGTTCTCAACCCCCAGCAGCTCGTTGAAGTGGTTGCGCTCCAATACCGCCTTCACTTTTGGGTTGACACCAGAGAGAACCACCGTGACGCCTTCCTTCTGGCTCATCTGGCACATGTTCTCAAGGTTGTGCATGCCGGTAGAGTCGATGAAGGGCACCTTGCGCATTCGTATTATTCGCACCTTCGGACGACTGCCGTAGCGTGCCATGATATCCTCGAAACGGCTTCCGGCTCCAAAGAAGTAGGGACCGTTGATTTCGTACACCTCCACGCCTTGCGGAATGGTCAGGTGCTCCAGGTTGCCCGCCTGCGTGTCTGCATCCTCGTTCAAGTCTATCTCGTTGAGAACAGCATGTACATCGGTCGTCTCTGCCATGCGTCGCATAAACAGCAGGCAGGCGCAGACCAGTCCGAACTCGATGGCTATGGTAAGGTCGAAGATGATGGTGAGGAAGAACGTGAGCAGAAGCACCGTTACGTCGCTCTTGGGATTGTTGCGGGTCATGGCAAGGAATGAGCGCCATCCGCTCATGCCATAGGCCACGACGACAAGCACGCCGGCCAGACATGCCATGGGGATAAACTGTGCTAAGGGCATGAGAAACAGAAAGATGACCAGTAGTACAAGTGCATGGATGATGCCGGCTACAGGCGTGCGTCCCCCGTTATTGATATTGGTCATGGTGCGAGCTATGGCTCCCGTTGCAGGTATGCCTCCGAAAATAGGCGAAGCAATGTTGGCAATGCCCTGGCCGATCAGTTCTGTATTCGAGTTGTGGTGGTCGCCAATGACACCGTCGGCTACTGTAGCCGACAGCAGCGACTCGATGGCTCCCAGCACGGCAATGGTGACAGCAGGTCCCATAAGATCCTTAATGGTTTCCCACGTCAGTTGTGGCACTACGGCACCTGGCAACTGGCTGGAGATGCTGAAACGGTCGCCTATGGTCTCGATGGTGCTGACACCACCATAGTTTTTCAGCAATAGTGCCACCACCGTCATCAACACGATGGCCACCAGCGACCCTGGTAGCGACTTCAGAGGCGACAGCCGAAACAGTCGTGCCAGCATGGGCCACGAGGCGATAATAATGACGCTGCCTATGCCTACAATGGCACTCCATGGGTCTATCGTACCTATTTTATATATATAGGCCACCCACTTTTCAATGAAGTCGGCAGGCACTTGTGGCATGGTCAAACCCAACAGGTCTTTAATCTGTGTGGTGAAGATGGTGACCGCGATACCGCTTGTGAATCCTACCACAATAGGGTAGGGTATGTACTTGATGATGGTGCCCAGTCGCAGCACGCCCAGCAGGATGAGAAAAACTCCTGCCATCAGTGTGGCAATGGTCAGCCCCTGCATGCCATACTGCTGGATGATGCCGTAGACAATCACGATGAAGGCACCTGTGGGGCCGCCAATCTGCACCTTCGAACCTCCGAAGAGCGAGATGGCCAGACCGGCTACGATGGCGGTGATGATGCCCTTCTCAGGGCTCACACCACTGGCGATGCCAAAGGCAATGGCCAACGGCAGCGCAA
>Ga0310691_10008230_pt1 | contig 10743 bp, 6 predicted proteins | sample 176DNAGHGlowgp2_FD_203887 | JGI IMG/M metagenome (GOLD analysis project Ga0310691, IMG submission 203887) | Sheep rumen microbial communities from Palmerston North, Manawatu-Wanganui, New Zealand - 1766 DNA GHGlow gp2 (v2) (version 2) | ecosystem: Host-associated > Mammals > Digestive system >... | reverse complement strand
AGGTATTCACCTGATATGTATCTTTCGACCTTGGATTATTATGTTTTGGACGAATGGAATGATATGCTGCGTGCCAATCTTGATGCAGGTATGCCGTTCTATTATGCTTCTTCAGGTCCCGACGGTGGCCATGCTTATGTCCTAGACGGTTATGACGAATACGATATGTTCCACCTCAACTGGGGCTGGGCGGGCTTCGACAATGGTTGGTACACCATCGACGGCTTTTATCTGACTTTCTATTCCTTCCCGTGGAGCCATGTCGCATTGTTCAATCTCCACCCCGTTGATGAGTATTATAATGCGCCGATGGCGGTGGAGGAGGGCTTTATTGCGCCTTATCCCATTCCTCTTGGAGGATCTCCGCTTTTTGTTGATTTGTATATTGCACCCGTTTATCAAACTCGAAACGGCGATCCGATTACAGAACTTGACTCGGTCGTCATCATGCGCGACGGTGAAGTGGTGATGCAGTTCGATCATGTGAGTACAGGTCATGTTTCGTACCGTGATTTTGTGGACAAAAACGGCACATATTATTATGCGGTGTATGCGGTTAACGAGGCGGGGCATAGTAAGGTGACATGTGACACGATTATGGTTGGCACAACTTGCGATTTGCGTTTCGAGTTGGCCGATAGTGGAAACAATGGTTGGGATTTGTCGTTTATCGCAGTGCTTGATGAAGACGGCAAGGTGTCGCAGCGTGTGGGACTTTGGGATGGCGGCTCTGCTACCCTGTATAGCAATGTGCCAAGTGATCAGACCGCCACTTTCTTCTGGACGTACGACAACACTTGCTATTCGCATGGCAGCCTTTCGGAAGTGTCGTACGAAATCTATGACTGGAACGACAATTTGATTGTAGCTTCCAACGGATATCCTGAGGTAGGCGATATTACTGACTATGAAATTGGTTGTATTACTGATTGTAGGGCCGTTTCCGAACTTGATGGCCGATACAAATGGTATGATGCTGATGAGTTTGGTGTCGAGCTGACATGGGAATGGGCTGGAAATGTGACTGATTTCCATGACTTTGCCATTTATAGGAATGATTCATGTGTGGCCATAATTACGGATTCTGAAGTACAAGAGTTCTTCGATGCAGCAAATGAGGTTGGAATGACGGCCTATTCTGTTGTGGTTAATTATTCAAAATTCAATGGCGAGACATGCCAGTCCGACCCCGTGAGTGTCAATATCGAGGTTACAGTTATAGGTGAGGATGTCGTAAAAGCCTCCCTTTACCCCAATCCTGCTTCCGATCATTTCAAGGTGGAAAGTCAGGTGAAGGAAATCAAAGTGTTTGATGCTTTGGGTCAGATGGTTTACGAAGGCCAGACCAATGAAGTGGAAGTGCGTAATTGGAACAACGGTGTGTATTTCGTCCGCATCGTGGACGAAAACGATGTTGTTTCGACAGTGAAGTTCATCAAGGAATAACGACTTCCTTATAGACTTCAAATATTTGCCGTCCAATGTTTTGGGCGGCAAATGTTTTTATGGCGTAGTCGCGAATGGCTTCGCGGTCGTATTCGCGGCAGTGGTCGAGCATTTGGTTCATGCCTTGCAGCAGGGCTTCCTCGTCGCCTTGCGGGATGAGAATGCCGCGTTCGTCTGAAACGATTTCGGCAATGCCACCAACTGAAGTGCTCAACACCGGCACACCACTTGCAAAAGCCTCGACGATGACGCAAGGCAGGTTCTCGAAGTTGGAAAACAAAACGAAAAAGTCGGCTTTTTGGTAGGCTTCGGCCACCTCGGCAGAGGTCTTTTTGCCATGGAAAATGACGTAATCGGTAAGATGGTGTTCTGTTACAAACGCTTTGAACTCAAGGGCTTCGTAGTCGTGGATGACGTGCAACTCGAAGTCGTCACGCTGTTGTTTCAGCTTCTCGACGACGCGCAGGATGCCGCTGAAGTTCTTGGCTTCGTCGCGCAAAGTCGAAATATGAAGCATTCGTTTTTTCCCGCCGTGCATGTCATTCCCACGCAGGTTTGTGCGCAGGCTGGAATCTATGCACGGCTGTCCAAGCTTAAACATATCCGTATTCACCAAGTTGTATATCACCTGAAAATGGTTTCGTACGCCATGGCCTTCCATGCAATGCTGCAAGTCGAGGCTGACGGGCATGATGAGCTCGGCATTGTTGGCAATCTTGACAATCTTTTTCTTCAGCCTGCCAATCAAAACGTCCTTGTTCTGAGGCTGATAGATGGTCCAGTGTTCGGTCATAACATATTTGTAACCAAACAGTTTCTTCCACAATAAAGCCACTTGCCCAAGCGGATAGGCCACATGCAGATGCACCAAATCCGGCTCGAAGAAATGTTTTTTGATGTATTTCAAACCGTATTGGTACATGCGCAACATCTTCAGTTTGCGAATGGCATTGACCTTTGGCGGACGGATATAGATCTGCACATGGGTGTGGCGTGCACCTTTTATCTCCTTGACCTCGAAGGATTTCGTCATGTCCTTGCCGTCACAGACGGAAAGGATGACGGAATGGCATTCCTCAGGCAGCGCGTCGATCATTCGGACGCAGAAGTTGCCCAAGGTGGGGTCGTCGGGGCTGGGAAACCAGCTTAGGAGGTGCAGGATATTCATCAGTTGTTAGTTTGCAGTTGTCAGTTGTTTAGTTGTAGGGCTGTCACAATTCCCCCTTCCAAAGGGGGCAGGGGGATTGGGCAGCCGTACATTTATTCAATTATGTGTGTTTTAATGTCGATTTCAAAGTATTTCTTGGGCAGTTCGTAAGGCACAAGTTTATGCGTGGTGAAGTCATCAGGCAGATAAACAGCGCACAAAGTATTGGAAACGTGGTAGATATGCTTGCGTTTTTCGGCAGGCGTTCCATCGAGGATGGCCCCCATCACGTCCCAACGGATGGTCTCGGGGTCGAGGCCGTAGTCATGCCAAACGATGATGCTGCGGTCGCCTTTCAGTAGCTTGAAGGCGGTCTCGGTGTCCTTCTTCACGCTCTCGTAGTGGTGGTCGCCGTCCACAAAGACCATGTCGTATTTTCCGAAATGCGGCGCGAAGTCGAAGGTCTGGGAGTCGCCGTAAAGTTGCTCCACATTAGGTAGATCTTTACTGAAGAAACTGTGCAAATCAGCGTATAACTGGTTGTTGGTCAGCTTGATGATGTCTTCTTTAGGCAGGTTGAAAGTGACGCAATGTTGGACCACATCGGCTAAGTTAGCCACGCTCTCGCCGCGCCAGGTGCCGATTTCGAAGTAGTCTTGCACCGCATATTTCTTGGCCAAGGCCCGCATCAGCGCAATGTCGATGGGCATGGTGGCGCCCGAAAGATAGGCGTATGGCTTCGCGATTTCGTGGAAATCGGGAAACAACACGTTGATTTCCAAGAGCGGAAGGCCGTCTTTGAGGCCATATTTTTGGATGACATCCTCTTTGTTGCTGCTTTCGTCTTGCAGGACGAGGTTGAGTAGGTAAGGATGCTTGACGATGCGCCCAATGGCTTTGAAGAATTTATTCAGTTTGTTCATTTTCAATGGGTTGCTTAAAGAATTGTTGTTTGAGTTCAGCAAGGTAATTTTGTATCTCGCTCTTTTTCAACAGGAAGTCGCGGCTTTTGAAATGCGACTCCTTGACGAAGAAGATGAATAGGAATATCGCATTGACCGTATATGCCGCTGCCGAGGTGATGGCCGCTCCGGTGATGTCGTAACGCGGTATCAGCGTGAAGCCGCAGACAAAAGTGACCACCAGTCCGCAGAGGGCGGCGAAGGTGTTCATCTGATAACGGCCGGTGCCCGAATAATAGTGTCCGAGGATGAGGAAAATGCAGTAGAAAAGGATGCCCGGCGCGAGGATGCGGATGAGGTGGGCCATCTCGCCGAAGTCCTTGCCGAAGACGAAGACGTAGAACTGCGGCGGGAGCAGGCAGAGCACCACGACGGCAATGGACGAGACCAAAAGGCAGATTTTGCCTAAGTCCAAGGTGAGTTTTTGGGAATATCGCCGGTCGTCGGCGTTGGCGATGCGGGCGTATTGCACTAAGGCGATGCTGTTGCTGATGATCCAGATGGACTCGGCTAGCGAAACGGAACGTGAGAATACGCCGACTTGTCCGCGGCCGATGTAACTGTCTAACAAATAGTAGCTTAGACGAAGGTTGAAGAACTGCACAAAATGCCCCGTTTGGTTGAGGAAACCGTATTTGAACAGGTCTTTCAGGACGGGTTTGTAGTCTTTGTCCTTGTCGTGGCGCAGGTTGGCGTATTCGTTTCGTAACATCCAGATTCCCAGCAAGAAAGTCCCTCCATAGGCGGCGTAAAGGCCGATGAGATAGCCGTAGATGCCTTCGCGCTTGAGGATGAAATGATAGAGCACGAGGGTCAGGGTGAGCAGCACGGGTTGGAGCAGCGTGTTGTAGTTGGCCTTTTGTATTTCCTCCTTGCCGACCAAGAAACGGAAGTTGATGTTGGAGAGCGAGGAGATGAACGACAGAATGGCGACGTGGAGGACCAAGTCAGGCTCCAATTTAGGGTAGAACAGCCTGATACCGAAGCCCATGACCACGGCAATCAATGCGGCCCATACCACCGATGCGACCAAAATCTTCTTGAACGAATGGCGTGGTGCGAGGTAGATGATGCTGGCACCGCACACAATCTCGGAAAAGATGAGGATAAAGGCAATGGTGGCCACCACCAGCGATTGCGTCCCCGAGCCTGTGTCACCCAGCGTTTGCGAGATGATGATGGCGATGAGGAAGTTGAGCGCGGCGGCCACGATCTTCGTCCCGAAGGTATTTAGGATTTTCTTGAACACAGGGGCTTTTCTGGTTATCAATGGCAAAAATAGAAACAATCAATCATTTTTCCAAATTTTCCCGCTACAACTATTGCTTTCGGCACCCGTCACCGAGGCCAGCACATTGGTCTTGCCCTCCAGTCGGCGCAAGCCGAGGAAAGCGAAAATCAGGGCTTCCTTGTAGTCGATGATTTCCTTTTCGGGGATGATGACTTCGTGCTTGGTGCGGGCTTGCAGGCGTTCCATCAGGAACTTGTTGCGTGCACCACCGCCCGTTACCAAAATCTTACCCTTGGGCAGCAGCGAGATAGGGATGGCAATCTGCAAGGCGATATGCTCCACAAATGTCGCCAACATGTCTGCGATGGAAAGATCCGCGTCCCGCGTCCCGTTCTCCCTTTGGAAAGGGGAGTAAGGGGGATTAAAGATACGCCTCCCTTGATCTAATAAATCCTTCTGATACATCTCAAAATACTCTCTCCCCAGCGACTTGGGCGGCTCTTGCATGAAAAACGGGCTGTTGTTGAGTTTCTTCAGCAGGTCGAAGTCCACTTTCCCACTCCGGGCGAGGTTGCCGTCTTTGTCGTAGTCGAGGCCTTCCATTTGGGCGAGATAGTTTAGGGCTTGGTTGGCGATGCAGAGGTCGTAGGCGATGCGTTTGCCGTTCTCGTCATACGAAATGTTGGCGATGCCACCGATGTTGAGGCATATCTCGTAGTTGCCGAAAAGCAGCTTGTCACCGATGGGCACCAGAGGCGCTCCCTGACCGCCTTTGCCGACGTCTTCCGTGCGAAAATCGTTGACGACGGTGAAACCGCATGCGTTGGCCAACGCCTGTCCGTCGCCGATTTGAAGGGTGTAGTGCTCCTCGGGACGGTGGAAGATGGTGTGGCCGTGCGAGGCCACGAAGTCGGGCTTCGCGTTGTGTTTTTGAGCGAAGTTGCGGACTTGCTCGCCAAGATATTTGCCGTAATCCTTATCCAGTTGCACCAAGTCTTGGGGCTGCTGTTGGAAGGCTTCGGCGAGTTGTTTTTTCCAGTGCTCGGGATAGGGAAGGGTCTCGGCTTGGAGGATTTGGAATCGGTATTCTGGGTTCGCGCACGTCTTGTCTGCACCCTCTACAGCGAACCTGACGAGGGCGATGTCCAAGCCATCGAGCGAGCTGCCCGACATTAATCCTATGGCAGTATAAGAATTCAAGATTGAAAGATTTAAAATTTAAAGATTTAAGATCTTGGTCGCTTTGCGTAATTTTAAATATTGAATTTTGAATTTTAAATTCTCAAAGCAACGGTAACACCTTTCCAAGTTGTATGCTGTTTGAGCCTTTGACAAGTATCGTTTTCTCGCTGACAGGCTTTGTTTCAAGATATTCGTACAAGTCTTCCACTTTGGCAAAGGTCTTCCATTCCGCGTTGTCGTTGTAAGCGCAGAAATTCTGTCCAACCAAATAGGCTTCCTTGAAGCCCAGTTCCTTCATCAAATTGAGGATGTTGCGGTGCTCTTCTTCGGAGGCGGTGCCCAACTCGCGCATGTCACCTAATATTAATAGGTGTTGCTCGCCGCAGATGTTGGCGAAGTTGCGCAAGGCGGCTTGCATCGAGGTGGGATTGGCGTTGTAGGCATCCATGATGATGTGGTTTTTCTCCGTATCTATCACTTGCGAGCGGCTGTTGGTGGGCGTGTAGGCTTCCAAGGCTTCAACGATGGCTTTCTGGTCTACCCCAAAATAACTCCCCACGGCGATGGCAGCGGCCACGTTCTCAAAATTGTAGGCACCCACGAGCCGGGTCTTGATTTCTTGCTCTTGCCATTTCACGCTGAGGTAAGGGGCACATGGGCCTTGCTCCACGGGATAGTCGGCGCTGCTGTGGCAACCATAGCTGATGCGGTTTTGCCCTTCCGAGCGTTGCCAAAGGATGTCGTTCATTCGGTTGACGAACACCGCCTGGCCGTTTGCCTTAATGTGCCGGTAGAGTGCAGTCTTTGTCTCGATGACGCCTTCAAAACTGCCAAAACCTTCCAAATGTGCTTTGCCGACATTGGTGATGAGGCCAAAGTCGGGGTCGGAGAGGAGGCAGAGGTCAGCAATCTCGCCAGGATGGTTGGCCCCCATCTCCACGACAGCCATCTCGGTGTCGGGCTTGATGCTCAAGAGGGTGAGCGGCACGCCGATGTGGTTGTTCAGGTTGCCCATCGTGTGGATGAGCTCGTATTTCTTGGCCAGTACTGCCGAAACCAATTCTTTGGTTGTGGTCTTGCCGTTGGTGCCGGTGATGCCGATCACGGTGGCTTTCATCTGTTGGCGATGGTATTGTGCCAATTGTTGCAAGGCCTTCAGCGTGTCGTCGACGATGAGGATGCGTTCATGTTTGGGTAGGTCTTTGCGGTCGGCGACGACGAGACTGGCTTTGCCTTCCTTGGCCACTTGCATGGCGAAGTCGTTGGCATCGAAGTTCTCGCCTTTGAGGGCGAAGAAAACGGCGCCGTCTTCAATCTTACGGCTATCGGTTGAGACCTTGAAGGTCTTGGTGAAGTGTTGATATATTATTTCGATCATAGTGTTTTTGTTTGACTGTGGGACATAAGACACAGAGGACTTAAGACGTAGGACTCAGGCCTTTTGTCCCATAAGCCATAAGTCCTTTGTCAAAAAAAGAAGCCGCCTGACGGATCAAACGGCTTCAATGTTATCATGAAAAAGAATCTATTATTTACTTAGCGAAGGAACTTCCCACCTTGTTCATCGCGCAACGGAAGCCGATGGTGGAGGCGGATTGGTTCTGGTTGAGGTAACGACGCGTGCCAGGACTCAGGAAGTAAGGACCATCGGCCCATGAACCACCTTTATACACTCTCGATTCGTCGCTGATAAGGGTCGTACCAGGGTTGTCGTTAGTGGCGAACTCATACATCTCTTTGGTGAAGATGCTTTGGTCGTCTTGTGGGTCGCTCCAACGGTTACGAATGGCCGACATGTAGTCACCGTCGTCGTAGTTGGAGTTGAAGCTCGTACGATAGTTTTGACGTTTGGCAGCTTCTTCTTGGGGGATGGGTTCTCTACGGATGCGGCCGAGGGAGTCTTTCTGCAGGAGGAAGCCTTCATCGTCGACGGCCTTGCGGGTAAACACATTACCACGGAATGGGCTGTAGTCGGCAACGTCTTCATGCGACAAGGGACGATAGACATCTTGGCACCATTCGGCAACATTGCCTGCCATATTGTACAGACCGTAGTCGTTAGGCCAATATGAGCCGACAGGAGCCGGCAGGGCTGCACCGTCATTCAAGTGACCAGCAACACCCATGTAGTCACCAGGGCCTCTCTTGAAGTTAGCCATAAAGCTTCCATAGTATCTCTTGTTGTCGGTGCGGAGACCATCGCCATTCCAAGGATAGACTTTGCGTTCGCTGACGATTTCATTGCTGGTGTTGCCCACCAAACCGACAGCGGCATATTCCCATTCGGCTTCTGTAGGAAGACGATAGGAGGGCAGCAGGATACCGTCGTCCATTCTGACATTACGGACGCCATCGCCACCTTTCGAGAGGTCCTTCTTGCCGTTCTTCACCTTGCCCGTGTATTGTCCAGCAAGATAAGCATCGGTATTGAAGTTCTCTTCGTCTTGTTGCGTCGGATCCCAGTCAAGGACGCCTGCTTCAACGAGCATCAACTCGTTGACACGGTCGGTACGCCATGAGCAGTAGTCGTTGGCTTGCACCCAGGTCACACCTACGACAGGATAGTCGTTGTAGGACGGGTGGCGGAAATAAATCTCAACCATGGGCTCGTTGTAGGACAAACGGTCGCGCCACACCAATGTGTCGGGAGCGGCATTGCGAACCACTTGAGGATAATTTTGGCCGTAAACACGGTTGAGCCAATAGATGTACTCGCGATAGTCAACGTTGCTGACCTCCGTGCGGTCCATCAGGAAGGAAGGCACAGTGACCTTGCGGGGCGAGTTGTCCCATGAATAGGTCAGGTTGTCGGTCGTGGCACCCATGACAAAAGTGCCGCCTTCAATGGCAATCAAGCCAGGACCAATCTCTTGGTCGTTGACTTCGGTGACTTCGAAACCACCGTTGTTGGCGTCGTTGTAGGCCCAACCCGTTGTGCGCGAAGACTTCTCGGAACAGGAAACAGTGAGTAGTCCTGCCAAAACAATGATGGATAATGTCTTGAATCCTTGTTTTCTATACATTGTCGTTCAAATTTGTTATCTATTAACTCAACCAAAATGCTTTTATTGTGCACTTCGTGATATTTTTCAAAAAAATCAGGCAAATGTAGTGACTTTTTTTGAATCCGTGGTCACTTGACAGAAAAAAAACTTTTTTGTCGCCAAAAAATTGTGTTCGGCAATAAAAAAGTTGTATTTTCGTTTTCCCAAAGTAGGCATTTGCCAAATCTGGTTTGTTATTTGTAAAATATTGAATATTTGATAATTAAGAAAAGATATGAAATGTAAGTCTCGTTTGATTGCGATAGTTTACCTACTGTTTTCGGTCGTTCTGTGCCCGCTTTCGGTCTTGAGTCAAGTGACAATGAGCTTGCCTGTTAGACTGGAGTGGAAGGGCATCGCGCAGCAACGTATGGCTAACGACACCTTATTATATATATGTTTGGAGTCGGCCGAATATAAAAATGCAATGCCAGTGTACCAACAATCTTTCCCTATTTTTGATGATGCGGTGAAAGTTGATGTGAAATTAGTGAACGTGAAGGCGGAACCGCTGTCGTACGATGAGTTGAAATTGGCAGAGGGCTTTGTGTCTCAATCCGATTTTGAGGTGAATGCCAAACCGTTGCGTTCGCGCGACGAGTCGTTGCTTTCGGTGAGCATCTCACCTTTCCGACAAAAGGGAGGAAGCTATGAGAAATTGCTTTCGGCGACGCTCTTTGTGACGTTGACACCTGATTTCAGTACACAAAAATCGATTCCGACGTATGCTCGTCGTTCGGTTCTGGCATCTGGCGAGTGGTACAAAATTGGCCTTCCCGAGACAGGCATCTATAAACTGACGGCATCCGATCTTAGTGCATTGGGCATCGATGTGTCGGGCGTTGACCCGCGTCAGATTCGTATCTATCATAATGGAGGAGGTGTGTTGCCGGAGATGAACGTCGTCACGCGGCCCGACGATTTGGTCGAAGTGCCTATCTACGTGTCGGGAGAAGCCGATGGCAGGTTCGATAACGCCGATTACATCCTTTTTTATGGCCGAGGTCCAGTTTGTTGGTCGCTTGATGCCCAAAGGCTTGCTTTTACGCATACCCAAAATGCATATGACGACTATGCTTACGCCTTCCTTTCCGTAGGTTTAGGGCAGGGAAAGCGTATCAGCGAAGGCAATGCGCCTACAGGAAACGCCAACGAGGTTGTCGACAAGTTCTTGGATTATCGCGTGCATGAAAACGATGACTATAATTTGAACCATGTCGGTCGTACGTATTATGGCGACAAAATGGACCTTACCTCGACAAAGAACTTTGATTTCAGCTTCCCCAATGTGCTGACAGACAGCCCGTGTTGGGTCAAGACGGCTTTGGCGGGGCGCAATTTCCAACCTGCCAATTTCGAGGTGCTGGTCGACAATGATAAGAAAGCCACCTACAATATCGCTTCCACTACGTCGTCTACCCAAAGTCCCTATGGCTACAATGTGGGCGGATGGGTCACTTCGCAACCTGTTAGCGAAACGGTGCGTGTTACGCTGAAACACAACTCGTTGGGCTACAATACCAATTCGGAGGGCTATGTGGACTATATCATTGTCAACGCTTGGCGTCGTCTGTCGCTCTCTGGCGGACAAATGCTTTTCCGTAATCCTGAGGCTTCTGTGATCTCCAAAACCTACGATTTCAGACTCGCCAACGCGACGCAACAAACGCAGGTTTGGGATGTCAGCGACCCCTGCAATCCAACGATCGTCAAAGGCCAGCTGAGCGGTTC
>Ga0310691_10008228_pt1 | contig 10749 bp, 7 predicted proteins | sample 176DNAGHGlowgp2_FD_203887 | JGI IMG/M metagenome (GOLD analysis project Ga0310691, IMG submission 203887) | Sheep rumen microbial communities from Palmerston North, Manawatu-Wanganui, New Zealand - 1766 DNA GHGlow gp2 (v2) (version 2) | ecosystem: Host-associated > Mammals > Digestive system >... | reverse complement strand
TAGACACGTGCTGTTACCATGTCTCCCGGGTTCTTGCCGTCAAGCAGTGCCTTTAGGGCATCAAGGCTTGTAATGCTTTCCCCCTCGACACTGATTATTATGTCATCGGGCGCTAGGTCGGTATTTGCGATGTCGCAGCTGTCATCAACGCTTACAACATACAGCCCCGGGCGCATCTCGACCTTGGCGTTTGCGGCAGCCTGCTCGTTAACGGCATAGAAGGTTATGCCGACCTTGATCCTGCCCTTGACGTAGCCGTTTTCCATAAGGCTCTCGATTATGGGCTTGGCTGCATTGGTCGTTATCGCAAAGCCTATGCCGTCGTAATTGGACGATGCGAGCTTTGATGATGATATAGCGATCACCTGCCCGAACATATTGAATATCGCCCCGCCCGAGCTGCCGGGGTTTATCGCCGCATCAAGCTGCAGGCAGTCCATTTTGATATCGCCGTTTTGTGCCGCTATCTCTCTGTGCAGCCCCGAGACTATGCCCTTCGTTACCGAGTTTGCAAAGCCGCCCGGCGCACCTATTGCGCAAACGTCCTCGCCGAGGCTGACCCCGTCCGAGTCGGCAAACGATGCAAAATTAAGCCCGTCGGTATTTATCTTGATAACTGCAATATCCGTTCTTTGGTCGCTGCCGATGATAACGCCGTCAAACACCTCGCCGTCTGCGAGCACTACCCTTATACCGAGCGTTGCCTCGCTGACAACGTGTGCATTCGTCACGATATAGCCGTTTTCTGATATGATGATACCGCTTCCCTGGCTTGAGGGCACCATATACCCGCTGCCCGATTTGAAGATCTGTATCTCAACTACCGTGTCGCTTACCGCCTTTACGAGCCCCTCGGTCGTGTAGCGGCCGTATTCGTCCTTATCGGCGATATCTATTGTCGGGTAGTCTGCCACAGGCAGCGTAAACTCAATGTTCTTGCCGCCGAGGATCATATTTGCGGCCCAGCCCCGCCCCCGTATCAGCACGGTGAGCATAGCCCCGCCTATCAGCACCACAGCCGTTACCGCCGCAGTTGATGCTATGAGCTTTATTTTATCAGCCCTGCGCCGCTTTCGTGCAAGCCCTGCCGAGCCTTCCTTAGCAGCGCCGCTCGGCATACTGAATGTATCCTTTTCGGGCGCATTTTTAAGCCCCTCGTCCTTGAAGAATACCTCTTCATCAAAAAAGCTCATACTGTTTCTCACCCCTTACGGTTCTGTGTTGCTAAGCGTAAACAGGAACTCGGTGTATTCGCCCTTTACGCTTCTTACCATTATCTTCCCGCCGTGCAGTCTGATTATCGAGCTTACTATGTTAAGCCCCAGCCCAACGCCCGTAGCATCAAGCCCACGTGACTTATCTGTCTTATAGAATCTGTCAAATACGAGCGGCATTTCCTCTTCGCTCAGGCCCTCGCCGCTGTTTCTTATGGATATAACGGTCTTATCTCCTATAGGCTCAAAGCTGAAACGGATATACCCGCCCTTGTTTACGAATTTTATTGCATTTTCGATCAGGTTGTAGATTACCTGATGCACAAGCCCCTCATCAGCGTACAGCCAGATCCTCGGGGCGTCGAGCCCTTGTATCTCGATGTTTTTTTCCGCTATCCTGTTTTCAAAGGTCATAAGCGTGTCAACGATCATTTCTATCGCCGAGAATTTTTCCATTTTCGGCTCAAGCTCGCCCGCCTCGATCTTTGCGAGGTTGAGCATACTTTTTACAAGCCTTGTCAGCCTGTGCACCTCTGAGGATATTATACGAAGGTATTCGTTTCTCTTGCCCTCGGGTATCGTTCCGTCAAGCAGCCCGTCAACAAAGCCGCCGATGCTCGTCATAGGCGTTCTCAGCTCGTGCGATACGTTTGCCACGAACGAGTTACGCATAGTATCATAGCTTTTGAGCGATGCCGCCATTTCATTGAAGGCATAGCTTAGCTGCTCAAATTCCTTAGTGTCATATTCGGGGAATTTTACATCAAAATCGCCCTTACCTATCTTCTTTGACAGCTCTGCTATCTCCTTAACAGGCTCTGTCATCTTTATTGTTGTAAAATAAACTATCACAAGGGCTATTATCAAAACTATTACCGCCGAGATAGCAAACACCTCGAGCAGGTTGTAGATATAGTCGTTATCCTCGCTCGTTTCTGTCGCCGCAAGCAGATAGTATTCGGGGCCGTTTGCCTTAAAGCGTGCCCCGCACACGTGGCTGCTGACAGACATAAGCCCGCCGAAGTTATCATAAACGTAGTAGCTGCTGTCGTCTATTTTGTCAAGCAGCTCCTTGGAGACCTCTGCCTTGACATTGTCCGAGCCGTAGGTCTTGTCGATTATCATTCCGTCCTTGTCTGCGAGCACGAAGTGTGCGTTGCAGCCAATGGCGTATTCCTTTATTATCTCCCCCGCCTGAACCTTCCAGCTTGCGGGGGTCGCAAGCATTACCTCGCTTATTTCGTGAGCCGCCCCCTCGCAGTTCTTTTTCAGCAGCGCCTTTCTGTCATCAATAAAGTACCGTGAAGAAACAAGCAGTAATACTGCGCCTAAGCAAATGAAGCTTATGAGTATTACTGCTGAACAGATCACAAAATATTTGGAAAATATCGATTTTCCTTTATTCATTGCCCGGCTGCTGACCCTGCGCTGCCTGAGCCTGCTTTTCCTCCGCCTCAAACTTGTAGCCTACGCCCCAGACGGTCTTGAGCGACCACTTATCCGAAACGCCGTCAAGCTTTTCACGAAGCCTCTTTACGTGAACGTCGATAGTTCTCGAGTCACCGTAATACTCAAAGCCCCATACCTCGTCAAGAAGCTGGTCTCTGGTATAAACTCTGTTGGGGTTAGATGCAAGGTGGAACAGAAGCTCCAGCTCCTTAGGCGGCGTGTCAACAACTACACCGTTTACTCTGAGCTCATATCTTGTCATATTTACAGACAGCTTATCGTATTTAACTTCCTTTATCTCATTGTCAGCACTGCCCTGACCTGCACGTCTGTAAACAGCCTTGATCCTAGCTATTACTTCCTTCGTGTCAAAGGGCTTTGTAACATAGTCATCAGCGCCCAGCTCAAGACCCAGCACCTTATCAAAGGTCTCGCTCTTTGCAGTGATCATTATGATCGGAACATTTGATTTCTTCCTGATCTCTCTGCACACCTGCCAGCCGTCGATACCGGGGAGCATTACATCAAGCAGGATTATGTCGGGCTTCAGGGCGTTGAATTTAACGATCGCCTCCTCGCCGTCGTGTGCCAGAATAACACCGTAATTATCCTTTTCAAGGTAGAGCCTTAAAAGCTCGCAAATATTCTTGTCATCGTCTACTACAAGCACTCTTCCCATAGACATAAATACTCATCCTTTCCATATCCTTTATTTTGGGCGGGCAGCGTCGGGGCTGCTGCCGCATCTCAAATTTAAACAAAATCAAATGCAAATTCTAATTGATAGTAAAATTATAACAAATTAACAGTCAAAAGTCAATAGTTTTCAAACGTTTTATTATGAACTATTTGTTAATTTACACAGAATGTTAAAAACAAGTACCCAAAGATATTATAATTTATTGCAATAATGCAAAAATTGCACACGATCATTTAGAAAATTTTGGCTTAATGATTTTACTAAAAAGTTTCTTTTATAAAGCTTTAACCAATTCATATTCGGGGCGCAGGCCTCATAAATATATATCGGCTTCTTTTTACTGTATACGAGTGTGCAGAATATATATATTGACAGCTTTGCGGTGTGCAAGATCTGTGCAAATCTCCAAAAATTGTGTAAATCACGTGTAAGTACTTGAATTTTCTCGGAAACGTGCTAAAATAATAATTAGCACTCGGGGTTCAAGAGTGCTAATCACGATAAAAAATACATTATATAAAGGGAGGAAACGATCATGACGATCAAGCCTTTACAGGACAGAGTTGTTATCAAGATGACAGAAGCTGAGGAGACTACCAAGAGCGGTATCATTCTTGCAGGCTCGGCTAAGGAGAAGCCGCAGGTAGCAGAGGTAGTTGCAGTAGGCCCCGGCAAGACAGCCGATAACGGCACGGTTACGCCCGTAAACCTAAAGGTAGGCGACAAGGTGCTCATCAGCAAATACAGCGGAACAGACGTTAAGCTCGAGGGTGTAGAATATACTATACTTAAAGAGGACGACGTTTTAGCAGTAGTAGAATAATTCAAGACGGAGGTAATTTATAATGGCTAAGCAGATAGTTTACAGCGAAGACGCAAGAAAGGCTCTTCAGGCAGGTATAGATAAGCTTGCAGATACAGTTAAGATAACTTTAGGCCCCAAGGGCAGGAACGTAGTTCTTGACAAGAAGTTCGGCGCACCCCTTATCACAAACGACGGCGTTACGATAGCTAAGGAGATAGAGCTTGAGGACGCTTTCGAGAATATGGGCGCACAGCTCGTTAAAGAGGTAGCTACAAAGACCAATGACGCCGCAGGCGACGGTACAACGACAGCTACACTTTTGGCGCAGGCTCTTGTCAGAGAGGGTATGAAGAATATCGCAGCAGGCGCTAACCCCATGGTAGTAAGAAAGGGTATGGCAAAGGCTGTTGACGCAGCAGTTAAGACTATAGTTGACAATTCCAAGAAGGTAGAGGGCAGCGAGGATATCGCAAGGGTCGCTACAGTTTCCTCTGCTGATGAGAACGTAGGCAAGCTTATTGCCGAGGCTATGGAAAAGGTAACTAGTGACGGCGTTATCACTATCGAGGAGTCAAAGACTGCCGAGACCTACAGCGAGGTAGTTGAGGGTATGCAGTTTGACAGAGGCTACCTCTCCCCCTATATGGTAACTGATACTGATAAGATGGAGGCTGTGCTTGATGACGCCCTCGTGCTTATCACAGATAAGAAGATCGCAAATATGCAGGATATCCTCCCGCTCCTCGAGCAGATCGTTAAAATGGGCAAAAAGCTCCTTATCATCGCTGAGGACGTTGAGGGCGAGGCACTTTCCTCACTTATCCTCAACAAGCTCCGTGGTGTGTTCACCTGCGTAGCAGTCAAGGCACCGGGCTTTGGTGACAGAAGAAAGGAAATGCTTCAGGATATCGCTATCCTCACAGGCGGCGAGGTCATCTCTTCAGAGCTTGGTATGGAGCTTTCAGAGGCTACGATCGATCAGCTCGGCTCGGCTCGTCAGATCGTAGTTCAGAAGGAGAACACTATCATAGTTGACGGCGCAGGCGAGAGTGCGAATATCAAGAGCAGGATAGCTCAGATAAAGGCAGCTATCGAAACGACGACCTCTGACTTTGACAGAGAAAAGCTTCAGGAGCGTCTTGCTAAGCTCTCGGGCGGTGTTGCAGTTATCAAGGTAGGTGCTGCTACAGAGATCGAGATGAAGGAAAAGAAGCTCAGGATCGAGGACGCACTCGCAGCTACAAAGGCAGCAGTCGAAGAGGGCATCGTAGCAGGCGGCGGCACAGCACTTATCAACGCTATGCCCGCAGTTGAGGAGCTTGTAAATACTCTTGACGGCGACGAAAAGACAGGTGCTGCAATAGTTCTTAAGGCACTTGAGGAGCCTGTTCGCCAGATCGCACTCAATGCAGGTCTTGAGGGCTCTGTTATCATCGACAAGATCATTTCCTCGGGCAAGAAGGGCTATGGCTTTGACGCTTACAACGAGGAGTACAAGGATATGATCCCCGCAGGTATCGTAGATCCTACAAAGGTAACACGTTCTGCACTTCAGAACGCTGCATCTGTAGCTTCAATGGTGCTTACAACAGAAAGCCTTGTTGCTGACATCAAGGACCCCGCAGCTGACGCTGCTATGGCTGCCGCAGCAGGCGGTATGGGCGGCGGAATGTACTAATATGATCAGCCGATTGCTTAAGTATAATGATTAAGGGGCTTTCCCAAAAGCGCAGGCGCTGTAAATAAGTTTTATTCAGACACTTCTGCTGTATCACGGCAGAAGTGTCTTTGCGTTTCTTAGCTTTAGCGCCTTAAAAAACAAAAAAGAAGAAAGAATAAATAAGAAATAATAATTATAGTAAACGACATTAGATTTTCGACATAAGACCGCTCGCAGATGCTGCGATTCTTGCAGCTGTGAGCGGGAAATGTCAGAAAATCTTTGTCGTTTACTATAAGGTATCGTGTCTTATCGGAAAAAGACGATAAGAAGAAGGTTTTGCTCTGCAAAGCATTTCCCTTAGGCGATGAATTATTAAGATCCGTCCGCAAAGCGGACACCTTTATTATTCTTTATTCTTTCTTCTTTATTATTTATTCTTTTAGCAGCAGTGAGCACAGAACTTGGCTTTTCAAATACTTCTATATCGCTGCTGCGCCGTTATAAAAAGCACACCCGCTGCTCGTTTTTATCGTAATCCCAGCTGTGGTATGCCCCGCCCTCGCAGAAGTCACGCTCCTTGCAGTCACGGCATTTGTCGTTCTTTGTCCAAAGGGGCGTGCGGTAGATCTCAAAGCGCTCGTTCCACACCCTTGTAAAATCATCACGCAAAATGTTTCCCTGTATCGTCTCGGGGCGGCGCTCGATGTCAAGGCAGGCTGTGATATTGCCGTTTGCCATAATGCTCGCCGTGTAAACGCCTGCGTTGCAGAGAAAATACCAGTCTCTTACCTCACGCTCATATTCAAGCCCCAGGTAGTGCGAGCAGCCGTACATAACAGGCCACCCCTCACGCCGTTTAGCCCGTATAAAGTCAAGCATCTGCCGCTGCTCGTCCATAGTCAGCCACCAGTCACGAAGCTCGAGCGCACGGCCTATCGGCTCTATGCCTATCACCCGCCACGAGTCAACGTCAAGCTCCTTCATAAGCTCAAAAAGCTCGGGAAGCTGCGGCAGGCTCTTTTTTGTAACAACGGTAGTCACCTGAACGTGGCTGAAGCCGCCCTTCATCAGCAGCTTTATGCCCCTTACCGCCTTATCAAAGCCGCCGGGGCTGCGGCGAAACTCGTCGTGTGTTTGCCTTAGCCCGTCGATGCTTACCGAGATAGTGCCCATGCCCGTCTCCTTGAGCATTTTTATCTTTTCCTCGTCGATAAGCGTAGCGTTGCTTGTCATTCCCCAGCGAAAGCCGAGACCTTTAGCATACGCCATTATCTCGGGAAATTCCTTTCTTAAGAGCGGCTCGCCGCCAGTTATGCAAAGCATGGGCAGCCGATGTGAAAAGTCACGGCTTATCTTGTCAAGCAGCTCAAAATACCGCTCTGCGGGCATTTCCTCGCTTGCAACATCGCCGCACCTGCTGCCGCAGTGCAGGCAGTTTTCGTTGCAGCGAAGCGTCAGCTCCAGAAAAAGCCTTCTTAGCTGCGGCTTTTTCCTAAGCTCCTGCTTGTAAAGAAAAAGCTCGTGCATATGTTTAAGCTTTATGCTCTCCATAGCCGCCTCACTTGTTTTCATCATCTGTCTGCGAGAATGGGCTCGGCAGATCAATGCCCATGTTGTTTCTTATCATTTCGCCGCCAAACATTTCAGGCGGGCCGTAAACGCAGACATTGAGGTTTTCCTCGGGGTCAAAGCTGTCCTCGGGGGCGCTGCTTTCCTCCTCGGGGTCATCGGGCTCCTCGGGCTCTGCGCCGAAAAACTCGGGCGGGCCGTAGACGTCCTCATTCTCGTTGTCCTCGGGTCTGAATTCGGTGTTGGTCGTTGTGACCGTGGGCTGTCTCTCGTTTTGCGAATCATCATAGGTCTTGATATCGCTGCTTTGGTTAAGCCCAAGGCTTTCCGGCGGGCCGTAAACGCAGGCGTGCATATTTGCAGCCGTTGAGAAGATAGTTCCGCCGAGGATCAGCTTTTTTAGCTTTTTAAACATAAACCGCACCGTCCTTTCAAGGTGTTTTTTTAAAAGTGTTTTTGGGATAAATGAGAATTTGATCCAATGCACAATGCACAATGCACAATTATTGTGTCGGCTGCGAAGGGGTTCGGGGGCACTTGCCTACTGCGAAGGCAGGCAAAGCCCCCGAAATAGGGCGTGAGACTTGCTTTGACTCTAATTTAGCTTTGGGCGTGAAACAAATATAAAAGCTTGTATTACAAGCGATAAGCAAAGGCTTTGTTCGTCGCTTTGAGGGAAGCAAGCCGCCTGCGGCGGCTTGGTGGGGGGCTTTGCGGTCGCCCCCCAGACCCCCTTCGCCAAATTCCAATTTATCGAAGCTGCAACACAAAAGTAAAAAGGTTTTTTATTCTTTTCCGCTTTCAAGCAGAAGCTTTGTCTTTAACAGCGCTATCTGTGTTTTGGAATCTACTATCTCGCCGTTCATTACCATTTCTATCGCCTTATCGAGCGGCAGCTTGAATACATCTAAAAACTCGTCCTCATCTAAGTGCTGCTCGCCAAAGCTAAGCTCCTGTGCCAGATACATATGAATGATCTCGCTGTCATATGCAACAGTCGGGTAAAGCTTTCCGAGGTAAGTGAATTTCCCGCACTCTGCGCCCGCTTCCTCCTTAAGCTCTCTCAGCCCGCACTCTCTGTGATCCTCGCCCGGCTCAAGCTTGCCTGCAGGTATTTCGATAAGCTGTGTCTGAAACGGGTAGCGAAACTGCTTTACCATATAAACGTTCCCCTCGTCATCGAGCGGAACTACGCACACGCCGCCCGGGTGCTTTATAAGCTCACGGCTCACGACCGTGCCGTCCTCCAGTCTTGCCTCGTCCTTGTATAGCTTGACTACCTTGCCGTCAAATATCAGCTCAGATCTGACGGTGTCCTCTCTTAAGTGCACTTAGCCTTCCTCCTTTACTGCATTTTTTGCTTTTTTCTTAAAGTATATAACGTAGGCTGTCAGTATTAGAGCGCTTGCCCCCGTCATAGCGGCACCTGCTTTCAGCCCGGGCGTTTCGTAGCGGAAGATGATATCATTCTCCCCCGCCCCGCACCTTACGGCCATAAAGCCGTATGATGCCTTGATGATCTCGGCCTCGCTGCCGTTTATTTCAGCACTCCAGCCCTCTGTGTAGGGCACGCTGAAGAATACGAGAGCATCATCATCAAGCCTGTTTCTTGCCTCAAAGCCGTTAGTGTCATACTCAAAGCTGTAGCAGGCGCTTTGCTGCTTCTGCTTGCTGACGTTTTCAAAGTCGAGTCTTGTTAGGGTGTCGCTTTTTGTGGTAAATTCTTCCATTATATCGGAATTTGCCTCGATATCCTCATCACTCAGCACAAGGGCGTGCATCAGGGTATTGACCTTTTTGGCGGTCGTCAGCTTTTCGTATTCCTCCTTAGTGATATACTCGTTATACGTAAAGCCCATTGGGATAAACAGCTCGTTTTTGTAGATATTGAAGCCGTTTTGCTCGCCGACATATTTAAAGGCCGTCATATCGGAAAGGTTCTCCTGCGGCTCCTTGGGGCTCTTGTCATCGCTGTAGTTATCGACCTTTTCCTCAAGGTAATACTTTACCGAGAACAGCCCCCTGAACGCATAGTATTTCGGCTCTATCCTCGAGGCGACGTTTCTTTCCTGCCCCGAGATCTCATAAAACTCCATTATCGACGAGGGCACTACGCTCTGAAAGCACCTCATCGAGCTATATCCCCAGAACATACACCAGTTATCGACATTAGGCGAGGTGTCTATCCTGTAGAAGTTATTTTGTGAGGTCATTTCCTCGTCCGTTTCAAATTCATTTAGATCTACTGCTTCGCCGCCCCTTATGGCGTGCTCGATGTAGTAGTCATTGTAAGGCCCCTGCGTAACGCCGTACCAGACGCATACAGTCATGCTGACGATACACGCCCCCGTGGTGAAATAGGCAGCCATTCTCAAAAAGCCCTCGCTCCTTGAGAATTTATAAAGCAGTATCGCAAGTGCGATAAGCAAGACCACAGCGCCCCCCGCCTGAATGTAGTAAAGCTCGGGGTACTTGGGCATTTTGAACCATTCTATCTTATCATCGGTCTTTTTAGGCAGCAGCCCGCAAAGCGTCAGAAGCACGGTTATCACAGCCACGGGCGGGAATGCCCTTTTGACCTCCTGCGGGGCCTCCTCAAGCATTTGTGCCGTCATCAGCGCCATTATGAGCAGTGGCATATAGTACCACCTTGCGTAATAGCTCGCCGTCATCATAGCGTATATCGCATTCAGCCCGGGTATCGCCATCATTATAAATGATGTGATAACAAGGCGCTTAGCCCAGCTCTTTTTCCTTGTCCTGACAAAGGCTATAACGCCCGTCATGGAAAACAGCGGCATATACCCCGCAATAGATGCCCACTTTGCTGTGTCGGTATTGAAGATGTTGTTTCTTGCGGGCATATCGGGCAGCATAAAGAAGCACTGGATTATCCTTATCAGCCTGAATTTATCGTTGTAGGCGATAAGGTCGCCGCCCCACAAATGCTCTGCAAGGCGTGGGTTGTTTAGCGTATCAAGGCACGCCGGCAGGAAGATGATCGCTGCGAGCATTACGCCCATTACAGCCTCAAAGGCAAGGTTTAGCAGCTTCTTGAAGCTTAGCCTATACTCCCCGCTTATCTGCCGTATGAGGAAGTAGATGATAACGAAGATCACCTCGCCGAAAAAGAAGAAATAGCTGATACAAGCGCATATCGCAACGGCGAGTGCAAATGCCCCACGCTTGTTGTCTCTTATATTCAGCTCCAGCCCCAAAAGCAGCAGCGGGAAGAAAGCCGTTGCATCGTGGAAGTGGTTAAAGAAAACATTATACGCCTGAAACCCCGAAAACGCATACAGCAGCGCCCCGATAAAGGCAGCGTCCTTATTCTTGACAAAGAACCTGA
>Ga0310691_10008227_pt1 | contig 10749 bp, 5 predicted proteins | sample 176DNAGHGlowgp2_FD_203887 | JGI IMG/M metagenome (GOLD analysis project Ga0310691, IMG submission 203887) | Sheep rumen microbial communities from Palmerston North, Manawatu-Wanganui, New Zealand - 1766 DNA GHGlow gp2 (v2) (version 2) | ecosystem: Host-associated > Mammals > Digestive system >... | reverse complement strand
TGATAAAATAGGTAATCAATTAACTAAAAGATTAACAAATAGAAAGTCATTATTAAGAAAATAATTGATAAATAATAATCAATATGTTATATTAGGTACGTTGAACAGCGAAGGAAAGAGTAGTAAATACAAGACGCGTAGAGAGTTCCTGGTTGGTGAAAAGGAATAGGGAGTATTTATGAACATGGCTCTGGAGTTCAAAACGGGTAATTTACGATATAAATTATAAGTTGCATGAATTAAATCATGAATTAAGGTGGTACCGCGGGTAATATACTCGTCCTTAAACCTTAGTTCATGATTTTTTTATTTTATAGAAAGAAGGAAGTAAAATGGAAAAGGAAAAATATTATATTTCAACTGCAATTGCTTATACTTCAGGTAAGCCTCATATTGGTAATACTTATGAAATTGTACTTGCTGATGCTATTGCAAGAAATAAAAGATTAGAAGGATACGATGTTTATCTTCAAACTGGAACTGATGAACATGGTGAAAAAATTGAAATAAAAGCTAAAGAAGCTGGTATTTCACCTCAAGAGTATGTTGATAAAGTTGCAGGTGAGATTAAAGGTATCTGGGATTTAATGAATACTTCTTATGATAGATTTGTAAGAACTACTGATAAACATCATGAAGAAGTTGTTCAACATATTTTCAAAAAAATGTATGATAAAGGTGATATTTATCTAGGAAAATATGAAGGATGGTATTGTGTTCCTTGTGAATCATTCTTCACAGAAACTCAAGCTAAAGATAATGATTATAAGTGTAAAGACTGTGGTAGACCTTTAACTAAATCAAGTGAAGAAGCTTATTTCTTTAAATTAAGTAATTATCAAGATAGATTAATTAAACATATTAAAGATAATCCAAACTTCATTCAACCTGAATCAAGAAAGAATGAAATGTTAAATAATTTCTTAAAAGATAAATTACCTGATTTATGTGTATCACGTACATCATTTGATTGGGGTATTAAAGTTCCATTTGATCCAAAACATGTTATTTATGTATGGGTAGATGCTTTAAGTAATTATTATACAGGTTTAGGAGATCCAAATGGTGAATTATCTAAGAAATACTGGCCTGCAGATGTACATATTATTGGAAAAGATATCTTAAGATTCCATACAATTTATTGGCCAATTATGTTAATGGCATTAGGCGTAGAACTACCTAAACAAGTATTTGGACATCCTTGGATTTTATTTGGAAATGATAAGATGTCTAAATCTAAAGGTAATATCATGTATACAAAGGATTTAGTTGATGAATTTGGTGTAGATGCCGTAAGATATTATGCAATACATGAAATACCATTTGCTTCAGATGGATCAATTACATATGAATTATTAATGGAACGTATTAATGCTGATTTAGTTAATAATTTATCAAATCTTGTTAATAGAACAATTTCTATGAGCGTTAAATATTTTAACGGTGAAGCTAAAAACACAAATAATAATCAAGATATTGATGAAGATTTAAAGACATGTGCTCTTAATATGAAAAATGATTGTATTAAGCATATGAATGAATTTAGACTAGCTGATGCTTTTGAAGATATTTTTATTTTCTTAAGAAGAGCTAATAAATACATTGATGAAACTGAACCATGGATTTTAGGTAGAAGTGAAGAAAACTTTGATAGATTACATACCGTTTTATATAACTTATTAGAATCTATTAGATATGCAACAGTATTCCTTCAAGCATTTATTCCAGAAACTGCAGAAAAGATCTTTAACATGTTAAAGACTAACAAACGTGATTTTGCATCAACTAATGAATTTGGAGCATATGAAGGAGCTACTTTAGATAAACCTATCGTTTTATTCCAAAGAATTGATATTAATGCAAAAATAAAAGAACTTGAAGCAAAACATGCTCCAAAGAAAATTGAAACTAAACCAGAAATAACAATTGATGATTTTGATAAAGTTGATATTAGAGTAGGTGTTATTAAAGAATGCAAGAAACATCCTAAAGCTGATAAATTATTAGTATCACAAATTGATATTGATGGAGAAGTTAGACAAATTGTTAGTGGTATAGCAAACTATTATAAACCAGAAGAAATGGTTGGAAAGCACGTATTAGTTGTTGTTAATCTAAAACCAGTAACATTAAGAGGAGTAGAATCATTTGGTATGATTTTATGCGAAGAAAAAGATAATAAATTACAAGTTTTAGAAGCAAAACTTGATAGTGGAGCAAATATTAGATAAACCGCATTTGCGGTTTTTCTTTTTTTTATATTTTTTTGTGTTATAATTAATATATAAGGTATTAAAAATTAAAATAATGTTTAAACAATGCGATTATTTAGTACTTATAAAATTAACGAAAAATAGTCATGCAACCAATAGTTGCGCACTTTGAAAAGTAGAGTTGGTAGATGCAACCAAAACTAATTTGTTAAAATGAAGGCGTAAACAAGGAGGAATGGTTTATGAACATTGAAATAGCAAACAGATTACAACAATTAAGAAAAGAAAAAGGTTATTCACAAGAAGAATTAGCTCAAGCATTAGGATTATCTAGACAAGCAGTATCTAAATGGGAACGTGCTGAATCTAGTCCTGATACAGATAATTTAATTTGTCTAGCAAGATTATATGGAATGAGTTTAGATGAATTATTAAATACTAGTGAATCAACTGAAGAAATAAGAGAAAGAACACAAGAAATAACTGATGAAGAAGAAAAAGAAAAAGAAGATGATGCGAAATATGTTAAGATTGAAAAAGACCATATTTGCTGTAGAGGCAAATGTGATAATGAATGGGTTAGAGAAAATAAACATCCTGCTTTAACAATTGCTTTAAGCAGTGCAAGTGCATTAATATGTACTATATTATTCTTAGTATTTGGGTTTGTATTTGATGCTTGGTATGTTAGCTGGGTATTCTTCTTATTAATTCCTGTATTTGCAACATTATTTGAAGCAATTATTCATACTCATGCTTTCACAACATTCTGTTATCCATTAGTAGTAACTGCCTTATATTGTTTTTTAGGAATGCAATATGGACTATGGCATCCACTTTGGGTATTATTCTTAACAATTCCTGCATACTATATCATCTTTGATCCAATAGATAAATATGTATTAAAAACAAAAAAACCAGATGAACAGGATGATAAAGATTAACAATAAATAGAAGTGCATAGGCACTTTTATTTTTTTACATATAGTTATATAATAAAAAAGAAGGGAGATTTATTATGAAAACTATAGGCAATATTATTTGGTTTATTCTTATTGGACTTTGGGAAGCAATAGCTTTATTTTTAGGAGGAATAATCTTCTGCATCACAATCATTGGTATTCCATTTGGAAAACAATTATTTAAGATGGCTAGCTTAGTTATTACTCCATTTGGACATCATGCTACTACACATTTCACAAAGCACCCAGTTGCTAATATCATTTGGTTAATATTATTTGGTATTGAAATGGGTATTGGATGGGCTATCTCAGGTGTAATTTTCTGTATTACAATCATTGGTATTCCATTTGGAAAACAATGCTTCAAGATGATTAAATTATCATTTATACCATTTGGTGCTGAAGTAGAATAATAATTAATAAAAAAGGCTTTTCAAAGCCTTTTTTTATTGATTAACAAACAAATAAAATGATAAAAATGCAACCTAAAGTTGCGAAATTGAATAATAAAATAGGTGGATATAATACTTATATTTGATAAAATAGAAGTATAAGATTGGAGCTGATTGTATGAATATAGAAGTAGCTAATAGATTACAACAACTAAGAAAGGCAAAAGGGTTATCTCAAGAAGAGTTAGCACAAATATTAGGTTTGTCTAGACAGGCTATATCAAAATGGGAACGTGCAGAAACTTCTCCTGATACAGATAATCTTGTTTGCTTAGCTAGACTATACAATATTTCTATTGATAAGCTTTTGGATACGAATGAATCTATGGAAGAAATTAAAGAGCGAATAGCTCAAGAAAGAATTGATGAAATAGATAATAATAAAGAAGAAATGGTTGAAGAAGAGAAAGAAGTAATTGATGAAGAAACATTTAATAATAATATAGTTGAAGAGTTTAGCGATGAAGAAACAGAACTAAGAAAAAAGATGGATGAAAAAATAGGAAATGTTTATTTTCTATTTTTGGCTTTAGGCATAATAGGATATATAATAATTGGTTCCAATACGCATGACTGGTCGTGGGGCTGGATCTTAATTGTTCAAGCATTGTTTGGCTCAGGTGTTGTTAGTGGATTATATGAAGAAAAACATTTTTCTGTAGTATCGTTTGGCTTTTGTTTTGCAACGTCTGTTATGTCTATTAAATATGCTATTGAGGCAGAAAATAATCTAGCATTAATTTTATCTATTATATCAGTAAGTGTTGTATCTCTTTGTAGTATTACATCATTTATAACTTTCCTTATATTTGCAGCTAAAAATAGAAAAGATTTAGATATAATGTATCATAAAAAAAGATATATTGACCAGCGTGACAAATTACTAGAAGTTAAAGGAAGATTAAATGAATTAAAGAAAGATGTCGATAATATGAATAAATAAAAAATGCCTCAGTTGAGACATTTTTTATTTTCCGTTATATAGTTTATCTAAACCATCTATACGTTTATTTAACCATTTTACTAAGTATTCAGCGGATTCTTTTTGAGTCTTACATGCAGCTGATTCATCACATTGTTCATTGCCTGTATATTCTTCATGACCACAGTTACCCCATTTAGCATAGTTAGCTACAAAGTCAGCTTCATATTTAGTTGCAAGAGTATTAATGAATTCAATTACTTTTGTAAATGCACCATTATCTTTCATACTGTTAAACTTATTCTTAACTAATACTCTAAACCATTCTTCACTATAGAATAACATATACCAAGGATTTGCTGCTTCCTTGTGTGTAGCATCCATATTGATGTTTGAAGCATAAGCCCCTTCACCGCTAATGCAACCATATGTATTACCAAAGCTTGAATCATAATCCCATGGAGCTTCAAATTTTAATTTCTTAGATCCTGTTTCTGAGAAGTCTACATCCATGAAGAAACTTGACCATGATACATCTGTATCACATGCTATATCAGCTAATAAGTAAGTATTAACTAATGAATCAACATCAATTATTTTATTAATTGTTTCATAAGAATTTGTTAATGTATTATCAATTTCAATAGAAGTATATGCTGAATTAAATGAATAATATTCATGTTTAATTATAGCCTTATAACATATATTCCATACATTTTGCATATAGCTTTGAGCAAAATCATGTTGTTCATTTGAATATATATCACTCTTAATAGTGAATCCTTTTTGGAAATCAGTAAATATTCTCTTATCATTTGGATTAACTAATCCATCATATTTAACTGTGAATTGTTGAAGTGAATCTTCTTCATAATAATATCCATCAAATTCTAAGAAATATCCAATATCAGTTCCTGTATAATATGTATCATCCTCCAATTTTTGAGGTTCAGCTATATCTATTCTACCTTCTTTAACTTCTTGTTGTTCGCATAATAAATATACGCCCCAGTATGTTCCATTAATATAAACATTAACTAATCTAAAATCTGATGCATAATCATCGCTCATAAGATGAGCTAGATAGAAAGCAGTACCATTTCTTGAAATTGACCAATCCTTGTATTCGGCTGTAAGAAGCCAATTTTTGTATGCTGTATCATTGTTTAAGCCTAGCATTGATTGTTTCTTATCAAATTTGATTCTTAAAGGTTTTTTATCATAATATGTTGTATAATTTCCTCTAACTTTTACTCCTGCAGTCTTAGCATCAATAGTTGTTTCATCACCATCTTTTACTGTAACCTTGCATTCTGTATAATCCCATTTATTATCTCTATTTGGTACAGTTACAAAATCCATTGGGCCTTGACCTTCAGGTAATTTGCTTTCTACTACGTTAATATCTATTCTAGGTAATGTTTCAGATACTATTGGAGTATAGTTAGTAGAGTATTCATCATTTTCAGTAGGTATATCAATTGAAGTCTTTGTCTTTGCTTGTTTACCTTTTTTACATCCTACCATAGAAAGGCATAGACCAACACCTAATATTGCGGTTAGTAATTTTTTCATACAATTCCTCCTTATTTGGCTGGGATAGAGAGATTCGAACTCCCGAATGTCTGGGTCAGAGCCAGATGCCTTGAACCACTTGGCGATATCCCAAATTTATTACTATATATATAATATAACAATAAAATATATTTGTAAAATGTTTTTGAATTATATTCTTAAATAATATAATTCGTGTTATAATTTTATTATAAGTTTGATATTTAAGGAGGAATAGTATGGAAGAGAAGCTACAAAAAATCGATAGAGATTTTAAAGATGAAATAAGAGTATGTGCAAGTATAGATCTAGAATTTACTTATGCAGAATATCTTGCTGATATTTTTGCGCATGCTAAATCATTAAAGAATAATCAAGAATATGATAGATCTTTTTCTTTTATAAATGAATTATTCGTTATCAACTATACAACTAATACTTATAAGAATTTAAAGGTAAAAGCAGTATTTCAACATGATGCATTTAAATTACCTGATATTTTAATAAATGATGAAATTACAGAAAACTATGAAATAGGTTTGGATATACCTGATTTAATAGTTGATAATAACTTTTTTAATAATATAAATGAACCTATTCCATCATCATTTGATTTAATATTAGTAGATGAATCTGATAAAGAAATAAGTAGAAGTCATTATACTTTCACAATATTACCTTTATCTCAACCTACAACAGCAATCTTTAAGGATGAAAGATTATATGCTAAATATGTTACACCTACTGATGATTCAGTAAAGAAAATAACTAGAAATGCCGCTTCTAAGGCAAAAAACAGAGTTATAAAGGCATATCAAAATGGAATTAATTTCAATGCTATGCTAAATGAAATGCAAGCAGTTTATCTTGCTTTACATGAGCATGGAATAGTATATCAAAATCCACCTGCAGGAGTTTCATATGCATATAATGATAATGGTGAAGTAGAGCCTAATCCACAAAGAATAAGACTTCCATATGAAGTATTAAAGGATAAGAAAGCTACTTGCTTAGATTCAGCAATTTTACTATGTTCTTGCTTTGAAGAATTAGGATTCCATTCTATTTTAGTTTTAATAGATTCTCATGCCTTTGTTGGTGTATTCTTAAATGATAAAGCAAAACTAGATTCAGGTATTTGCTTTGATAGTAATAAGATATATTCACGTGCTACAGAAGGAAATATAGATATTGTTTTAATTGAATCTACATTTATTGATTCAACTAAGAATGCATCATTCCAAGATGCAATTGATGTGGCTAATAACCATTTAAAGAATTATTTCGGATCATTCTGCGCTATTGATATTAATAGATGTCATAATTTTGATTATATTTATTCGCCTATTCCAACAAAAGAATCAGATGTAAATATAAATGATTTGATTAAATCTGTAGAAGTTAGACAAACAAATGTTAATTCAATTAAGAGTAGAACATATGTTAATGTCTTAAAGGCAGAAGAAAAAGATAGATTCTCTTTCTGGGAGAAAAAGTTACTTGATTTAAATGAATCTAATCCACTAGTTAATATTAGATTAAAACCAGCAAGTGTCCTACAATTAATAAGCCAATCAAAAATATATGATTTATTAGAAAAGAAAGATTCTATTAAATTTATGGTCGCAAACGCTAAAGAAGCTGATTTAGAACAAATCTATATTGATGGAACTGCAAATATTAATTCTATAAAATATGCTGAAGATTTTGATAGCGATAAAGCTATTGCTATAGGTATTGATAAGACTTTAAGACAATTAATTAAAAAATCAAATCAAGCGATGGATGAAACAGGTTCACCTACTCTATATTTATGCTGTGGTAAACTAGCATATATGAGAAAAAAGGCTAAACAAATCGGTTATTCACCATTTATGGTTTTACCTATTACTATTACAAAAGATAAATCAGGTCCACTATATACAATGAGTTATGATATAGATGAGCTTATGTTAAATCAATCTTTCTTTGAATATTATGTATTAGATGAACCAGATATAGATTTCTCTGATTTATATCAAGTAAAAGCAAGTGATGGATATCTAAATATTGTTCATACCTTTAAAGAACACTGGGGAGATATCATTCAACTACATGAATCAGATTTCTACATTGCTAATCTAACATTCTCTCACTACATCATGTGGATGGATGTTAGAAAGAGGAAAGAAGAATTAAAGAAGAATAAAGTAATTGAAAGTATTCTAGCTAATAAAAACTGCTTAGGACAAGATGAAGAATCTAATTATGATGATATTGATAAAGAAGAAGTATATACAGATTTTGCTGCACCACTTCCTTATGACTCAACACAATTAAAAGCTATACTAGACTGTGGAAAAGGAAAATCATTTATACTTGATGGCCCTCCAGGAACTGGTAAGAGTCAAACTATAGTTAATATGATAGTTAATGCTTTCTATCATGGTAAGACAGTTCTATTTGTTGCTGAAAAGAAAGCTGCCTTAGATGTAGTTGCTAATAGATTAGAAAAAATACAATTAGGTAGATTCTGTCTAGAATTACATTCTAATAAAGCAAACAAAGGTGATTTCTTCTCTAAGCTTAGAGATTCAATGGAACTAGGTCAAACGATAGATCCTGAAAACTTTGAAAAGAAATGTAATGAATTACTAGAAGAAAAGAAAATCTTACAAGAAGTAATCAATAAGATGCATGAAGAACGTTATGCATTAAGCTTATATGATTCTATTGTTAATACTGAATATTATAGTGCCCTAGATTATAAATATGATTTTAAAAATGAATATTTAGAAAATCTAGATAAAGAAAAATTAGAGTTAATCACAAAATTATTAAATGAATATACTGCATCTATTGAAGGTGTAAATGATTATGATTCTAATCCGTTAAAACTATTAAAAGTGACAGATATTAATTATGCTGATAAAGAAAAAATAGTTAAAGAATTTAATGATTTTCTAACTATCTATACTGATTTATTGAAATCAGTTGATGATTTAATTAAAGAAACAAACCTAGATGTTGTTAAATCAATTATAAGCATTAATGCAATTATTAAAACAATGGATTTAGCTTTAAATAAGCCATTATTAGTAGATAGCGCTACTGAATTTATGAATGTTGAAAAGCATGAATTAAATATGGAAGTATTTGAAAATAACCTAAATCTATTAGAATTAGAATCTAAGAATAGTAAGATGATTAACTTTGATAAATTAAAAGATATTGATGCTAATCAAGCTATTGCTGACTTAGAAAACACTAAAGGCTTCTTTAAGAAGATTTCTGTAAAGAAGAAATACTTAAAACTATTCAATACATTTAAACAAAATGAATTTAAACCTAATAAGAAAGAATTAATAAACTACTATAAGATTGTTGAAAAAGATATTAATTATAAGAAGTTTATATTAGAAAATGAAAAAGAATTAGATAGATTATTAGGCTTAAGAATAATTGATAATTATAAAGATGGTATTAATCTAAAAGAAAAGTATGAAAACACTTATAACTTTATGGATAACTTAAAAGTATTAGGTGATTATACTAATAGAATTAATGCGACTAAATATTTCTTAGATTTAGCTAGCCTTAAGACTCCATCAACTAAAATGGTATTTAATCTTCTAAACGATAAGTTCAAGAACTATAAAGTTAAAGAAGAAGCATTAAATGCTAAATATGATATTGATTATAAGATTATTGAACAAGATACACTAGATTTAGATGTATTTGAATCATTATTAAAATATGCATCAAATGCTGATAACTTTACAGATTTATTAAATATAGCTCAAATTAATAAGCTAGGTCTAAAACTTAATGAACTATGTTTAGGTGATTTAATAGATGCCTTAAAAGCTAATAAATTCTCTTATGTTGATCTAGTAGATGAATTTACTTTATCTATCTCAAATGGCTTTATTAAGCTATATTTTAGAGATAGTAATATTAATTACTTTAATCCAGGTCAATTTGAAGGAGAAATTAAGAAGTATAAGAATTTAATTAACGATTATACTAATTTAATTATTGAACATGTATCAGCAAAATTAACTAAAGAATTAAATCATAATTCTATTAATTATGCATCTAGTTCACCAATTGGTAGACTTAAAAAAGCTATATCAAGTAATGGACGTGGTGTAACAATAAGAGATACATTATTAACTTATGATGAAATTATTAGAAAATATTTCCCATGCTTCTTAATGTCACCACTTTCAGCTGCACAATATCTTGCAGTTGATGAGAAGAATGGAAAACAATCTTCTAAATTCGATTTAGTAATCTTTGATGAGGCTTCTCAAATTCCAACTCATGAAGCAGTAGGACCTATTGCTAGAGGTAAGAGTTTGATTGTTGCAGGTGACCCTGAACAAATGCCACCTTCAGCATATTTCTCTGCAGGATTAGAGCTTGAAGGAGAAGATATTCAATTTGAAGATGCATCATCACTTCTTGATGAATGTATAGCTATTGAACTTCCTAGACATAGATTATCATTCCATTATAGAAGTAAACATGAATCATTAATTCAATTCTCTAACATTAACTTCTATAATTCTAATCTATATACATTCCCATCTCCAAATACAGCTGCATCTATGATTGACTTTAAGTTTGTCGATTTAAAGAATGATAAGAAAGATTCTTCAATC
>Ga0310691_10008226_pt1 | contig 10749 bp, 9 predicted proteins | sample 176DNAGHGlowgp2_FD_203887 | JGI IMG/M metagenome (GOLD analysis project Ga0310691, IMG submission 203887) | Sheep rumen microbial communities from Palmerston North, Manawatu-Wanganui, New Zealand - 1766 DNA GHGlow gp2 (v2) (version 2) | ecosystem: Host-associated > Mammals > Digestive system >... | reverse complement strand
GTCGTTTTCTTTTTTACCTAACTGTGTTGCTTACTTCACAGCCTGGAAATAAGGAGTATTATAGGTCAAGCGGATGCCATTCTCAGTGCGCGAAAGGAGCAGCGTGGTGCCGTCGTCGTCAACCTCATAGAGATAACCAGCCTCGGTGTTCGAAACCAGGTGGTAGATGATGTTGAGGAGCTGTGCATTCTCAACGAAAGCGTTGGCGCTTGCATTGGGGACATCGACGAAGAGCTGAGCTACGTGATTCTTTTCGGTGACATCGGTAAGATTGAACGACAGATTGATCTTGGTGCCCTGGCAAAGACCTGTGAGGACATTGGGATTCTCTACGGTGGCTACGTAGTTCTTCTTGGAGATAGCACGGGTGATATCACCAACGGTACCATTGAGATTGATGCCATCAAACTTGAAGGCATAAGCATTGATGCAGGCCACGAAAGCGAGCAAGAGAAGGGTAAGTTTTTTCATAATTAGTAATATTTTTGAGTATTGTGTGGTCAAAATCGGGTGCAAAGATAAGGAAACTTTATCAACTTTTCCAAATAAAAAATCAAATTGCTAAAAATTACTTTCTCTGCATCACAAAATTGTAGGGCGCAGGTTGCAAATTGAAAGCATTTTTGGAACGAATACGTCCATAAGAGCCCAATTAATAGATGCGCTGGCGCAATTCCTGCACACGCTCGTCGGTGATGTAGTCGTCAAACTCGGTGCGCTTGTCGATGATGCCCTTGGGGCCAAGTTCGATCACGCGGTTGCACACGGTCTGGATGAACTCGTGGTCGTGGCTCGACATGAGGATCACTCCGCGGAAGGTCTGCAGGTTGTTGTTGAATGCCTGGATCGACTCGAGGTCGAGGTGGTTGGTCGGAGAGTCGAGGATCAGCGTATTGGCATTCTTCATCATCATGCGTGCAATCATGCAGCGAATCTTCTCACCACCCGAAAGCACGCTGGCCTTCTTCAGTACCTCCTCTTCGCGGAAGAGCATACGTCCGAGGAAGCCCTTGATGTAGATTTCCGAAGTGTCGTTCGAGAACTGGCTGAGCCAATCCACCATATTGAGGTCGGTGTTGAAGAACGAACTATTGTCGAGCGGCAGATAGGCAGTGGTGATGGTCTGTCCCCAGTTGTAGGTGCCCTCGTGGTCCTCGTCGAGGCCATTGATAATCTCGAACAGGGCGGTCATTGCACGTGGGTCGTGCGAAAGGAAGGCCACCTTGTCGCCCGGCTCGATCTGGAAGTTGACGTCCTCGAAGAGCTTGGTGCCCTCCACCGTCTTGCCCAGGCCGTGCACCTCGAGCACCTTGTTGCCCACTTCGCGTTCGGGGGTGAAGATGATGCCCGGATAGCGGCGTGTCGATGGCTGGATCTCCTCGATGTTGAGTTTCTCGAGCATCTTCTTGCGGCTGGTGGTCTGCTTCGACTTGGCAACGTTGGCCGAGAAGCGGCGGATGAACTCCAAGAGCTCCTTCTTCTTCTCTTCGGCCTTCTTGTTGGCCATCTGCTGCTGCTTCAGGGCGAGCTGCGACGACTCGTACCAGAAGCTGTAGTTGCCCGCAAAGAGCGTACACTTCTTGAAGTCGATATCCACGGTGTGGGTGCATACCGAGTCGAGGAAATGGCGATCGTGGCTCACCACAAGCACCGTGTGCTCAAAGCCCTGCAGGTAGTTCTCGAGCCACATCACGGTGTCGAGGTCAAGGTCGTTGGTGGGCTCGTCGAGCAGCAGGTTGTCGGGGTTGCCGAACAGTGCCTTTGCCAGCATCACGCGCACCTTCTGCTTTGCCGAAATGTCGCTCATCATCATGTAGTGGAGTTCCTCCTTGATGCCAAGGCCCGAAAGCAGGGCTGCGGCATCCGACTCGGCATTCCATCCGTCCATCTCGGCAAACTTCTCTTCGAGTTCGGCGGCACGCATGCCGTCCTCCTCGGTCATCTCGGGCTTTTCGTAGATGGCATTCTTCTCCTCCATGATGTCGTAGAGCACGGTGTTGCCGCGCAGCACGGTGTCGAGCACCGTGTACTGGTCATACTTGTTGTGATCCTGCTCCAGCACGCTCAGGCGCTCGCCGGGGCCCATCTCGTAAGAGCCGCGTGTCGGGTCGAGTTCGCCGCTCAAGACACGCAGGAAGGTTGATTTGCCGGCACCATTGGCACCGATGATTCCGTAGCAATTGCCCGGTGTGAACTTCAGATTGACGTCCTGGAAGAGGATTCTCTTTCCAAACTGTACTTGTAGATTGTTAACTGTAATCACGTTTATTTAGTTTTATTGTAGTTTTCTAAAACCTTACCCCCAGGCTCACATTGAGCATGCGCCCGGTCAGGTAGTTGGGCACCGCATAGGTCGGATTGCCTCGCGTCGAGCCATCGTTGCCGATCACGGTCACCCAGTAGTACGAATTGGTGTTGTCGATGTCCATCAGGTTGAAGATGTCCACGCCCACCGTAATTTCCTTCACATGGCTCCAGAAGCCGCGGTTCATGAACTGGTAGTGCTTGGCGTCCCACACGTGGCTGGCACCCAGATCGACACGCTTGTAGGCGGGTGTTCGGAAGATGCCTGCCTTCCTCCCTCCCTGGGGGCTGAAGAATGGCAAACCGTCGTTGAAGACGCCGCGCAGGAAGACGCGCCAGGCGTCGTGCCCCGGATAGTAGTCGCTGAAGAAAAGGCCGATGCCGTAGCGCTGCTCCGTGGGGCGTGCGGTCTTGAGGCCGTCGTACGTCTCCTTGCTGTTCATCAGCGAAAGGCTGAGCCACGAGTCCGTGCCATCGACAAACTCGCCGAAGATCTTCGCGTCGATACCTGCCACATAGGCCGAACCCTTGTTCTCGCCGGCATAGCGTATCTGTACATTATCCACCATGTAGGGGATGTAGTTCGATATGCCCTTGTAGTAGCCCTCGACGGTGAACTTGAACGGGCGATCGTAGGCCTTGAACGTGTGGTCCCAGCCCAGGATGACCTGCCACGAACGCTGCGAACGTATGTCCTTGTTCATCTCCACCATCTGGTTGCCGTCCTCGTCGGTGTAGCTCAGGCGATACTCCTTGTAGAAGGGCGACTGGTAGTAGAGACCTGCTGCGATGCGTGCCTGCTTGTTGCGGTCGTTGCCGAACGTGTAGCGAAGCGAGGCGCGTGGCGACACGAGGAGTTCCTCGTTGAAGGTCCAGTAGCTCAGGCGAACGCCACCCTGCAGCAGGAAACGTCCGTCCCAGGCATCCCATCCGTAGGTGTCCTGCACGAAGGCCGAAAGGCGCGTCGTGGTGCCCTTGTAGGCCGAATGCAGGTTCTCGACCACGCGGAGTTTGCCCGCATCGCGCGGCAGACTATAGCTCACCGAGTCGCGGCGTTCCCATTCGGCAATCTTGTCGTCGATCTTCTCGCTCTGCACGGTCATACCGTAGGTGAGTCGGTTGCGGGCAATCTGCGTGTTGCCCTTGAGCGAAAGCGCCATTACACGGGCCTGCAGATAGTTGCGTGCATGCTCCATGTAACGTCCCACGCCGAGGCCTGCCTGGCTCACCGAAGCCGCCTGGTCCATCCAGTATTCGCCCGAGATGTCGTAGGTCACCTCCTCGTCGGTCATGAAGGCCGAAGCCATCAGTTGCAGGCGTGTGTTCCGCAGTCCATTGTAGCCCAAGGTCAGGGCGCCGAAGAACGTGTCGAACTGGTCCTTCTCGTGTCCGTCGAAATAGACCTTGAAGCTGTGGGCCACCTCGTTGGTGCCGAAGGTCGTCTCGCGGCTTTCGGGCGTGAATCGGTAGTCGTTCACGGCGATGTTGCCCAGGAAACTGAGGTTCCACTTCTCGTTTTTGCCGAATGCCCAGGTCAGGAACGTCTGGTAGTCGAAGAAGATTGGGTCATATTCGCCCTGCGTGTCCAGCGAATTGAGTATCGTGGCGTTGCGCTTGTAGCGAAGTCCGTGCAGTTGGGTGAAGTTGCCAAGTCGCTGGCCCAATGCAGCGCTGCCGCCTGTCAGGCTGATCATCGCCTCGGCGTCCAGAGCTTCGGGGCGTCGGTAGGTAATGTCGAGCACCGAACTCATCTTGTCGCCATATTCGCTCGAAAAGCCTCCTGTCGAGAAATCGACGGCGCCCACCATGGCAGGGTTGATGAACGAAAGTCCTTCCTGCTGGCCGCTGGCGATGAGCTGGGGACGATAGACCTCGATGCCGTTCACATAGACCAGGTTTTCGTCGAACGACCCGCCGCGCACATTATATTGCGACGAGAGTTCGTTGTTCATGTTCACACCTGCCTGTGTGCCTATCAGGTCCTCGATGGCGTTGCCGCTGGTCGAACGCATGTTGCGCACGTTCTCCACCTTGATGTGCTCCATGTTGCCCGGAGCCGTCTGTCGTCGGGTGGTCACTTCCACGTCGTGCAGCACCGATTGGTTGGGCTGCATCTGCACATTCAGCTGCAGTCGGCGTGCGCCCCTTTCGTTGGCTTGCACCGCACGGGTGTTCACCACCCTTTCCACGCGCTTGTAGCCCAACGAGGTGAAGATGACGCGCAAAGTGTCCGAGTCGGCCACCTGCAGCTCGTATTCGCCCTTGAAGTTGGTGAGCGTGCCGATGCTGCCGCGCAAGAGGCGCACATGAACGACGTCCATGGGCTGTCCCTGCTCGTTGGTCACCGTGCCATAGATTCGTACCTGAGCCCTCAGCCCAGGCATCGCCATCGAGGCAAGCATCACCAGACACATTATAATATATATATGTACGCGCATATAATATCAACCCATCGTCAGTAACGTCCCTTAATATCCCTAAGAATCCCTAAGCATCCCTTAGAATCCTTTAATTACATTAACGTACCACGACGCTTTTTATTATGTCATTCCCCAACTTTTCGTTCAAGGCGACACGTATCACCGAGCGCTGCATCATGATGTCGTGCTTCAGCGAAGGCGATTTGAGGGTCACGAACAACGTCCCCGACTGCAGATGTATGCGTTCGGTCTCCAGGGTGATGCGGTCTCCGAGTGCCTCCTGCCATACCTCGGCAATGCGCGACTCGAACACATGGTTCTCGAGCTGCGTCACCTTCAGGTACTCTCGGATGATCTCACCGATCGATTGTTCGTTTTTCCTTTTCATTTATTATAATATCCTCCATTGCTCACCTCAAACAGCTTATAGTTCTCCGTGCATCGGTCGATGATGCGGTCGAGGTATTCGCGGTTGGTGTCGGTGATGAAAATCTGCCCGAACCTGTCGCTTGCCACCAGACGAATAATCTGCTCCACACGGTCGCTGTCGAGTCGGTCGAAGATGTCGTCGAGCAGAAGGATGGGCGTGGTGTGCCCCATACGCCTAAGGAAGTCGAACTGCGCCAGTTTCAGTCCCACCAGGAACGTCTTGTTCTGTCCTTGCGAACCCTGCTGCTTCATCTGGTAGTCACCGATTTGGAACACGAGGTCGTCCTTGTGGGCACCTCGCGTCGTGTAGCCCAGTGCCAGGTCGCGACTGCGTACGGCATTGAGCAGTGGCAAAAGGCTCTGTCCACCTTCGAAGTGCGAAGTGTACCCTATCGACACGCGCTCGCGATCCATCGAGATCTGGCTGTAGAACTCCTGGAAGACCGGGGTGAAGTCATCGACAAACTGGCGTCGGGCTGCATAGATCATCCGCCCGTAGAAGTCCATCTGCTCCTCGCACGTCTGATAGAGCAAGGGGTCGGTGCAGGGCGGCTCCTGCTTCAGCATGCTGTTGCGCTGCAGCAGCGCCTGGTTGTAGCGAATCAGCGCGTTCAGGTAAGGCTTGTTGAACTGGCTGATCACCATGTCCATGAACTTGCGCCTTTCCTCGCTGCCGCCCTGCAGCAGCACGCTGTCCGAAGGCGTGAGCAGCACGATGGGCAGCAGCCCGATGTGGTCGCTCAGTCGCTGGTATTCCTTGCCCGCACGCTTGAACGACTTTCGCGAATGCAGCTTGTAGCCGCAGCGGATATCCTCTGCCTCGCCATTGAGTTCGTATTGTCCGTTCAGCATGAAGAACTCCTCGCCGTGCGTCATCACCTGGCTGTCGGTCACGCCGTTGAACGACTTGCAGAACGAAAGGTAATAGATGGCATCCAGCAGGTTGGTCTTGCCCATGCCGTTCTTCCCCACAAGGCAGTTCACGCCCGATGAGAAGTCGAGGTCAGCCTCGCGGATATTCTTGTAATTGACGATGCTAAGATGCTCCAGTTTCATATGTCGTTCGAAGGCAATTTTCGTCCTTAATGCCGAAAAACTTGTAAATTGACGTGGCAAAGATACGAAAATTTGGGGGAAAATACGAATTTTAAACATTTTTTTCGCAAAAAATATTGTTTATTCAAGTAAAATCGCTAAATTTGCGCCGCTAAATATGCAAATAATAATAAACAAAATATAGACATGGCAAAAAAAGAAATCAAAAAGGTCGAGGAAACAGCAATCGACCAGCCGCTCAGCAAGACCGAGCAGTTCCTTCAGGAGAAGGACAACCAGAAGAAGATCGTATATGGCTTCATTGCGCTCATCCTTATCGTAGCCGTCATCTTCGGCTGGCGTTGGATGTCGCAGCGTAACAACGAGAAGGCACAGAACGAGATCTGGAGTTCCGAGCTCCTTTTCGACCAGGGACAGTATGAGCAGGCTCTCGAAGGCTTCGAGGCTGTCATCGAGGAATTCGGTTCAACCCGCGCAGGCAACACCGCAAAGGCTTATGCCGGACTTTGCCAGAAGAACCTCGGCAACTATGAGGAGGCTATCAAATATCTGCAGGACTTCGACGGCAACGACAACGTGATCGCTCCCGCCATCCTCAGCGCTCTCGGCGACTGCTACGTCGATCAGGAGACTCCCAACTACACCAAGGCTGCCGAGACTTTCGAGCAGGCTGCCAAGGCTGCCAGCAACGCCCAGTACACTCCCCTCTTCCTCCGCAAGGCAGGTCTCGCCTACGAGGAGGCAGGCGACCTCAAGAATGCCCTCAAGGTTTATCAGAACATCAAGGACAATTGGGCCGAGACTTCCATCGCCCAGTCTATCGACAAATACATCGAACGAGTTAAATAACTTTTCAATTACAACTATCGATCCGATAATTGTTAATTGTTAATTATTAATTGTTAATTAAAATGAGTGACCCTGTGGCGGCGGACTACACCGCGAACAGTACAGACGCCAGTATTGGTATAGTAGTATCTGAATGGCAACCTGAGATCAGTAATGCACTCCTCGAGCAGGCTTTGCAGAAACTCGAGCAGTGCGGAGTAATGAGGGAAGACATCTACGTCAGTCACGTGCCCGGAGCGATGGAGCTCCCGTTCGGCGCCCGACAGATGAACAATATGATGGAACCGAGTGCCGTGATTATGATCGGCAGTGTAGTGCGCGAGAACAATCCCCACTACGACATCATCTGTCAGACACTGAGCCGTAGCATCACCCACCTCAACCTCCACGGTGATATCCCGTTCATCTTCGGCGTGGTCACCACCGACACGCTCGACGATGCCCGCCGCCTCACACAGGAAGGTGTTGGCGCACAAAGCGCCCTCGCCGCACTCAAGATGGTGAATATGATGGCTTCGCTCGTCAATCAGTAAGCCGTCCAATGGAACACAAACCTTTAGCGGAACGTCGCTTCCGCTAATATCTGCGAAATTAGCTCAGTTGGTAGAGCATTGGCTTCCCAAGCCGAGGGTCGCGGGTTCGAGTCCCGTATTTCGCTCCTATTAAGTCTGCTAAATATCAAGTCTTTGCGTGATGTTTGGCAGATTTTTTGTTATATATTGATTTGATAAAAATGCCCCAAAATGCCCAAAAAATGAACAAAAACTTGTCAAATGCTTTACAAATGCTTGACAAAAATGGCTAGAATAAGTATCATTTTCCAATACAAGCAATGCCTATACCTGGTATATCCGCATTCTATCCTCCTTATTTTGCTTTTCTAATGCGATATGCTATTCCATTTCAGAATCAAAGGAATGCTTGTTATGACGAGTGTATAAAGGCATTAATTGCAAAACCCACAACACAATTTGTCGGTTACAATCGGCACAAATCATTATTTTATGTCGATTGTGACCGACATTATTTTGTAATATTTCGTGGATTATAACTTGGCGCCAGAGGATGGAGTGGTCCGCTATCGGTATCCAATAATCGGTTGTGATACAATAGTGATAAAGAGGATTAAATACAATGATCTTCTAAGAGGCAAAGGAGGGAGTGCTCCTAAGACGGTCTATCTTGACACTTTAGTATATGCACTCAGCCCAACTCCTAATGGAATACAGCGTACCTATTGGGTGCCATTCAAACATCGTGGACAGATCTATTGCGCCGATACTGTCATTATTAAAGAGCAACGCAGCTTCTTTGGCAATACGCTTGGGAAAGGAGCTTGGATAAAATAGAATTGTCTTGCCCTGAAACAACCAGGCCATTTCCTCGGCAAAGAATCAAAGGCATCATTCCTTTCTCACTCTATGCGTAGAATCCAAAGGCGCAGCAGCGGAAGGCACCAAGTTTGAATAATCGAGGTGGCAAAATCCGAAAATAGTTGTGAAATGATTAGAAAAACGAGATAAATTCGTTTTTCTGATGAAATTATGACTATATTTGCCTCGCTGAAAACAATAGTAGAATGATGAACAATCCGTTTGTAAAAGCTCGCTTTATCTAATTACACCAATATCTTTTTGATGACTTTACAGGGATTACCCACGGCAACAGTATTCGAGGGAATATCGCTCACTACCACAGAACCGGCACCAATGGTAACATTGTCACCGATTGTGACACCTGGCAGGATGGTGACGCTGCCACCAATCCAAAGTTGAAATCAGTTTAATCGTCAGAATTTCCCCGTATAGAAATCCGTGATGCGGCGGATGGCGCGGGCACAGACGGGACAGAAGTCCTGCACCTCGTTGATCTTCATTCGGCACTCCTGGGCAGGGCGGTAGCAGCCTTTGCTCTGGTAGCCTGCACCTTCGAACACACCCACCACCTGCGTGGCAGCATTCAGTTTCGCCAGGGCATCGGGGTTCTCCCGAGCCTTGCGGTAATCGGGCACGTTGGGATCGAGAGGTGTGGGGATGGGCTGTCCCTTGGGCATCAGGTCGGCCCACTTGCTGCCGAAGTCCTTCAATGTGGTCACGTTGGGTTCCCAGGGCTCCACGTCGGCAGGGTACCATTCGGTGTCCATGTCGTCGTAGGCATATTCGTCGGCAAGGCCGGCATAGGAGTGTCCGAACTCGTGGACAAAGACCTCGCGGAACGTAGGATGGTCGCTTGTGGCGAAGGTAATCTGGTTGTAGATGCCCCCTCCCCCATAGGTATCGGAGTTCACCAGCACCATGATGTGTTCGAAGGGCACACCCGACAACAGGTCGTAGATGGTGTGCATATCCTGCGAGGTCAGATAGCGCTGGCTGTAGAAGGTGTCGTAGTGGGTGCGCACAGCCGTCTGTTTCCACACACCACGATGGGGCACCGAAGGCCCGGCCTCAGGGCTTGGGGCAGCCACAGCCACCACATTGAAACGGTCCTTCAGGCTTGCGAAAGGCTCCCAGGCGAAGAGAGCATCCACGGCACGCTGGCAGTCGGCGAAGAACTTGCCCATCTGCTGCTCGGTATATCCCTCGGCAAGGATGGCGAAGTCGATGCAGTCGGCCACGTTCACTTCCTCAAAGGGGTCGTAGTCCGTAGCCTCATAGCTGCGCGAGGCACGCGACTTCTCAGGCTTCCCCGCCTGGCCCCCACCCTTCCACACGTAGTGGAACGGGATGCCGTTGTCGCCGATGGGACGGATGAGGATGTCGGCAGGATCCACGGTGTGCGTGAGCGAGGCGATGACCTGCTGGTGATGGTCGGTCAGCGTGACCGAAACATCGACCTTCGCCTTCGGATAAGGGATGTTGTAGCTCGATTCGAACGCACGGCTCAAGGTCTTTGCCTCGTCCTCGAGCAGCCATTCCTGGAAGAGGGTCGAGAAGGTCCACACGTAGATGACCTCCTGCGTCGCGTGGTCGCGCACGGTGAGTTGTCCGTTTCCGTTCAGGTACTTCTCCGCGAGGCGGCTCCTGCGTCCTGCCCAGCGCGGCTGCTTGTAGAGTTGCTCCAGGTAGATGTGCTGCTCGCTGCTATTGCCTGCAAACACATAGTCGAGGCGCAACGTATTGTCCTCAAAATAATGTTCGAACGACTGCGCGCGCACCTCCGTGAAGAGGCACGGCATAAGGAATGTCATCACGAAAATCAGCAGAAATGGGCGTTTTTGTTTCATTTTTGTGGTTATTTTGTGTGCAAAGATAGCTTTTTTGCTGTGAAAATCCAAATATTTGACCCATTTTCTGCAAGATTTAGGTCAAAAATGAGCTGTTTTTAGCGCAAATTATTAAGAATCCAATTTCCCTATTTTATGGCAATTATTGATTATCAGCGTTTTACAAATTATTGATTGAAATGTGTACCATATTTAAGACAGACAATTTGATAAATGTGATTTTGATTTTTGTAATTTTTGTGATTTTTCAGGAGTGTGTCTTTTCCTACCAGCAGACAAGACACGTTATGCTTCAAAAAATCACATTTATCACAAAAATCAAAATCACAAAAATCAATTTTTGTATGAGTTTGGGGGTCAATTTGTAAATTGTAACTGAAAAGTGTACCACCCCTAATAATCGAAAAGTGTACCACTAACCATAGAGAAAATATGAATCAGCATGTGGATTTTTTCTGCTTGTTGATA
>Ga0310691_10008225_pt1 | contig 10751 bp, 24 predicted proteins | sample 176DNAGHGlowgp2_FD_203887 | JGI IMG/M metagenome (GOLD analysis project Ga0310691, IMG submission 203887) | Sheep rumen microbial communities from Palmerston North, Manawatu-Wanganui, New Zealand - 1766 DNA GHGlow gp2 (v2) (version 2) | ecosystem: Host-associated > Mammals > Digestive system >... | reverse complement strand
TATGAGTAAGAAAAAAAAGTCTGAAGAAGAATTAAAAGAAATATTTGATGCTGCTGCTATTGCTGCAATGGTTATGGGAGAACAGCCTATTACTAAAGAGGACTATGACCGTTTCTGGAAATGGATGATGGTTCCAATGAAAGATGTACCTGATGACGAACTTATTTGGTGTTCAAAACAGGATAGGCAAAATTCTATTATGTCTAAAAATAATTGGCTGTATGAAATTAAAAGAAGAGGGCTTAAAATTGATTAAAATAATATTATGAAAGTAATTTTAATTTTAATTGGAGCAATTCTGCTCGCTTTAACATATACTTTATATTCTCACAGGTGCTTTAATATTTTGGATAATATAGGAAGTGATGGCACTCTTTTAGAGTGGCTTATTGTTTTTTGTCCGATTGTTCATATTATTTTTGCTTTAAAGCATAGAAATTTGACATCTTTCAAAACATTTTGGGAATGCATTAAACTTATAAATTTTAAAAAACAGTATAAAACAATAAACGAAAATATTAAAAAATACGAAAACATTGACTAAATGAGCCGAAAAAGTGATTTCTTTTTTGCTTGTGCACCTGACCAAAAATATATCTTTGAGCACGAAGAGTACGAATGGGATGACATAGTTAACGCTTTTATTGCAGGTGGCTTATATGCTGATTCAAATCCAAGATATAAATGGATTAAACTTAATGATAAAACTGTTGAAACTTTATCTGATTATACTCGTTATCTTGTGTATAATAAAGAATATGATGAATATTATGTTATTGACGGCACTGATATAAAAAGAGATTATAAAGAAAGAAAATATACATTTGCAAAAGAAATAGATTACCCAAATTTAATTTAATATGGAAGCAAAATGGTTATATAGACTTGAGGCCGTTAGTCCTGACAATGGCCTTTGGTACAACAAGAACAACGAAATGGTTTGGGGCATCGGTAAGTTGCCGAATTGCAAAACAAAAGATTTACCCATGGATTATGACCCAAGATACCATGAGGATGGAAAGAACTGGTATTCAAGCTGCACCCGTAAGGAAGATTTGTCACATTGGTACAGCCTACAGGATGCCAAAGACTTGATTGACAATGGCTTTGTGTTCACAAAATACCTTGCTGTTGACTATCGTGAATACGAAATGGAAACCTGTTTTTTGAAAGAAACAGCGCTTGAACGTGTTGAAATATCGTTTGAAGAACTTAAAAAATTATGGAAAAATGAAAATTAAAGGAAAAAAGATTGCCGTTAGCGGCCTTACAAGAGTTGTCTTATTGCCAATGATAAAAGAAGATGATTTTGTTCTTGCCCACAAAAAGGGAGAAAAATATAGAAAGTTCAATCTTAAATATCCTTTTTGGCATAAATTAGAATATACTGAAAACATTTATCGTGATAATTCATTGTTTTCGATGAATGATGAATTTGAGGAATCTTATCTCTTGAATAGATACACATATCTTTGTTTAAAAGACAATGAATTTTATGTAAAGCCAAACGTTACTATTGTGTATCTTGATGGTAAGGAAAGAACCGAATATTTTGACACATATCAAGAGGCAAAAGAAAGATACGATGAACTTTCAAATAATTGTGAATTAGTTGAGGTAGTAAATGATTGCGATTGATAGTAAAAATACAACAAGAACTTCAGATTATCCATGCATTGGGTGTAAGCGTAAGGATTGTACAATGTCATCTTTTTATGGTGATAGATGCGAGTTTGCTGTATATAATGATTATACATTGGTGACAGGATATTCAAAAGTAAAAGAACGTAATTATGTAAAGAAGCAGAAAAACAAAAAAAGAATCTATCATAGAGGGAAATTTTAATTTCTGGCACGGTTTTTGATAGAACTAAATAAACTAAATTATATTACTATGTACGGAATAAATGATGTAATTAAAATGACAGACGCATTTTCTAACATTTCAGAGAATAGAGATAATCATGAAAAATGTATGGAAGAACTTGAGAAACTTGTTGACTATCCTGAAAATGTACTGAAAGAATTTTTGGAATCAATTAATGCAATTGGCGAAAATTTGACAGGAAAAGAAAAGTTCGATGAAGAATACCTAAAAGAAAACTATTATGGGGTTCTTGGATATATTGCAATTAGACTTAATTTAGTATAAAATGAAAATATTTTACACCTCATCACTAAATGGAATTGACCAAGATTTGGACCAAATTTGTCCATTTCGTCAAAGAAGCGAAAAAACAGGTAGTTTGATTTATCTTGGTTCTGTTGCTTGTAAAGAATGCAAGCATTGCTATGGCTATGGACAAAACCCAAATCCATTCTACAAGCCTGTAGTTATTCCATTCTATTCAAGAAATTCAAAGGAACATAATTATAGTCCAGACAACGAATTGCCAAAATGGGGTCTTAAAGATTGTAAATTTGTATCAGAAGCTGACTATGTTAAATGTATGCTATGCTATAGCGATTATGGCCAACAAATGAGAAAAAATAGATTCAAGTTGTGGTATTGGAAGCATATTGGAGAAAAACTTTCAAACGCAAGATATTGGATTATTGATACTTATACAAATCTAAAAATTAAAATTAAAACACATGCATGGTCTCGATAATTTAATTGATGCATTAAAAGAGGAAGGTGGAAGGAAAAAAGATTTCAAAATGGAGGAAATAAAGATTTCTCAACAGCAAAAAGAAAAATTAAAAGAAGCAAAAAGCGGATACAACAAACTGGCACTTACAGGCATAAAGGCGTATAAAATAACGAGAAGTAAAAAACAAGTTGTTGATTGTGTAAAAGTTGTTTGGACTTTGTTCAAAAAATACGGAATGATGCACTATTACACTATAAAAGAGTTTAACGATATTATTGAAAATAATTAAAATTATGATTTATAAAGGAAAAGAAATTAAAGACCAAGAAGATGTTCTTATTGAAGAAACTTCTTACAGGGAATATGGTGATAACTATGTTGAGTTCACATTGGAAGACTTGGAGGATTTGGCGAGAGACTATAAGGAAAAAGAACAATCCCTAAAAGAAGAAGGAACTGAGTTTCGTGACTTGAGGATGAATTTTCACGGGTCATCTTATTATTCTAACCCAAACGGCCCTGATGAAGATTCAAATATGGAAATTTATTTTTCATATTATCGTCCAGAAACAAAAGAAGAACACGATGATAGAATTCTTAGTAAAATGCAATGGATTGACTTCGAAATCAAGAACGAAGAAAGAGAAAAACTAGTAAAAAAAGTGGAAATTGAAAAAGCAAAGAAATTACTAGAAGAAAACGGATATTCAGTGAAATAATATTTATTTTTTATTTAACAAGAAAGCCAACTATTTATAATAAAATTAAATAGATGGCTTTTTTAGTTGAAAATAGTGTGGAAGAAATGGCATATCCGGCATCATTTAATATGGATGCGTTTAAAGCAATACCATCTTATGCTGGAAAAATCAAATATTGTAAAGAAAAACTTGGAAAACAACTTGGCCGTGGCTCAAGTAGAATGGTGTTTCCAATTGACAATGAAAAAGTCCTTAAACTTGCAATGAATGATAAAGGAATTGCTCAAAACGAGGCTGAATGCGATTATTATTTACAACAAATAGGGCTTTTTGCAAAGATTTATGATACAGATGAGAATTATAGATGGATTGAAATGCAACTTGCAAGAAAAGCAACGGCTGGCGATTTCAAAAAGTTCTTTGGGTATCCGTTTAAAGTGATATGCGCATACGTGGACTATGTATATAGTTTATACGCAAGAAGAAGTCCGTTCAGGGACCGCTCATATGATAATTTATTTAAGCAAATCGGGGATAGTGACGAATATTATGATTCAGTTTTCTATATGTTGTACGAATATATGGCAAACACCCAATTAAACGCTATTGGAGATTTAAAGCGTTTGTCTTCTTGGGGTGTTGTTAGTGAAAACGGAGAAGAAAGTTTGGTTATAATAGATTACGGGTTAAACGATGACGTTGCACAAGAATATTATCATTTTAGAATTAATGAAAACGATATTGCTGAAATGGTAAAAAAAGCAATAAATAAGTTGTTAAATGAACAATTTGATGATTTTTACGACAGCCCGATTGGAAAAGCATATGACGAAGTATTTGAAGGTGATATATTATTAGAATTTTTAAATGATAAAAAAAATGGAATACCACATAAGAAATGGAATTTAATACCTGCGGAACAATACAAAAATTTACTAAACAGATATATGCAATGGGGCGATAATGCAAAAATACCTGCCAGCCTAATGGATGAGTGGATTCAATTAATAGCCAATAATTTAATTACATTAGAATATATGACAGAATTTGCCGGCCATTCACAAAATTTTCCTTTTGATGATTTTGAGGATGTATTTGGTGATGTGTACAAAGGCGAATATGAATACTATGAAATTTCAGATTTCCTTGAAAGTATAGGGTATTATAATTGGGCTCAATTACCAGATGGAAGCGCTGCAATTAGTGATTATGGAATACAGCCAATAGCAAAAATACTTGACGAATTATCACCGGCATCAACACCTGAGGATAAATTATTGATAATTAATAGATGCCTTGATATAATTCATTGCAGAGGCGATTTGGCCTCAGCATTTATACAAGGAGGGCGTGCAACTTGCTCGTCTATCTCAGGACAGCATATATAAAGCATTCAGAAATGGATGCTTTTTTTGTTTTTATCAATTTGTTTTTGTATAATAAAACAAAAAAGACATGCAGGAATTTCTTGAAAAATATTTAATCGCTAAGATAGAAGAATTACATTTGGAAAAAAAGGGTAAAATAAGCCCTGATTACGTACTTTATGTTGATTTGATAAACAGTATCATTCCTGACGTAAAAACCACCCTGAACAAGTTTTACAAGGAAAAAAGGTACAAAATCGGAAAGACAATAAATGACAAATACATAATGGATAAAAAATGGGAAGAAAATGACGTATAAGAACCTAATAGAAACCATAGAGATAATAAGAAAATACGACACATTACCAGATTGCTATACAATATGGGCCACATACGAAGAATTTGGCTTCGAGATTCAATGTGATTGGAATATGTCAGCAAAAGATATACGTAGATTGGCCGAAATGGGATGGTCTCTTGGAAGTGATGATGAGTATGATGAAGAAAATAAGGACTTTGAAAAATGGGAAAACTATAAAAACTTGTCCGATGAGGAACTGATATCTATATTTAAAAATTATAATTCAATTTCAATATTTGTATGATAGCGTTTTTAATAATTATAGGCGTTTGTCTAATTGTGCTTTTGTTTAATGCATTGCATGATTATTTTCTTTTTAGAAAATTCAAAAGTGGATATAGAATAGATTTATATGAGATTGAACATTTTGCTCTTGGGACTTATAAAAAATTAAATAGTTATAAAATTCTTGCAAGAAAAGACGAAAATATATCAGTATTGGCATCTAATGATGAAATTGTTGATTTGGACTTATATGAACTAATTTCGACAATTGATATGATTGAAATTAGGGATGAAAATGGATATCTTTCTGATATAGTATATAAAATAGAGCGATATGCTTGGTTTTAATAACAATTTAATAATATAAAAATGGAAAAGTTAAAAGAACCAATCGAATTATTTGGATATGAATGCGACCATGGTTGGTATCCATTAATTGAAGAGGCCGAAAAATGGGTTGAAGACTGGAATTTAAAAAATGCTAATGAAGACAAAGAATTAAAAATAGTCCAAGTAAAAGAAAAATTCGGAATGCTTACAATTTATTGTAATTTTTATCCTGATAACCTACACGAAAAGCTATTTGATTTGGAACAGAGAAGTACGAAAATATGTGAGCGTTGTGGAAAAACAGAAGGAACTACCTGTAAAGCATCTCATGGATGGATTTATACATTATGTCCATACTGTCGTGAAAAGGAAGAAGTAAGATGGAATAAGTTATTTAGAAAGAAGTGATTATGAATAAGATTTGTGTTTATGCGATTTGTAAAAATGAATCAAAATTCGTTGAAAGATGGTATAAAAGTGCATCTGAGGCTGACGCTGTTGTTGTTTTAGACACCGGTTCAACTGATGATACTGTTGAAAAATTAAAAAAACTAGGGGCAACTGTTGAGCAAAAAATAATTGACCCTTGGCGATTTGATGTCGCTCGTAATGAATCAATGAAACTAATTCCCAATGACTGCAATATACTTGTTTGTGTTGATTTGGACGAAGTTATAGAAGAAGGTTGGGCTAATGTTCTTAGGGAACGTTGGATTGAAGGTGTCCATAAATGTTGTTGGTACAAATATGTATGGAGCCATTTAGACAATGGTTCTGATGGAAGAATTTTCTGGACAAATAAAATACATTGCCGTGGCTATAAATGGTATTTTCCAATACATGAAACTCTTGATTTTGACCCAAATTATATAGAAAAATTATCTAAAATGGAAGACTTGGTGGTTGATGAAGATGGGTTTAAAATACACCATTACCAAGAATTTAAAGCAACAAGAAGCAGTTATTTGCCATTAATGGAAATAAGGGCCAAAGAAAACCCAAACAATTTTCCTTCTCAGCAATATTTGACACATCAATACTTGTATGAGTGCCATTATGATAAATGCATTGAAAAGGGTAACGAAATCATTAAAAATTTCAGTAAGCAACTAATACCGATAGAAATCGCAAACATTTATTATTTTATTGGGTGGTCATATTATTCTCTTGGTAAAGATAAAGAAGCGCTTGAATATCTGTACAAAGGAATTGAAATAGATGAAAAATACATCGAAAACTATTTGAAGATTGCAGAGATTTTGCTGTTTAGTAAAACTGATTTTGAAAATAGGTACGAAAAGGCATATAAGGTATTAACAAAGGGCCTTATGTGCGCAGAAAGATATTATTCTTGGCTTGAGGGGGATGATTCGTTTTCAACGAGAATATATGATTTATTGTCTATAGCTTCATTTTACTATGGAAAGAAAAAGGAATCTTTGCTGTTTGCGTTTATGGCAAGGGAAAGCAATCCAGAAAACAAAAGATTTCAAGACAACCTTAATATAATTAAAGAACAAACAACAAATAAAGATTTAGCAGAATGAAAATACACATTTATGATAACAACCTAAAAAAAGAAACTTATTGTTTTGATGTGGTTTGTCCTGAGCCCGTTGACTTTTTGTTTGTTAAGGACAGGGAAACAAAACAAAGATATCTAATGGAAAGAACACACGGAGAAGACCCATTCACGGGCCATAAATTTTTACATCCGTGTGAATATTCTCAATATGATAATGTTGAATTAAGATTAGAAAAATGAATATGGGAAAGTTTAAAGTTTATAAAGTAATTGAAGAAAGAATGTCCCCAAGTGGACGTATTGAGTATTTTTCGTTACCTCTATACAAGCCTATAATAGAAGACGAAATAAACGGAAAGGTTTTGTATAAGCCGAAAGAAACAGCAAAAGAATGGTTTAAACGTAAATGGGATATTGATGTAACAAATGTAAGAACAAATGAAGATAAGTTTGTACATGCATTTATTAGTTACGATTCTGCACTTGATTATATGAAAGAACATTTCAAAGGATATTTTTATACAAGGCCTGCAATTTACGAATGCGAAGCGGAATCAGCAGAATTGACAACTGATGGAGATAAAATGAAATGCAATTCGATAAGGTTTATAACACCGTTGTCATATATGATTAACTTTAAAGTTAATGACTATGTTGCAATGCAAAAGCCTGAACGAAAAAAACAATACGGTATTCAATATGATGAAAACGATATAAACGGAGATACAGATTATAACGAATAAAAATCAATTAATATGTACGAAATTAAAGTTGAAAAAAAGAATTTGATAATCACAGACCCTTGTTATTTGGACAATGTTATGCCTGGGGTTGAATGTAAAGTAGATAAGCACTATTGGCCTTCAATATGCATGGAAGGCGATGATAGCAGTAGACTAATGAGAACATTCGGATTTACAGATAACATATGCTGTCCGACTAAATATGGAGACTGGAGTTGTATTGTATATAGAACAGAAACAAACCCAGTAGAAGCACTGAAAACAGTAGAAGATTTGAATGTTTTTTTAGAAGATTCACAATTAAATCAAAAAAAATATGGCTCTTTTTGTGCTGATGCTGGTATGGTTTGTATTGTTTATGCTGACGAATTAAGAAAATTCAACCCTGATTTTTTTGAATGGGCGTTATTCCACAAGCATTGCGTTACAGCAATTAACAATTTTACTGGCACAGTTGGAATACTTGAAGTTGACCCATATTGGGTAGATATGCCACATTACCGGCATAGACTTGTATATGGAATCGCAGACAAAGAAAAAAATCAATATTTGGATAATTTTGTTTCTTTACAAACAGGATACTAATATGAAGTTTTTAGTACAGAAAATAGACAACAAATTGACATTGGATTTTTGCCATGAGATAATGATGTCTCAGATATATGCAAAATGGCGTGGCGATAAATTCACTATAAAATATGTTGAAAAAGAGGTTCCAAAAGATTTGAAACACCCTGAAAATTACATACCAATTGGCACTGTTGAGTTTGTTCGTGATTATATAAATATGTATTTTCCAAATAAGGCAAATTGTCTTATTCCTTTAAATGTACCTGAAGCATTAAGGACTTTTGCAGGTAGATATGTATGGGATATTGATTGCGAAGAAGCAATACCAGATACATTAAAAGTAAATGATGACGATACTATTGAACTGTTTAGAAAATCGTTATATAAAATTAAAGACGAAAGTAATGGGTTCATTGAGTACAAACGACATGATGCAAATAAACTTATCGGATATCAAGTATCAACAAAAATAAATAATATATTGTCAGAATGGCGTGTTTTTGTACACCACAATAAAGTTCAACAAGTATGTTATTATGATGGTGACCCGTTGGTGTTTCCTGATGCATACAGAATTAAATCAATGGTTGAGCAATACTCAAGAGAAGATGCACCTATAGCATATACATTGGATGTATGTGTTACAGAAGGAAGTACATATGTGATGGAAGTTCATAGATTTTTCTCTTGTGGACTTTATGGGTTTTCCGATTATAGGGTATTGCCATATATGTTTTCACAGGCGTGGAATGAAATGATTAGAAAATTTTAAATAACAAAAAATGACACGTGAAGAGTTTAAAAAAGAAGTGTTTAATGTAACCAAGGGTAAATGCTGTGTACCTGGTTGTAAATGTGATGCCGTTGACGCACACCACATATTGAACAGGCGCTTATGGTCTAATTTCGGATACATATTGTCAAATGGTGCTGCACTTTGTTCAAAACATCACATTGAAGCAGAGGCAGGAATCATAACTCCAAGACAATGCCTTGAATATATGGGAGTTAAAAAAGAAGATATACAAATGCCAGATGCATTTAATGATGTAATGACATATGATGAATATATTGATTTTTTAATGAATGACGAAATAACTGTATCAGGAAATCTTAAATGAATGAACATATAATTGAATACCTAAGGAAAATAGAAGGATTAAAGGATGGCGTAAAAGCATATGCCTATAATCAGGATAATTGGCTTGAAGTGGCTATTAGTGATTATGATTTCTATAGGGATGATATAAATCTAAAATCCATTGAAAGCAAATTTAGAAATGATTTTTTCCAAAAATATAATACGAAGGTAATTTTTGTCTATCGTGCATATAATGATGCGGCATTTAAATTACTTAAAAATAAAGAAATTATTAAATGATAGAAAATATAATTAAACATGAATTTACTGATTTGTGCAAGAATTGTATAAACGGTAATGCATGCAAAACAGGTAATTGCCAATGCTTTGGCGTTAAATGTGAAGATTTTGAACCTTATATTAATGACTTAAAAGAATGTTAAATATGATATATGAAAATGGAAAAATGGAAAGATTCTTAATTGTTAAAAAAGAATATGAAGAATTAAAGGAACAAATAGATTCGGCTTGCAAAACGTTTTGCGACAGAAGCCTTGCTAAAAAATATGAAGGATGGAGTTTCAATCAAAGAAAATCTTTAATTATCATCAATTATTCTTTTGTAAAACATGGAGAAACAAAACATGAATTTGAGTATGTTTCTTTTGGCGAAATAGAAAAAATAATAAACGAAAACGAGCCTAAAATAAAACAATTAAGCAATGACTGATTTAGAACTTTATCACATTATTAAAGACAATGCAACTGAATACCATAAAGATGGGATGTTTTTTATTCCTCCATATAATGCAGGAGACTTTCTTTGTGGCCTTGAAATAAAAGACGGTGAAGGCGGTGTAGAATGCCATGTAGTTGGAGATGGCTATCTTGCATTTGATACGCATGACTTTGAATCACGTTTTGAAACTGACATAGAAAAAGTAATTGAGATGTTAAATAAAGATATTGGATATGAATAATATTAGATGCTATTCAACTTGGAAAAAAAACAATAATCCTGAAGTATATTGTGTTAAAGATGGCGTTAAAGGTTGGGCTGTTCAAACAGTTTGCCCGACAATTGAACGTTATGGATGGAAACAATGTGTAATGGATGCTAACTATGGAATATGTGACAATATAAAGCCAAAAGAACTTGCTTCCAAACTTCTTAATGAAATTTGGGGAGAAAATTGGATTAAAGGTAAAAAATTTGTATATTATGTGTACCATGGAACAAATGGATATATGGAC
>Ga0310691_10008224_pt1 | contig 10751 bp, 8 predicted proteins | sample 176DNAGHGlowgp2_FD_203887 | JGI IMG/M metagenome (GOLD analysis project Ga0310691, IMG submission 203887) | Sheep rumen microbial communities from Palmerston North, Manawatu-Wanganui, New Zealand - 1766 DNA GHGlow gp2 (v2) (version 2) | ecosystem: Host-associated > Mammals > Digestive system >... | reverse complement strand
ACGACTTCCCGTTTGCGGAAGGCGATGGCTTCGACGTGCGCCAGGCCGTGGTCCTTGCTCAGTTCACCTTTGCCCGGGACGATTCCGGGAGCGAGAGCGAACTGGGACTGCCCGTGCAGGTTGTTGTTGGCTCGTTCATCGACAGCATGGGCACCGAATTGCGCAAGATGGAAAACTACAAGCTGAACCGCCCGCAGGTTGTCGAATCCGGACATCCGAACATGGTTTTCTTTGATGGGGATTCCCTTTCGCTGCAGGTCACTCTGGGCATGCGCAGCTTCATCAACCAGGCGCGAAACGGGGACAATTTCAAGATGATGCTCCGCCTTGGCTTCCCCGTGTTGCAGGCGAAGGATTCGACCTACATGAACTACGAGACGGCGGAAGGGGATACGAGCTTCGTGTTCCTCGGCGTTTTCGATTACAACCGTTACGACTTTACATCGATGATGAACCAGCCGGCGACCCTGAAGCTCTGGCTTGCAACCAAGCGGGGTGAAGAATGAAAAAGCTTTTTGGATTGATCCTCTTTTTTGCGGCTCTTGCCTCTGCCTCGATGATTGGCGTCGATGCTCTGGGCGAGGAGCAGATTGCTAGCGGGTCTGCGGGGGCCGCGGGTCGTGGCTTTGCGGGCGGTGCCAAGACGGGCGAGGCCGAAGGCTTTGTCGTGACGAACCCTGCACGAATCGCCTTCGATACGAAGGTCGTGTTCAACCTGAACTTCTTGATGGATCTGTATTCTGCCGAGAGCCACGGCAAGAGCTATTTCACCGAGACGCTTTCTCTTCCCTCGTTCAACCTCTCCTTCCCGATGGGGGACTTCGGTGCTTTGGGACTCTCGCTCTGGCAGAGCTATTCGACGTCGCTTCTCGAGGACGTGAAGGATTCCGTAAGCAATGCCGATGCCAAGATTGAATACCAGGGTAGCGTCTACGAGATTATCCCGAGCTATGCGGTGAGGCTCCCGTTCTTCCGTGGTGTTTCGCTGGGCTTCTCGGTCCACATCGTCCTGGGCAGCAACATGAGGAGCCTTACGCTTGGCCCCGACAACAGCGATGTTTCCGAGGATGACGCATGGGCGACCAATAACTCCTTGCTCACGGACTACGTGGAAGGTTCTTGGGAAATAGAGAACCATCCTGCCTACTACACGGGTTCCGTGATGTACAGGGGCCGCGTGGCGTCATTCTACTTCTCCTATACTACGGGGCATACGCTCCTGAACAAGCTCGACTTTGATTTCCGCTTCTCGGAACTTGACACGCTAGTGCCGAACAGGATCGACCGTACCATCGATGTCCCTGCAATGTTTGCGACGGGTATCAATTACCGCCTGGCCAGGCGGCATAACGTGATGGCGGACTTGCAGTGGCGCTCGTGGGATGCCGACATTGAAAATATCGGACACAGCTACGACATGCCCTCCTATACGGAAACGCAGAGCGATTTTGTCGTGTCCGTCGGTTACCAGCGCGACGGAAGCGGACTTTACTACGACCCCTACTGGGACAGGATTTCTTATCGTGCGGGCGCCTGGTACAAGAACTGGTACATCAAGGACGTGTTCGAGATGGGCGGTTCTATTGGCGCTGCATTCCCTCTCGGAAAGAAGGGGACGACCATCGACCTTGCTTTGCAGGGCGGCAAGCGCTTCTCTGATTCCAAGGCCAACTGGGAAGAGACGTTCATGGCGATTCGCCTCGGCTTGATGGGAATCGGGTCCTGGGGACAGACGCGCAGGTAAGTTTTATTGAAGGAGGCTGTAATGGCTACGAAAAAGACAAGTGCTACAGTTAAGGCTAAAGCGTCGAAGACGACGGTCGAGAAGGCCGTGAAGAAGACGACCGCGACAATCAAGTCGGCTGTGAAGAAGGTGGCAAGCAAGGCTGCCGAAACGGTCTCGGCTAAGAAGCCGGCGGCAAAGACAGCCGATAAGGCCGCGAAGGCTACGGCTCCGAAAAAGACGGCAAAGTCCATTGTGAAGACTGCCGCAAAGACCATTGCAAGCGCAGTGGTGAAGCCTGTTGCGAAGGCTTCTGCCAAGTCCGCCCCGAAGGCGTCCGAGCAGACCGATGTCGTACTGAAGTCGACCGCCAAGAAGCCGGCCAAGGTTGCCGCAAAGCCTGCCGTGAAGATTCCTGCTGCGAAGGCTGCCGCGAAGCCTGTCACCAAGACGGCGAGCATGGCCCAGAATTTTGATCCGGAATACCTCGTGCTCATGCAGAAGGATCCGAACTGGATGCAGGCCTTCTGGGAAGTCTCCGAAGACCGTATCAAGCGCGCGAAGAAGGGCAAGGGCAAGCTTGTGCTCCGCCTGTTCGATGTTGCCGGCGACCTCACCGTGAAGCGCGCCAAGAAGCGCAAGTTCCGCGACGTGGAAGTCCCTGCCGACGCCCGCAGCTGGTATGTGGAAAACAAGGCTTCCGCATCCACGGTCGCCGTACTCGGTTTCGCCGACGGCAAGAACTTCATGCCGCTCGTGGAATCCGTACCCGTACAGGCCTATTCTCCGGAAGGCTCCGAAGTGAATGTGGATGACGTGTTCGTAAAGGCGTCCCTCGGCGGTGCCGCCATGGGCGGCTTCGGCAGCTCGGGGCTTTCGAGCATGTCCGCGAAAACCTGGCTCGAACAGATGGCGGGCGGCCTTTCGAGTTCCTCGGGCTCCATTTCCTCGGGTGCGCTTTCGAGTGCGGCGCTCAAGAGCAACAAGCTCGAACTCCCGAAGGATTCCGTGAATTATGGCAAGGACTTTTTCCTGTGGGTGAAAACTCGCCTTATCGTTTACGGCGGAACGCGTCCCGATGCCCATTTGCAGGTGCGCGGAGAACCCTTCCCGCTGAACCCGGACGGCACTTTCAGTTTCGAAGAGGATCTGCCCGATTCCACGAAGATCATCCCGGTGTTCGCGACCGACAAGGATGGCGACTTCCCGACAACGATTGTCCCCATCGTGGTCAAGCGCACCGAGTAGGCGAGCCTGCTCGATTGGACAGGGAGGGTTGATTGACCGCACCCGGCAAAATACATCTGCTGCTGCATGCGCACCTGCCTTTTGTGCGCGAACCCGACTATGACCGGTTCTTGGAAGAGAACTGGTTCTTCGAGGCTATGGCGGAAACCTACCTGCCGCTGGTGCAGATGCTCTGGCGCTTGCAGGAGAAGGGCGTGCCGGGGACTCTCAACCTGAGCGTGTCGTCGTCGCTGCTTGCGATGATGACCGATCCCCTGCTCCTTGAAAAATTTACGGAGCATTTGCGTCGACAGCTGGATCTCATCGAGAGAGAGCGGGACCGCACCTACGGAAACGAGGATCTCGCTACGGTGGTGGATTTCTATTACCGTCGCCAGATTGCGCTGATAGATTGTTGGGAGAACGATTGCGTTTGCGAAATTGTTCCCGTGCTGAAGCGCCTGGAGGATTGCGGCAAACTTACGCTTTTGACCTGCGTGGGGACGCATCCCTTCTTGCCTGCGTACCAGTCCGATGTGCAGTCCATCCGCTTGCAGCTGGGCGTTACGGTCCGTGCGTTCGAGGAAGCGTTCGAGCGCAAGCCGCACGGACTCTGGCTTCCGGAATGCGGATACTTCGAAGGACTCGACTTTTTGCTTGCCGAATTCGGTTTTGAATATTTCTTCCTCGAGACCCATGGCGTGCTTTTGGCAAAGCCCGCGCCCAAATACGGCGTATTTGCGCCAATAAAGACCCCTGCGGGGCTTTATTGCATGGGCCGCGAGCAGAGCAGCTCGATGGAAGTCTGGAGCCGAAAAACGGGCTATCCCGGGCATCCCGAGTATCGCGAGTTCTTCAAGGATATCGCGACCGAACGCACCCCCGGTTATCTCGGCGACTATTTCATGGCGGGCGATACCCCTATCGAAACGGGCCTCAAGTATTACCGGATTACTGGCAGCGAGGAAAAACAGATTTACCGCCCGTGGAATGCGATGCGCCTTGCCGAAGACCACGCACGACTCTTTATTGCGAACCGCGAGGCGACCGTCACCGAGCTTCTCCCGAAGATGGACGGCAATAAGGTTTCGATACTTTGTCCCTACGATGCGGAACTCTTTGGGCACTGGTGGTTCGAAGGACCGCTCTTTATCGAGAAAATGTTTGAACGTGCCGCAAGTTCGAATGTCGTGGAAATGGCCTCGCTCGAATCCACGATGCATTCTTCTTGCGATTCGGATGTCCACAGTCCCATATTCTCGTCATGGGGCGAGGGCGGCTTCGGCGAAGTCTGGATGAACGACGAGGTCTGTTTTGCTTATCCGCTGTTTTTCCGTATGCGCGGGATGATGGATTCGTTCAAGAAGGCTCTTGTCGCCTGCGAAAAGAGCGGCAAGAACGCGCAGACAAAACTCTTCCGACGGTTCTACGAGCAGATGGCGCGCGAACTCCTGCTGTTCCAGGCTTCGGACTGGGCGTTCATGATTCACAACAGGTCTGCCGCCGAATATGCGAAGGCTCGTGAAAACGGCCATTACAAGAATGTTTGCGCCCTTTATGCCGCAGCTATGACTGGCCTTGCGATGGGCCGCAAGAAACCCGATACGTCGCTCCTTGTCAAACTCGAAAGACAGGACAATCTCTTCCCGTGGATCGGGGATTTGCTCTAAAATAGGACTAACCTGCCTTTTTTGGAGCGTTTGGTCCTATCAAAGACCCGTTTTTGCTAAGCGTTTTAACTCAACTCGCCAAAACTTCTTGCTGAGATAGGACTAAATCACTTTTTTTGGAGTGTTTAATCCTATGATTTAGTGATTTTGCGCTTCAAAGATAGGACTAAAACGGTTTTTTCTTCGATTTAGTCCTATTTTTTGCCGATACGGGCATTTTGACTTCTAATAAACGACGATAAACTTTTCCGTCTTCCCGCTGGAACCGGCGCGGAAGCGATATACGCCCGGCTTCATTTTCGATTTGATGATGTCGCCGTCGATGCAGTGCGCCGCTCTCGTGTAGGGCTCGCGCATGACGAGTTCCCCGCGCCCGTTCCTTATCTCGATAAAGTTTTTTGACTCGGGCAGCGGGGTAAAGCAGAGCTGCCCGGATCCGCGCCAGGGCACGGGGTAGGCTCGCAGCGTGGAATCGCGAACGAGGATGGGAATGTATTTTGCGGTATCGATGCGGCTGAAAATCCATGTGAGGGAATCGGCGGCAAAACTGTCGTTCACGATGGAATCAAGAGTCGCCGTCGTGTGCACCTTGCGAAGTTCGGCCTTGCCGAACTGGAAGAGAGCCGCCGTTATCTTTCCCTTGAAGTCCTTGATGTTCGGGTTTCCGCCCCTGAAGAACGAGTAGGCGAAGTTGGTGGTGTCGGGCTCGAACGATTCCCTCGTACGAATCAGCGGATTGTTCCAGCGCGGCTGATCGGGCGAAATCCATTCGCTGGAATCGATGGCGGCGGCCCGGATCCCGGAGAAGGAGAGCCTGGTTGCAAAGTCGTGGAACACGTTTCCGATGTCGAGTCCTTTTTGGCCAAGAACGGCCTTCAGAACCTCTTCGAATGGTGTGCCGGGATGCTTCGCGTATTGTTCCCAGATGTTTCTGTCGAAGAACTTGTCGATGTGGTTGTAGAGGTCGATGAACAGGAGGCTCACGCCATAGTCGCTCATCCTGTCGATGGATGACCCCGTTTCCTGCATGAAGGTGGAAATGTGGAAAAAGTAGTCGTCGATGTCGGGAGCGCCGGCTTCCTCGATTCCGACCGCGGAAGCTTCTGTCCAGAACGTGCTGTACTTGAATAGGTCCATGTACTGCAACTGGATTGCGTGGTAGAATTCGTGGAATGCGGTGACGCGGATGCCCTTCGCCCATTCCTCCGCATAGGAGTATCCGTATGCGGCGTTGGTAAGGGGTTCGGTAGAAACTGTGTACGGGCAGGACTTGCCTCCGACATCTACCGTATCTGTCGTCACTCCGGATTCGGGAACGTAATAGAAGTCGTTGTCGATGATGATTTGCGACTTGCGGTAGTCCTTTTTATAGTCGGGATGGGTGATTCCGAAGCATCCGTTGCAACTTGCGGCTTTTAGGACGTCGTAGGGGTCGCGCAAAAAATCGATTTCGACAACCTCGATGGGGTAGAGCCCTGCCTTGACGGCTTGCCTGTAATGGTGCGTCGTATCGCGACCCTGAGGCTTTCGCATGCCGAGCTTGTCGACTTCGAATTCGAATGCGTTTTCAAGGGAGGCCTTGAGGCTGTCGATGAACGGAAGCGTCGTGGCGTGGAGCCCCGAGAGAGTATAGAAAATCTGGAAGTGTTCCGTTTCTTCGCTGTAGACGCTGTCGTAGTAGGCTTCGGCTTCGCAGTAGTTTGGCGAGGTTCTCGCGGAGATGGGCGCCTTTCCCTTTTTTTGAAAATTGTCGATGGAAAATATGGTCCCGCACTTGTGCGCCTGTGCGGGGACAATCGCTGCGGCGAGGATTGTCGCCGTTAAAAGTAGAGCCCTGGATATGGCGGGGGTGGCGCTAGCGTGCATTTTCTAGAACCTCCTTCGCTCTTGAAACAACGTTGTCCGGAACTTCGAGCGCCTTCTGGTGGCGCGGCTTAATGGTCGCGTCTACGATGAGCGGGGCGTCTATCGCCCAGTGCTTTTGCACAAAGCGTTCGTTCAGCCCGTAGATGTCCTGCGTGGGGTCGGAACGCGTGAACGTTAGCCACAGGAAATCGTCCAGGCTCTTTTGCGTGTTGCCCCCGATGGTGGAGGTGTCGTCCACGATACTCACCCACGGGTAGTTCTCGCGGACTTCCCAGCTTGCGAGGGCGTCGCGGAGTTGTGCGATGTTTTCGGGAGCGGGGGCGCCGCCGTTTAATACGCTACCGTTATTGCCGCCATCCCACTGTATGGCGAGCACGCCCTTTATGGCGATTCGTGCATTGCTGAAGCCCACGGGCAGCTTGAGCCCGTCGAGGTCGCCCGTGCACTTGCGTAGTTCGCGGCACTTGACGCCTGCTGCGGCAATCACGAGTTTGGAGCCGTGATTGAGACGCGTTCCCGTGTAGTCGAGCGTGTCGATGAAGGTGGATGTCTGAAAATGCAGGTCACGTGCGAAGTCTACGCGCTCCAGTACGTGCGCGAAGAATGCGGGAACGTCGCGGACGTCCAGCGATCCGGACGCGTCTTCTTTCGCGGCGAGCATCAGGTACTTCGCGAGCGATACCTGGTTAAAACCGAGCAACGCGTTGGCCGTCTTCAGGAGTTCGAGCGGTTCGCGTTCCTCGGGCCTTATGTAGGGTATAAAGTTTTCCTTCGCAATGGCGAGGCACAGCGGGTGCACTCCCGACGCGTCGACCGCGTGGACTGCCTCTACGCCCGGGAGCGACGAGGGGACCATCGGTCGGGTAATGTCGTGTATGAACTCGCCGAAAATCGTGTCTTCCTTCGGAGGCCTGCCTACGGAGGTGAACGGGTAAATCGCGTTCTTCTTGCAGAGCACCTTCTTCACTTTCAGGTAGGGGAACAGGTGCTTGCCGGAGTAGTAGCCCACGTGGTCGCCGAATGGCCCCTCGGGCTTGAGTTCGGGCGCGACCTCTCCCAGGATGCAGAAGTCCGCATCGCTCGAGACGATGTAGCCCTCGTGCATAAAGTAGCGGAAGCGCCGCCCGCCGAGCATTCCGGCGAAGGTCAGTTCCGAAAGGTCCTCGGGCATGGGCATCACTGCGGCGACGGTATGTGCGGGCGGCCCGCCCAGGAACACGCTCACCTTGAGAGCGCGGCCTTCCTCGATGGCCTTCCGGTGGTGGCGCGCGATGTCGCGGTTTATCTGGTAGTGGATGCCGCATTCGTCGGGGGCAAAGTCGTTCCCCGCAATCTGCACGCGATACATGCCGAGGTTCGCGGTGAGAATCTTCGCGCCGTCACTCGGGAGCGTCGCCACCTGCGGGAGCGTGAGGAACGGACCGCCGTCTTCGGGCCAGCCGACGACCTGCGGGAGGTCGGCCAGCTTGCATTCATCGAAATCGCGGATACTACCCGAACACCTGGGGAGCGAGCGTATGCCCGCTTTTGCCGCGCGTAACAACGTGGCGGGGCCCGCATGCCTGAAAAATTCTGCGGGGTTCGACTTGAACAGGACCGCGGTCCTTGTGCTTTCGAGCGTGTCGCGGAACAAAAAGTCCATGCGTTCGCGCGTGCCGAAGATGTTGCATGCGGCGCGGAACCTGCTCCCTTTTACCTTCTCGAAAAGCAGTGCCGGCCCCTTGCTGTCGAATGCCTGCCGGGCGATTTCTGCCATTTCCAGGTACGGGTCCACCTCTTCGTGGATACGTCTGAGCATGCCTGCCTTTTCCAGGTCAAGCAGTGCTTGTTCCAGTGAGGAATACATGGCGGAACCCCCGGTGCGGGCTTAACCCGCCGTGGCACCCAGGTCGAGGGATTCGAACGCCTGCGTCTTTTTCTGGGATTCGATGGAAAGCATCACGTCGCGGGTATCCTTGCGGGCAAAAATGCCGTAAACGAGGTTCGCGTTCGCCATGAGCCCCGCAAAGACCTCCTCGGATATGCCGATGAAGCCCTGGAAGGAGAACTCGTCGTAGCAGGTGGTCATGTGGCCTTCGGGGGCGAACTTATGGCTGCCCGTGAATCCGCGGAACGGACCCTGCCCCAGGCGGACGGTGACCTGGTTTTCCTTGACCGAACTGATGATGCCGGTCCACTTGATGGCCTTGAACCCGCACTGGAGGTGGTAGCGGATGGTCGCACCGGGAACGAGTTCTTGGGGGAATACGTAGTGAAGGAGCGGGGTTTTCCCGATAGTCAAGTTCATGGGAGCGTATCGAAGCGTTTCCAGGACATTGGGAAGCGAGAACTCTTGCCATGAAGTTTGACTAAACTGTACCATACATCAAGTAATTTAGCAAAAAAAATGCGAAAAAGGAGCAAAAAGTTGTGATTATGCCGGCTCGAACATGTCGATGCGCTTCTTGTGCTTGCCGCCCATGAATTCCGTTTCGAGGAACTTGGTGGCGAAAACTTCGCACTGGGCGTAGGCGATGATGCGGGCTCCCATGCAGAGCACGTTCGCGTCATTGTGGAGACGCGTGAATTCGCAGGAGGTGAGGTCGCCTACGACTGCCGCACGGATGCCCTTGTGCTTGTTCGCGGCCATGCTCATGCCGATGCCCGTGCCGCAGATGAGGATTCCGCAGTCGGCTTCCTTGCTAGTCACCTTGTTGCAGACCTTGTCCGCAAAAATCGGGTAGTCGCACGATTCCGTGGAGTCCGTTCCCATGTCAAGGACTTTGTAGCCCTTGCCTTCCAGAAACTTGACGAGCTTTTCCTTGTATTCGAACGCGGCGTGGTCGCAGCCGATAGCGATGGTCTTGAACATTTTTTGACTCCTGGAGTTGCGGAAGGAAAGGTTCTTCCCCGCTTTATTTCGTCCTGCAATATAGTTAATTCATCGGATAATGACCGGGCTGGAGGTCCGTTCGTGCGCAAATAAATCTATTTTTCCATTTGAGAGGTTTGATTCCATGACCAAGTATGTTTTTGTCCTGACAAGTTCCCCGAAGGATTTTTATTGCGAGCAGACGCTCGTGGCGGTTGCATCTCTCCGGGTCCACAATCCGGGTGCATTTGTGACGCTCTTGACCGACGACAGGACGCTTGCGACTCTCACCGGTAACCGTGCCGCCCTCAAGGATGCGGTCGACGAGATCAAGGCGCTCACGCTTGACGAAAAACTCACCCCGATGCTTCGTTCGCGTTTCCTGAAGACCTCGATAAGGAACGTGATTGATGGCGATTTCTTGTTCCTCGATTCCGATATCGCTGTCGTGGGTGACCTCTCAATTCCAGAGGAATGGAAAGGCGGCATCTACGCGGTGCTCGACTTCCACACGAACCTCTCGAAGGCAATCAACCGCAAGAAGGTCCTGAACAACGCGAAACGCATGGGATTTTCGCCGATTCTGAACGACCAGCTTTTCAACAGCGGTGTAATGTACGTGCCGGACACTCCCGAAATGCACAAGTTCTTCGAGACCTGGCATACGCTCTGGGAGGAGTGCGTGACGAAGGGATTCCCCTACGATATGGCGAGCCTCGCCGAGACGGATTTCAGGTCGGGTTATGCCATCAAGGAGATGCCTGGTGGATGGAACTGCCAGCTCGCTTACGGTAACCGGTTCTTGCCTACGGCGAAGGTTCTCCACTTTTTCGGGTCCCGCATTATCGATACGCGCGGTCGCAAGGTTCCCGAGAGTATGAACCTTTTCTTGCCGAAAATCCTGCGTCGCGATTTCTATACGAACCTGAAAAATTTGCCTGTCACGGTCAATGCCGACAGGTCGGTGCATATCGACGGGTATTACGACGACGTGATTGCGCATGCGAAGGAAGCCTTCGAATTCCAGACGAAGAAGGTGGGTGCAGCCGGTGCCTACATTATCCGTAGCTACGCCTTCGCAAAATCGCTTGCGTGGCTATACAAGAATATCCCTATACTCGTGAAACCCCTGGAATTGCTCGGAAAGATTTTCTCCTAGAACGAAACTGTGGCGTAGGTAAAAAAATGAACGAAAAGAAATCCCTGATTGAAAGATTTTCGAACTGGTACATACCCCTGATTTGTGCCCACAAGTACAAGGCGCTGGCCTTCTACCTGCTGCTCGCCGTCCTCTGTGCGTTCCCGATTCTCGTAAAGCCGGGGCTCAAACTCGATGCGGACCTCTCGCACCTGCTTCCCGAAAATACGCCGAGCGTGAAGGCTCTTGAAGAATCTTACCAGCGTTTCGGATCTA
>Ga0310691_10008223_pt1 | contig 10751 bp, 7 predicted proteins | sample 176DNAGHGlowgp2_FD_203887 | JGI IMG/M metagenome (GOLD analysis project Ga0310691, IMG submission 203887) | Sheep rumen microbial communities from Palmerston North, Manawatu-Wanganui, New Zealand - 1766 DNA GHGlow gp2 (v2) (version 2) | ecosystem: Host-associated > Mammals > Digestive system >... | reverse complement strand
CTCCAGACCTTCGCCTGTCTCAAAACGAACGAACTTCTTAACGGCAAAGCTGCCACCGTTTTCCTTAGCTACCTTTGCGATGTACTGTGCAACGTTTTCCTTATCCTCAGCCTTTACATAAGTCTGATCAACAAGGCAGATTTCCTTCAGGTGCTTGGAGAAACGTCCCTCAACAAGGCCTGCGAAAATCTTGTTCTCCAGATACTCTGCCTTATGCTCTGCAGCGATATCACGAAGAGCCTGCTTTGCTTCCTCGGAAAGGAAGTTGAAGAGGAACTTGTTGTTCTTCTGCTCCTCATAAGCAGCCTTATCTTCATCGTTCCATGCATTCTTCTCAAGTGCTTCTGCGATCACTGCATTCAGGATCGGCTTCGGCAGAGATGCCGGATCAGCCAGAGAGCTGTCTACAACGATATCCTTTTCCTTTGCCAGTGTTTCGGCAGAGATTTCATCTCTGTTTACATACTGCGGATTCATTGCTGCTACCTGCATTGCAATGTTCTTCATAGCTTCCTTGATGTCATCTGTCGGATTGCTGCTTTCCGCATCGATCAGAACACCGATCTTACCACCCATGTGGATGTAGGAAACAACAACATCACCTGTAACCTTCTCGAAACGACGGATGGTCAGGTTCTCACCGATCTTTGCAACCATTGCCTTGTGGTGCTCTTCTACGGTTGCGGATGCATCGATATCAGACTTTGCTGCCATGAATGCAGCCATGTCAGCATAATCGTTCTTATTGATCTGCTCCGCAAGACCCTTTACATAGGTCTGGAATACTTCGTTCTTGGCAACGAAGTCTGTCTCAGAGTTTACTTCGATAATAGTAGCGGATTTTGCATCCTCAGATACAACTGTAGATACAATACCCTCTGCTGCAATACGGCCAGCCTTCTTCTCAGCTGTAGCCAGACCCTTCTTACGAAGGAATTCGATGGCTGCATCGAAATCACCATCGGTCTCACCAAGTGCCTTCTTGCAATCCATCATGCCGGCACCGGTCATTTCTCTTAATTTCTTAACATCAGCAGCTGTAATAGCCATTTTATTTACCTCCTGTGTATATCCGAGAATTACTCTGCATCAGCCTCAGCTGCAGCTTCCTCAGCCTCTTCTGCTGCTGCATCATCAGCGCCCTGGTTTGCCTCGATTACGGCATCTGCAAGCTTGGAAACAATCAGCTTGACTGCACGGATGGCATCATCATTACCGGGGATCACATAATCCAGCTCTTCCGGATCACAGTTTGTATCAGCAATACCAATGAGCGGAATGCTCAGAGCCTTTGCTTCCTGTACGCAGATTCTCTCCTTGTGGGGATCTACGATGAAGATCATTTCGGGAAGGCTCTTCATCTCTTCGATACCGCCAAGGTTCTTCTGCAGCTTATCCATTTCCTTCTTGATCTTTACAACTTCCTTCTTGGGCAGTACATCAAATGTGCCGTCCTGCTCCATCTTCTTGTACTTCTTCAGTGTTTCGATTCTGGAACGGATGGTCTTGAAGTTGGTCAGCATACCACCGAGCCATCTCTCGTTTACATAGTACATGCCGCAACGCTCAGCCTCTGTACGGATGGAATCCTGTGCCTGCTTCTTTGTGCCGACAAAGAGGATCTTACCACCGTCAGCTACACAGTTGAATACTGCCTTGTAAGCAACATCCATCTTGCCAACGGTCTTCTGCAGATCGATGATGTGGATGCCGTTTCTCTCTGTGTAGATGAACTCGCGCATCTTGGGGTTCCATCTTCTGGTCTGATGACCAAAGTGAACACCTGCTTCCAGTAACTGTTTCATTGAAATAACGCTCATAACTTACCTCCTGGTTTTTCTTCTGCAGCTCTTCTTTTTTGCGCATCACCGGGAAAGCGTCACCCCCGGCACCATGCATAGAGTCTGCATGTATAATATTTTTTGCGCAGTCGCGCAAAGTCCATACTAACACAAAGATTCCTTCTGTGCAAGTAGGATTTTCATTTTTTACGGCTGATTACCGGAACGTATGACCAAATTGATTCATAGTCCGATGAATCCGCCTTACTTATACGTGATGGCATTGGCAATCTCTTCGTAGCTCGCGCCCTTCGAAATTTCGAAATCGCCGACAGAGATATGCATATCGTAACCATTCATCTCAAGGAAGGTATTAAAGTCTTCCGCATCGTTGACAAGGCCTGCCTTCTTCACTGCTTCTGCAGCCGCCTGGCTGTCATAACCGGATTTAATGGAAACGGTAACCTTCGTTCCGTCCTTCACCGGTTTCTCGGTGGTCGCTTCGGTTGTCGCCTCGGTCGTTGCTTCGGTTGTGGCTTCCGTTGTAGCCTCAGTTGTTGCTTCCGTCGTAGCCTCGGTTGTAGCTTCCGTCGTGGCTTCCGTCGTAGCCTCGGTTGTAGCTTCCGTCGTGGCCTCGGTTGTTGCTTCGGTTGTTGCCTCGGTCACGGCTTCCGTAACGGCCTCGGTCAAAGCCTCTGTAGCTTTTTCGGTCACAGCTTCCGTAGCCTTTTCGGTCTTTGCTTCTGTTTCCGCCTGTGTAGACGGCTGTTTCTTTGTGGTTTTTTCTTTGCCGGCCTTTATATAGTCACCGGTCTTGAATGCCGCCAGCATGATGAGAACACCGATCAGGAGGCCGACACCAACACCTCTTAAAAAGTATTTTCTATTCATTTTCCTCTCCCTGATGCTGATCGATCACATACTTCACTTCGCTGACTCCTAAGTTCATCACCTTGGAAATCTCCAGAATACTGAAGCCCGCATGGTACATTTCCATCACGTTGCCTACCGTATCACCATCGGTGATATTGATACCGTCTCTGTCAAGGATCTCATCGAGGTTTTCCACTTCGTCCAGACCCGCAACTTCGTCATCGTCGAATTCATCCTCGAAATCTTCATCGTAGTCATCATATTCTGCCTCGCGGCTGAGTACCTGTGTACCCTCTTCCGCTCCGTCATTCTCTACAGGCCAGCTTTCCTCTGTAGGATGAAGCTCGATGATCTTGCTTTCTTCGGGAGCTTCTTCCTCCTCTTCCTCGTCTTCTATTTCTTCTTCCGGCTCGCCGTCCGCATCATCCGCATCGGCTTCCGTTTCACTTTCGCTTTCTACAGGAGAATCTTCCTCTTCATCGGAAATCTCATCATCCTCATCGATATCGTCTTCCGGCTCATTTTCGATTTCATCGAGACTTTCCTCATCCTCGAGTTCTTCTTCAAACTCTTCTTCCGCCTCGCCCAGAGCCTCTGCCGCCGCATCGACAGCTTCCGCTTCCGCTTCCTCTGCAAACTCAGCTTCTGTCTCTGCCTCCTCGGCAGCCTCGATTGCAGCTTCTTCTGCTTCTTCGGCAGTCTGGGAAACTTCCTCTGCCGCCTCTTCAATCTCTTCAGCTTCGGTTACCGCATCCGGAACACTCTCCTCCACTGCTTCCGCAGCTTCAGCGATCATTCTTGCTTCCGCCTCGGCTTCCCGGGCAGCCGCAGCTTCTGCCGCTGCCTTTTCCATGGCTCTTGCTTCCTGCTCAGCTTTTTCCAAAGAAGCTGAAAGACTGTCCGCTACATCCGCGGTGCTGACAGCGGTTTCCGCCAGACGTTTCTCCAGCTCTTCGCCTCTCTGCAGCTCAGCGGTATAATTCTCATGTGCTTCGCTGAGATCCTTATGCAGAGCCTCCCCGCGTTCGAGTTCGGCCGCATAGTTTTCATTTGCCTCACTGAGACTCTTCTCCAGCGCCTCGCCTCTTTCAATCTCAGCCGCAAGATTTTCTCTTGCCGTATTCAGGCGATTCTCCAGCTCGAGCACCTCGGCCTGCATCTTCTCCAGACCGGCCTTATACTCATCGATCAGACTGAGTGAGATCTTCACATCCTTTTCCTTCTCGGAGATCATGGAATAGATGCTGTTCACCTCATTCTTGTTCCTGTCCATCTCGCTTTGCAGAACTTCCATGTTCTGATTCATCTGGGCAACACCGGCTTCCCCGGCCTGATCCAGCTGTCCGATGGCAGCTTCAATCTTACTCGCGATCTTCTTATCGCTGTTTCTTACCTCTTCCTCAATCTTCGCATCAATGGTACCCTTTACGGATTCCTTCACGCGCTTTCTGCTGTATTCGTTCAGGTAGTTGTCCGTCAGTTTCCGGAGATGCTTCTTGTCATTTTCCGTCAGTTCTCCCCGAAGCCCCTCTGTGAGCTTCTCTGCCTCTTCCTCCTCTTTTTTCTCCGTCCCATCGGAAGTCAGAAGAAAGCTGATCAGGATCGCTAAGATTCCGATAACAATGAGAATAATGGTTGTTGCTGTCATTCTTTTTTCACCCCTGTTTTACACTTACAATATGTTTCTGATTGCTTCGTTCCGGATGAAGATCAGTGTGCCCTTCATCCCCTTGGATTCCACACGCAGGATTTCCGCACTTTCAAGCTTCTGGATGGCATTCACGAAAATGGAACGGGTCATGCCGCAATCCTTTGCCAGACGGCTGGTCACGACCGTACCCTCTTCCTTTCCCTGCAGAGCATTAAGGATATACCCCATGGCTTTTCGTTCGGATACCGTCAGCGAATTCACCGCCGTTTCCGCCTGAGAGGCCCTTCTTTCTTCCTCGGAATCCTCTCCGGAAACCGACCGGAGCATTTCAAGCTGTACCACGGTGTTCCCATATTCGCAGAGGATGATATCATCAATGGAAAACGTTTTACCGTCCCGATACAGAAAGGTTGTTCCGAGCCTTTCGCCGCGCCAGCTGATGGGCAGGACGATGGCCGCCGTCTCCTTTCCTTCTTCTGTCTGGAAGCCCAGTGTTTCCACAGGTATGTTTTCATTGGCGGAAAGAATATCCAGGAAGCGGTCATTCAGCTCCCGATCGATCATTTCCCCAATTTTCTCCCGGAGCATATCGCCCAGAAGAGGCTTTCCCGGTTCCAGATAAACGCCAAGAAGCTTCCCTTTTCGGGAAACTACCATGACGCTTGCCCTGAGCATTCCGCCCAGACAGCTGCATATATCGTTAAACAAAACCCTTTCAGACTGGTTATCCCGAAGAATCTTACCGATCTTCCGCGTCCGATCCAAAAGTTTCACACTCATGATCAAACCTCATACATAGTCACTATAACATATTCAACCGGTAAATACCAACGTTTTTACCGCCCATTTTGCTACTTTTTTTCTTAGTTTTCACCGGCTGCCGGCATGTTTTCCTGGTATCCGCAGGCCGCATCCGAACAAACAATTTTCTTGCCTTTCAGCACCATGTAAGAACCGCAGGTCGGACATTTCTTTTCCACCGGTCTTGCCCAGGAGGTAAACTCGCACTCCGGATAATTCACGCAGCCGTAGAAGGTTCTTCCCTTCTTTGTCAGGCGTCTTACAAGCTCCTTGCCGCAGTTCGGACAATTTACGCCGATTTTCTCATAATACGGCTTGGTATTGCGGCAGTTCGGGAAGTTGGGGCAGGCAAGGAATTTACCGTATGCACCGTACTTGATCACCATTTCCGCGCCGCAGTTTTCGCAGATTTCACCGCTCTTCTCATCCGCAATCCGGATCTTGCCGAGCGTCTCGGATGCATGCTTTACCTCACTGTCCAGATCCGGATAGAAATTCCGCACGACAACCTTCCACTTTACGGAACCGTCATCGATATGATCGAGAAGGGATTCCATATTGGCCGTAAACTCAACATCCACGATTTCGGGAAATGCCTTCTCCATGATGGTATTCACCGCATCCCCCAACTCCGTTACAAACAGATTCTTCTGTTCCTTTACCACATAGCGGCGGTTCAGAAGTGTCCCAATCGTCGGCGCATAGGTGGAAGGACGGCCTATACCGTTTTCTTCCATAGTTCTGACAAGAAGCGCCTCCGTATAGCGCTGGGGCGGTTCGGTAAAGTGCTGCTTCTCCCTTGTTTCACCGGCCGGAAGGGTATCTCCTTCGGAAATCCCGTCAAGCCGGTCCGCTGTCTTTTCCTTTTCTTCCTCTGTTGTATAAATATTCTGATAGCCGGCAAAAGAAAGCGTGCTGGCACTTGCCCGGAACGTATACCCGTTATTCACGGCCGTAACCGAATAAATATCATAAACGGCCGGTTTCATCCGGCTTGCCACAAAGCGCTCAAAGATCAGCTTGTAAAGCTTATACTGCTCACTTGTAACCTTATCCTTGATGGAGGCCGGTGAAATGGAAAGATCGACCGGACGAATGGCTTCGTGGGCATCCTGGATCTTCTTGCCCTTATCATCCTTCGCTGCGGATTCCGCCACAAAATCCGCACCGAAATTCTTTTCAATATACTCTCTTGCCGCCGCATCCGCCGCATCGCTGACACGGGTAGAATCGGTTCTGAGGTAGGTGATCAGACCTGTATTGCCTTTGCCCTTGATATCCACACCTTCATAGAGCTGCTGGGCAACCCGCATGGTCTTCTGGGTACTGAAATTGATCCGGCCCGCCGCCTGCTGCAGCGTACTGGTTGTAAAGGGAAGCGGTGCCTTCTTGGTCCGGTGCGTTTCCTTAATCTCTTTTACCGCAAACGTTCCTTCCCCGATTTCCTTTAAGATTTTCTTTGCCTGCGCTTCATCCGCAATATCACCCTGATACCGGAATACGACAGGCTTTTTCTGGGCGGGAACAGTGAGATCCACATCCACCGTCCAGTATTCCTGGGGAATAAAGGCTTCAATCTCACGTTCTCTATCGCAGAGAAGTCTCAGGACAACCGACTGTACACGTCCTGCGGAAAGACCGCGTTTTCCGAGCTTTTCCCAGAGCACCGGGCTGATGTTATAACCTACAAGACGGTCCAGCACACGTCTGGCCTGCTGGGCATCCACCAGATTCTGATCCACATCCCTGGCCTGGGCAAGAGATGTCTTCACCGCATTCTTGGAAATCTCATTGAACGCGATCCGCTTGAACTTTCCTTCTTCCAGCTTCAGAAGAACTGCCAGATGATAAGAAATCGCTTCTCCCTCACGGTCAGGGTCCGTTGCGAGGTACACATAGTCGGAACGCTTTACCGCTTTCTTCAGCGCGCTGACAACATCTCCCTTTCCGCGAATGGTAATATAGTGCGGTTCAAAATCATTTTCGATATCAATACCCATGGTACTCTTGGGCAGATCCCGCACATGTCCTTCAGAGGCAATCACCTCGTAGTTTTTCCCTAAGAACTTTTTGATGGTTTTCGCCTTAGTAGGCGACTCCACGATGACAAGATTCTTCGCCATTTTTCACTCCTGATTCTTAAAATCCGACCGCACTACGGCACTTTAATCACAAATAATACACCATAAAACTTTTCTCTGCAAGATATTATTATCTGATTTTTTCTTTTAACCCGCTCCGTTTTCTCATTACAGGCTGTCAATTTTTCCTTTTTGAATAGATTTTTGTTTCCAGAATATAGTACCCCGGAAGCGTTTCCCGTATCCTTCTTTTCTTCTTCAGAGACTGCAGGATCGATATGGTTTCTGCAATCCCACGCCTTCCTTTCCGGATTACATCGTCCATGAACATCGGTTCCAGGGAAAAGAGCTGCAGGATGGCCGCCTCCTCATCGGTAAGCTCCTCCCTTTTCTTTTTTCCCTGCTTTGTAAGCTCCGGGAACAGCTCATCCAGAATCTCCTCCGGCGACTCCGCCAGACGCGCGGCATCCTTAATGAGATGATTGGTTCCCGCGCTTAAGGGATCCATAATCCGCCCCGGTACGGCATATACACTCCTTCCCTGCTCAAGCGCCGCATCCGCCGTGATCATGGTTCCGCTCTTCCGCCTTGCCTCCGTAACAAGAACGCCCCGGGAAAGTCCGCTGATGATCCGGTTTCGCATGGGGAAGTTTGCCGGATAGGGATTCGTACCGGGTTCATATTCCGAAATCACGAGGCCCTCTCGGCACATCCGGTCATAGAGTCCATAGTTTTCTTTGGGGTAACACTGTTCCACACCGCAACCAAGGACACCGATTGTACTCCCGCCGGCCGTAAGGGCCGCACGGTGTGCCTCGCTGTCGATGCCCGCCGCAAGTCCGCTGACGATCACCACGCCGCTTGCCGCCAGGTGGGAAGCAAAATGTCCGGCCGTTTCCCTGCCGTAAAGGGAGGGCGTCCGTGAGCCGATCACAGCCATGGACGGCTGAAGGAGAAGCTCCGGACTCCCTTTATAATAGAGGCAAATGGGCGGATCCGGAATGAACCCAAGCTGCGTCGGATAAAGCGGATCTCCTTCCACCATAACGGCCACCCCCAGCTGATCCAATTTTGCATTATGCTTTTTCAGCCATTCCTCCGGCCGGTCCTTTACCAGTTCCTCCGCCTCTGCGGGTGTCAGCGTTCCCCTTTCCTCCAGATGCCCCACATCTCCGGGGCCGAGCTCCGCCACCGCTTCCGCACTCCCCAGAATTTCCAGAAGTACATGTTTTCTCATAATTCGCATCTTACTGAGATGATTCAGCCAAATTTTATAATCCCGTTCTGTCATGCCCATGCCTCCCTTTCCGCATCCGATGCATTCCGGAAGAAAAGCGCCTCCCGGATATGTTCCTCCTTCACGTTTTCCTCCCCCGCCACATCCGCAGCTGTTCTTGCCAGCCTGAGGATACGGAAATATCCCCTCGCGGAAATCTCTCCACTCCGGAAGGATTCCGCGAGAAGCAGTTTTTCAGCGTTTCCGAGAGGAATGTACGCCTCAATCTTTCCCTGCGGAAGCTCAGAATTATTGGTAAACGTTTCCTCTCTGTACCGGAAGCTCTGCCTCTCGCGGGCAGCCGTTACGATATCCCGGACCTCCCGGGATGAAATGCCGTCCCTTTCCTCCGTGAGTTCGGAAAAGCTGACCGGCCGGACTGCCAGACTGAGGTCGATCCGATCCATGATCGGCTGGCTGATCCGGTTCCTATAGTGGATAATCTCCCGCTCCGAGCAGCGGCAACGCATTCTGTCCGGATAATAGCCGCAGGGACAGTTATTCCTTGCCGCCGCCAGCATGAAATTGGCCGGATACGTGTAGGACGCCCGCATTCTGGAAATGGTCACATACCGGTCCTCCAGCGGTTGCCGGAGGCTCTCGATCACCTGCGTCCGGAACTCCGGAAATTCATCCAGAAAAAGTACGCCGCCGCTGGCAAGGCTTACTTCACCCGGTCTGGCATCGTTACCGCCGCCGATCAGGGCCGACATGGTAATGGTATGATGGGGACTCCGGAAGGGACGCTCCGTCACAAGTCCACCGTCGCGGATCCGGCCGGCCACACTGTAGATTTTCGTGGTCACCAGCTGCTCCGCCGGCGTCATCTCCGGCTGGATACCCGGAAGACATTTGGCAATCAGGGATTTTCCTGCGCCCGCCGCTCCGGTCATCAGAATATTGTGAAAGCCGGCCGCAGCCAGTGTCATGCCTCTTTTCAGGGTTTCCTGCCCTCTCACCTCTCTGATATCATGAAAGGCCTGCATAGGGCTTTCCGCGGTCTTCTCCGGCACATATGGCGTAAACGGCCGGGCACCGGACAGCATGTGGATCACCGATTGGAGGCTTTCCGCCGGATACACCTTGGCCTCCGGAATCAGGGCAGCTTCTGCCGCGTTATCCGTCGGAAGAATCACCTCTGTCACGCCGGAAAGCACAGCGGCGTGAACCACAGGAAGAACACCCGGCACGGCAAGCAAACTTCCGTCCAGGCTGAGTTCTCCCAAATATAGAATTTTTCGTTGGAAATTTTCCTCCGGCAGAATGTCCAGCGCCCCCAGAATGGATACGGCAATGGCCAGATCATAGGCCGTGCCTTCTTTTCTGAGGTCAGCCGGTGCCAGATTGACCGTGATCTTCCTGGCAGGCAGGGTGATCCCGGTGTGACGAAGGGCGGACCGCACGCGTTCTCCCGCCTCCCTTGCGGAGGAAGACAGGGAACCGACCAGGGAAAAACCCGGCAGGCCCGGACTGATGTCCGTTTCTACCGTGATGAGGCTCCCCTCAATCCCCAGTGCAAGTCCTGAAATGATTCGACTGTACATAATATTGTCCTTTCTGCCTCTCCGGGGCGGACAAAATCATGCACATTTTTGAGTTTTTAGTAAGTGAAATATACGAGGTTATCCGCTGCCGGCGAAGTCATGGCCACGGACTCGGCCTGAATAACGGGACCCTCTCCCTGGAATTCCGGATAGAACTCCTTCCCGATGGTACCCTCTACGATTACCCAGTCCCTGTCATGGAGGCGTTTGGCCCCCTTGTAGTAGCATTTGAAGCCTACGAAAGCGATATCCTCTGCGCAGCAGGTCATGGCAAACCGGCCCGGTACGAAGGTATCCTTCGCATAATTCGACGGTTTATGCACCTGCGCCTTGAAGCGAATCTTCTTTCCTACGTACTTGTCCGGCTCCTCCGCCGCATCCACATAGAAAAGACCGAAATCCTCTTCCGCCAGCTCAATGGTCGGACCGGAAATATCGAAGGGAAGCTCCACATCATCCTCACCGGTATCCGCCTCACCGTTCTCATTTTCGAAAATGATCATGGCGCGCCGGTTCACCGCGCGGATGCTTCTCCGATATTCTCCCTTCCGGGTATTCTCATCGCATCGGTTGAAGATGATCATGTCCGCATTGCGCATTTCATCGATCATGATCTTCTTCATGTTATTGATATACATGTCGAAGGTGGTCGCATCCACAAAAGAGATGACCTGCACCACCGTCCAGCCGCGGGGCACACGGATGTTAAAAAGTCGGTCCAGCTCCCACATACCGTTATACTCG
>Ga0310691_10008220_pt1 | contig 10754 bp, 3 predicted proteins | sample 176DNAGHGlowgp2_FD_203887 | JGI IMG/M metagenome (GOLD analysis project Ga0310691, IMG submission 203887) | Sheep rumen microbial communities from Palmerston North, Manawatu-Wanganui, New Zealand - 1766 DNA GHGlow gp2 (v2) (version 2) | ecosystem: Host-associated > Mammals > Digestive system >... | reverse complement strand
GCGCAAGTCTGCGCGACCCGGCGCAGAGGGAAGCGGCATTTCGCGCAAGTCTGCGCGACCCGGCGCAGAGGGAAGCGGCGTTTCGCGCAAGTCTGCGCGACCCGGCGCAGACGCGCCGGGTGCAAGACCAGCGCCGCCGTACACGCCCACGTCGCCCCAGAGGCAGCGATCGTAGTTGGGGTCGTTGGCGGGGCCGCAGCCGTTCCAGAGGCGAATCGTCACCTTTTGGCCCGCCCAGGGCGTGAGGTCGGCTTCGGACTCCTGCCACGCGAGCGATTTCACGAACGAGGAATGGACCTCCGCGGCGCGGCCGTCCTCTTCGACGACGAAGACCTTGTAGTCGGCGCCGTCGCTGCAGCCTTCCCCGGCGCGGAGCGGGGAGCGGATCGCGGCCGAGAAGCGGAGCGTGAGGCGGTCGGCCGCAGGAAGGACGACCGGAATGTCGCGCCAGAGGAGGCCGCCGCCCGTGCGCCACGGCGGCTGGCTGAAGAAGCCGTGGCGCAGATCGCCCTCCGCGTCGTACCAGCCGACATTGCAGAAGGCGCCGGTCGTTTTGCTTTCCTCCTCGACCGGCTTCGGATCGGCGCCGGGCATCTGCGTGAAGACGCTGGCCGGGAGGAGCGCGAGGCGGAGGGGGAGAAGCGGCGTTTCGCGCAAGTCTGCGCGACCCGGCGCAGACGCGCCGGGTGCAAGACCAGCGCCGGGTGCAAGACCAGCTTCGAACACGGCGATGGGGTGGAGCGGCTCGCCGCCGGGGAAGGCGAAGGTGGCATGGATCGGGTAGAGCGCCGGAAGCACCCGCCCGGCGCGCGGAATGGCGGTGAAGTGGAGCGTGTTCGTGGAATGGGGCGCAATGGTGACAACCGACGGGGGCACGGCCCCCGCCCCCCCGCCATCGGGACGGGCGGCTGCTCTGTCCTGTGCCTCGCCCGGAAGGGCGAGATCCCAGTCGTCGCCGGACCAGATGCGCAGATCTCCGGAGACGGGCGCGTCGGTGGCGTTCGCGAGATCGAGGCGCACCTCGAAGGGGGATGCGCCGTCGCGTCGTGCGCACGCCACGCCTCGCGGATCGTTCGGTTTCAGGGCGGCGCCGGACGGGCGCTGTTCGTCGAAGCCGACAAGGCGGGCCGTCACGCCATTGCGCGAATCGACGGGCGGAAGGAAAGCGAGAGCGGGCAGCGCGGCGGCGAAAACCGCCGCCGCAAGGGCATTTCGGGAGATCATGGGTGTGGATGGTGATAAAGATCGGAGCCGCTACCGGACGACCATAAGGAAGGATGCGGGAGCCATGGTCACTTCGGCCTCGGCGGACGCGCCGTAGACGGTTTCGCCGCCCTTCGTGAAGACCGGGGTGACGGCATACACGAGCGTGCCGGCACTGGACGGCTTCTCCCACGCCACGATGCATTCCGTGCCGGTGGTGCCGGCAAGCGTTTCGCCGTTGCGCGTCCAGACGTAGCTCGTCGCGCCGGGCGCGTAAGCCGAGAGCGTCTTCGTGGAATTCACGCCGACCTGGGTGTCGGCGGGCTCGACGACAAGGTCGGTAAGGTCGCCCGCGAACTTGCCGTAACCGAGGCCGCCGCCGTAGGTGAAGGCATTTCCGCCGGAAATGTCGTTCGTCTTCACGGCGCCGGTCATCGTGTCGTAGATGCCGACGACATTGCCGACCTTGTAAGGCAGCCACTCGTGCACCAGCACGCCCGACTCATAGATGCGGAAGGCGTAGAGCTTCATCGCCGTGCGGTTCTTCTCCTCACCGCCACCGAACGTCGCGCCCTCGCCCTTCGTGAAGAGCGACATCACAAGCGAAGAGTTTCTGTTGCAGACCGTGTCGCTGGAGAACGCGATCATGCCCTTCCCCGAATACCCGCATTCGCGGTTTGCGAGATCGAGGAAGGCGACATGGCGGTCCAAGTCTGCCCCCATGTTGGTGTACTGCCCTTTCCACGAGTTGCCCACGCCGAAGGCGACGTTGCCGGAGCCGACCACCTCGCCCTGGATGTAGAGCTCGGCGCTCAAGTTGCCGGCGGCCGCGCCGAACGGGCGGTTCTGGCCGCGGATCGCCGTCATCTGGTAGTCGATTTCATAGCGCGTCTGCGGTGTCGTGAAGTATCCCATGTCGATGCCCTGCGTGCCGTCGGACTCGATGTAGGCGTCCTCGGCGCGCATTTCCGCATTAAAGAAGGAGTCGTTCAGGGCGTTGTTGGCCGTGAAGCCGGTGAATTCCTTCGTACTCGCCTTGGTGAGAACCTTGCCCTGCACCTTGTCAAGGAGCGCGTAAGAGCCGCCCTGGCAGATCGGCACATAGTCGCGGACGAGCGTCCCCTCTTCGAAAATCTGGACGCCATAGAGACGCGCCTTGCAGCTGTTCCCGTTCATGGTGGAATTGGAAAGGAGCTTCAGCGTGTTGTTGGACTTCTCCGGCGCCCTGCCGCTCGCCGTTATCGTTGTCTCGCGGATTGTCTGCCCCGCCGTCTCGATTTTCGTTGCGAGGTTGTAGGCGTCAATGGTCACCTTGCGGCGGACGTGCGGCGCGTATGGGACGTTGAGGGAGGACCAGCCGGATTGCCCGCAGGCGTAGGAGACGTCGCCCTGCCCCGCAGATCCGTTCCCGTAGATGCGCATGAACATGGTCGTGGCGCTGGCCCCACTGCCACCCTCGAACGGGAACTGCTGGGAGGTCTGCTGCACAAGCGGCATGTAGTCGATCTTGATGCAGGTGTTGCTCGTCACATAGTATCCTGTATCGAAGTAGCGTCCGCCGTCCGGATTCTCGACGTAGGGGTCCTCGTCGAGCGTTTCGACGGCACCGCCGGCGATAAGCCCGTCGCCGGAGTAGAAATTGCCGTCGCCGTCCTTGAAGCCGGCCACACCGCCTTTGACCGCCGGCGTGAGCGTCAGCACAGGCGACCCGTTCTCGTAGAACTTCACACCGTAGATGCGGGCCTTGGAGCGCTGCTTGTTGTGGCCGTATTCGTCCGTCGCGAAACCGAAGAGCAACACCGGCCAGTTGGCCTTGGTCGCGTTGAGCGTCCAGCTTTCGGGAAAGGCGGATTCCGCCTCAATCGTTCCGTCCGGCGAGGAAAGCGAGAGATGCCGGCCGGGGCCGTCAAACACAGCCGTGTGGCGCGCGAGATCGAGCGGAATCGCAGAACTGGACAACTTATCCACCGTGCTGTCGTGGTTTCCGTCGCGCATCTCGAGCACGAAGTTCGACGTATTCTTGCACCAAAGGATCGTCGAAATGCCGGCGTCCGCGCCGTAACCACCGAGGACGCCCGCACTTGAGACGATGGACGCGAGCGCGTAGTCGATCTCAATCTTCGTCGTGGGCTTGACGAAATAGTAGGTGTTGACGACGGAGAAGAACGAACCGTCGGACTCGATGAACGCATCGCCCTCCCTGGAGGCTCCCGTAAGCGAGGTCGGGGCGTTCGCGCTGGCCGTGAGGCCGGCACAGGTGTAGAAGCGGCCGGTCACAAGGTCTTCAAACCCGGCTGTCCCGTTGATGTTGCGTGGCGCGAGGTCGCGGATGAGGGTGCCGCCGGCCCATATCCTGAGGCCGTAGACCTTCATCTTCGTGCACTGCGTGAACGCGGAGCCGTCATCCGCGTTCGTGTTGCCGAAGAGGGCGAGCGGACGCGTCGCGCATTTCGTGCAATCGGCTTTCGTTGAGCCATAGCCATACCAGTTTGTCGTCACGCCTGTCATGTAAGCGTTGCGGAGCGCAACATTGTCAATGACAACCGTATGACGCGCCGTGTTCGTCGCGCAACCGGTGGATACGTTGTTGAAAGCCGTATCCGTGCCACCGGCGAGGGCGATGTTTTGGGAGCCGTTGATGTAGGCCGAAAAACGTGGCGTGGAAGAGACCGTGTCCTGGCCGAAGAGCCGGTCCTGCAGGTCATTGCCCTCCAGAAGCGCGTAGTCGAGCGCGATCTTGAGTTTGGGCGAGGCGCTGACGCCGAGGTTGATCGCGCTTGTGCCGTCAGATTCAACGTAGGGATCGTCGTCGATCGTCGGGATGTCGCCGCCTGTGGCAAATGTACCATAGCCGCTGTAACGCGTGTCGTAAAGGAAGATTCCCGTCTTCGAGTCGAGAAGCCCGGCAATACCGCCTTTGACGACTGGCGAGAAGTCGCGGACGAGTTCGCCGGCTTCGTAGATTTTGAGGCCGTAGACGCGGATGCGCGCCGGATAGTCGCAGGCCTGGCCCAGCGCACTTGTCGGGCGGCCGAAAATGCCGAGCGGCCAAATCGCCGTCATGGTGGCCGCCGTCGTGCGCTGGCTCGTCCACACGACCGTGCCGTTCTCGGAAATCGACATGAGCTTGTTAGGTTCGTCAATCGTAATCATGCGGCGGTTCGAATCGCAGTACTTGGCCATCGTTCCGGACGTGCATTCCGACTTCGTCCAGACGCCGGACAGGGACTGCCCAGCCGTCCGGTCGCCCATCGCGATGCCGAGCGAGTAGTTCTCCGCCGTGCTCCCGGCCACGTATACGGTCGCCTGCATGCCGCCCTTGTTGCCCGCGTTGTTGTCGAGAAGCCGCATCTGGAAGTAGTCGGAGGTCTCCGCCCAGTTGGCGATGGCGTAGTCGAACTCGATCTTCGTCTGCGACCCCACGTAGTACCCGGTGTTCATGAACTGCGTGCCGTCGGACTCGATGTATGCGTCCTCGGCGCGGGTGGGCGCGGCGGCCGCGGCGAGGAGGAACGCCGCGAGGGCGAAACGGGCGGGAATCGTGCGTGCGTATTTCATGGTTTGGATGGCCTTTCGTGCTGGGCGGGCGGGCGGAGCGGAGGGTCCGACCGCACCGGAACGCTTTCGATGATACATCCGTTTCCGGCGAAAAAGATTTACATTTGGAGCAAAAATCATTCCCCCTCGACGACGGCCGGGCGATCCGAAGCACTGGAGCGGGCCCGGCAGCATCCTCCGCGTCGCGTGGGACACGGTGGTGCGGCGGCCGCCGCGCCGCCCGGCATGCGGAACGGCGCCAACGCGGAGCGCGTCGGCGGAATCGGGAAGGAATCGTCGGAAACGGGGGACGCCGCTACCGGACGACCATCATGAAGGCGGCGACGAGGTGCGTCACGGCGCAGGAAACCGGCGTGCCGCGCGTCTCGACGCCGAAGACGTCGTAGATTGGCGTGCAGGAGTAGACGTCCGGCTCGGCGGCCTTGCGCCAGGCGACAGAGACGCTTTCGCCGGTCTCGCCCTCGAGGACTTCGCCGTTGAGCGTCCACTCGTAGCGGATCGCGCCGGCGGCGGCGGCCGTGAGCGTGATCGTCTGGTCCTTCGAGATGGTGGCGGTCGCCGGAAGGGCCTTAAGCCACTTCTCGGCGCCGTCGACGCCCATGCCGCCGATGGTCGGCCAGGCGGGGTTGCTCACGCCGGACTTGGCAGTCTTTGTGGCGACGTTGCCGGTTTTGGTGTCGTAGAGGCTCACGGTGTCGCCGTTCCGGTATGGCAGGAATTCGTGGACGAGCGCGTCGTTTTCGTAAATCCGGACTGCATAGACGCGAGCATAAGACGTCATGCCCTGCGCGATACCCTCTTTGATGCCGTCGAAAACTCCGAACCCGTCGACGCTCTCGTCCGTCGCATTGAATGGAGCGGACGGGTTTACCGTGAAAGGAACGGACACGCCGCCGGTCACGTAGGCGATCGAGCGGTTCTTCATGTCCAACACCGCAGTATGGCGCATGAAGTCAGGCGCAATGCCGGGGATCGTCTGGTAACTCTTGCTGTTGCCGGAGAATATGACCTCGATGTCGTTTTTGTAGTGCCAGAAACAATACCGCAGCGTCCCGGTATTCCATGCGCCGCAGACCACTTCCCCGCCATCGTTGAGCCTGAGCCACTGGAAGTCGAACTCGATGCGGGATGTCATGTTGGCCTTGTAGCCGAGGTTGAGCACCGTCGTGCCGTCGTTCTCGATGTAGGCGTCGGAACTGCCGTCGGCCTCGATGCCGCCTCCGCAGCGCAGGACGCCGACGTTCTTCGTCGCCGTGATGAAGCCGCCGTCGCCGACGACATCCCTGAGACCGATGGCTCCATTCTTCACGTAGGGCCTGTAGTCGCGCACGAGAATGCCCTCCTCGTAGATCTTGAAACCGAAAAGCCTCGCCATGCAGGCGTGCGACGTGCCGTTGGCATCGCTGAAGATCTTGAGCGTCTTCTGCGACTTGTCCGGGACGCGTGCGGCCTCCGTCAGGTCGCCCTCCCAGATCGTCTCGCCGTCCGCTTCGAGCCTGACCTTGCGGTTGTAGGCGTCGAGCGTCGCCGTCCGGCGCACGTTGGGGGAGAAATGGATGCCATTGGGATCGTTGAACTTCACGTAGCGCTCCCGCCCGCAGGCGTAGGAGATGCCGCCGGTCCCTTTGTCGCCGTTGGCGTAGACACGCATGAAGGAGCAGTCGTTGACGGTGCCGGAGTCCCCGACCTCGAAGAGGAACTGCTGTTCCGCCTTCTGCTTGAGGATCCTGTAGTCGCAGACGACGCACGTGTTGGACGAAACGTCGTAGCCCGTGTCGAACGACACGGCTGCATTGGCCGTCGTCGTGTCGATGTAGGGATCGGTCTCGTCCTCTTCCGGCGTGGTGTCGCTAGCCGTTATGTTTCCGCCGGAGATGAACATGCCGGTTTCGCTGTCCTTCAATCCGGGAACGCCGTTCTTGAGGCACGGCTTGAAGTCGTGGACCGTCGTCCACTCGCCAGAACCGTCATCTTTCGTATTCTCGTATATTCTCACGCCGTAGATGCGGCCTTGAGGGATGCGCTGGTTCGAATTGCCGTATGCGTCGGTGGAATGCCCGAATATCATGAGAGGACATGTGACTTTATTGAAGTTCCACGACCAGTCCGTCTTGCTGGCGAGACTCGCAGAACCCTGCACAAGGCGGTTCGGCGCGCGCATTTCAACATGGCGGCCCGGAATGTCAATGACGGCCGTGTGGCGGCGCGTATCGGCGGATACCGCAGGCGAGAGCTCCAATCCGCTATAGCCTAAATCCTTCGCAACCAGTTTGTATGTGCCGACGAGGGAGTCGTTGAGCGGGCGATAGATCAAGAGCGAATAATCAGCAGTGGAATAGTGGCCGAATGGAATATCATTGTCTTTCGCCAACGTCATTTCCCGGAAATCGACTTCGACCTTCGTCCGATTGTTCGGGAAGTAGCGCGTATCGATGGCGGAGTAGGCCGATCCGTCGTTCTCGATGTAAGGGTCGTCGCCGAGCGACATGACGTCGCCGCCGCAAGTGAGGAGCGTCCCAGAGGTCTCCTGCTGGCCGAAAAACTGGCCGTCCACCATGTCGTAAAAGCCGGCGTAGCCGTATTTTTCGGCGGGGACGTAGTCGTGGACGAGCGAAGTCTCGCCGTTCTCCGTCTCCCAGACCTTGACGCCGTAGATCTTGGCATAGACGCACTGCTGCGCCGTGCCGTTGGCGTCTTTTGAGGCCCCGAAGAAAATCATCGGGAACTTGGACGTCTTCGCGTATGTCCAGCCGGACGGAAAGTCGAGGTGGGCCTGGTGCGTCCCGTCCGGCGTATACATGTCGGCTTTCTTTCCCGGGGCGTCGATGACCACGACATGGCGCTCGGTGTCGGACGCCGCCCACGAGGAGGACTGGGAGTCGGTCCCGTTGTCCCATGCGAAAAGGCGTGCATTGCTGGCATGGGTGTCATCGCGGGCCTCGGCATAGACTTCCGTAGCCCTCGGACAATAGAGGAGAAGGCAGAACTCCCCCGCCTTTGCATAGTGGCCGAATACGCAGTCATTGCCGATTTTCACCTGCGTGAGCTGGAAGTCGATGGAAACCTTCGTCTTCCCGCTCGCTTTGTAGCCGGTGTTGACCGACTGCGCCCCGTAGGACTGGACGTAGCCGTCCTCGGCGCGGGCGGGCGCGGCGGCCGCGGCGAGGAGGAGCGACGCGAGGGCGAAACGGGCGGAAATCGTGCGTGCGTGTTTCATGGCTGGATATCTTTTCGTGCTGGGCGGACGGCCGGGGCCGAGAATCCGACTGCATCGGAATGATTCCGATCATACACCATTTTTCGTAAAAAAAGATTTACATTTGGAGCAAAAATTTGATTTCCGGGATGGCGTTTCCGGTATACTCGGGGGCAGGACGGGGCGAAAAAGGCGCCGCCGTCCGGCTCCCCTTCCCTTTCCGCCATGCCGCTGCGCATCCTCTACCTCGACTACAGTCCGGGCGATCCGAAACACCGGAGCAAGCTCGACGGCATCCGCCGCTTCGCGTCGGGGCGCGGATGGGAGGTGGACGCGGTGCCGCACGGCACGGTTCCCGCGTCCGGAACGGAAGCGCTCCTCGAAGAACGGGCGCCGGCCGGATGCATCGCCGACGTTTCCGACATCGACGTCCTGCGTCCGCCGCGGCTGTTCGGCCGGCTTCCGCTCGTGTACCTCGACCCGCCCGGGCGCCCGGCCTGGATCCGGCGGCAGTTCGTCGTGGCGAACGACAACGCGGCCACCGCCCGGGCGGCGTTCCAGGAACTCTCCGCCGGAAAGCCGCCGGCGTTCGCGGCCGTCGCCTACCGCATGTCGCACCCGTGGGCCCGGGAACGGATCGAGGTGTTCCGTTCGCTGTGCCTCGCGTCGGGGCGCCCGTTTTTCGAGTTCGTCCGCCGGAGCGGCGAAACGCCCGAAGCGCGGGCGGCCCGCATGGCGGCGTGGGCGGCCTCGCTTCCGGACCGGTGCGCGGTCTTCGGGGTGAACGACTACACCGCCGGAGAAGCGCTTCTCGCGCTGGCCGCGTGCGGGCGCCCGGTCCCGGCCACGGCGACGCTCGTCGGGGTGGACGGCGCCGGGGAGTTTCCGGCCAGCCCGGGTTCGGACGCCGTCTCGTCGGTGCAGATCGACTTCGAACGCGCCGGCTACCTCGCGGCCCGGCTCCTCGCGCGGAGGATCGACGCCGCGTCCTCCCCTTCCGCCGCCGCCCCGGAACCGGAAACCGTGCTGTTCGGTCCGCTTTTCCTCTTGCGCCGGGCGTCGACGCGGGGCCGGGCGCGGCCGGGGCCGGTCGTGGCGAACGCCGTCGAAATCATCCGCCGCGAGGCGGCGGCCGGGCTCACCGCGCGGGCGCTCGCCGCCCGAATGCCCGGGAGCCGCAAGCATTTCGAGCGTCGTTTTCGGGAAGCGATGGGGCACTCGGTGCTGGAGGAAATCCTCCACGTCCGCCTCGAACGCGTGAAGTCCGTCCTCGTCCGCGGCGACGTCCCGATCGGCGTCGTCGCCGCCGCGTGCGGATTCTCTTCCGACATCGAGCTCAAACGCCTCTTCCGCCGCCGCACCGGCATGTCGATGCGCGAATGGCGCGCCCGCCACGCAAAATAGCGCGCTTGACCGGCGTCCGGGGACGTGCTATGCTTCCCCCCTTGACGGCTACCGTGAGACACCGGTCCCCCGTCCCCACAACCAAACCACCATCCACGAGAACTGAGAAAGGTTCGCAAGATGAAGACTCGACACCCCGCGGCGTCCTGCGCCGCAGCGGCCTTCGCGGCGTTCGCCGCGGCCGGAGCGGCCCGCGCCGCCAACTACTACGTTTCCATGACCGGCGACGACGGCAACGACGGCTACTCCGCCGAAACGCCGTTCGCCACGATCGACCAGGCGGTCGCCTACGCCGCGGCCGAAGACACGATTTTCGTCGCTCCGGGCAACTACGAGACGACGACGCAGTGGGGGCCGAATCTCGCGGCTAGGCTCGTCGGCACCGGCGAAACGCGCGACGAAGTCGTGATCCGCTCCGCCGGCACCTACCGCACGCTCCGCATGGCGGCGGGCTCGTGGCTCGAAAACGTCACGGTCGTCGGCATCGCCGAGCACAAGAACACGGCCGACAGGGGCGGCTCAATCGAAATCTCCGGCGGCACGGTCACGAACTGCGTGATCCGCGACGGACATTCCAATTACGCGAGCGCCCGTTCCGGCGGAAACATCTTCATGACCGCAGGGCTTGTCGAGAACTGCGTGATCAGCAACGGCAACGCCAAAAGCCGCGGCGGCAACATCAACATGGAGGGCGGCACGGTCCGCAACTGCGTCATCGCCGACGGACAGGCCACGGCTTGGGGCGGCAACGTATACATCAAGGGATCGTCGGCCGTCGTCACGAACTGCGTCATCACGGGAGGAAGGAACACGGACAAGTCCGCATCCAACGCCTACGGCGGCAACGTCCGCATCGAAAACGCCGGCACGGTCGTCGATTGCGTCATCCGCGACGGCGTTTCGCAGAAGAGCGGCGGCAACGTCTTCATGGACGGAGGAACGATTTCCGGCTGCACCATTGTCGATGGCTCGGCGCTCGGAACCAGTTGGGACCAAGGCGGCGGAAACATATTCGTGAACGGCGCGGCCACGGTTTCGCGGTGCACGGTTTCCGGCGGAACCACGACGGGAACGGGCGGCGGCATCCGCTGCCGCAATTCGTACGGCATTGTCGAAGACTGCCTGGTTTTCGGGAACGGCGGCGGACTGTGCCTGGACTACGGTAGCGCCTACAACTGCACGATCGTCGCCAACGACACGTTCGGGATACACGGATATACCGGAGCGTACACCAAGATCCAGAACTGCGTGTTGTTCGGCAATGCGAAGGAATGGTCCGGCACCAAGTCTTCGGTCGCGGATGCGATCCTCAACATGGCGACGGGCGACACGACAGGATTCGGCGAATCGGCGATTGCCGTCTCGGAGTCCGATTTCGCCGACTGGAATGGCG
>Ga0310691_10008216_pt1 | contig 10757 bp, 5 predicted proteins | sample 176DNAGHGlowgp2_FD_203887 | JGI IMG/M metagenome (GOLD analysis project Ga0310691, IMG submission 203887) | Sheep rumen microbial communities from Palmerston North, Manawatu-Wanganui, New Zealand - 1766 DNA GHGlow gp2 (v2) (version 2) | ecosystem: Host-associated > Mammals > Digestive system >... | reverse complement strand
TAAATTCATTGAAGTATCCAAATAACTCGGTACGGTCTCTCCATGAAGGTTGTACAGAAGCTATGATAGCATCATTCTTAATAAATTTACCCCAAGCATAAGCTAAGGAAGTTTTACCAGTACCAGAAATACCTTGTAAGATAACAAGTTTTGTAGCACTTAAACCTGAGATAAACAATCTAATCATCTTACTTGTATAATATAGTCGAAGCCTAGAAGCGCAGAAGTTTCTAAATGTTTCAACTAACTCTTCCAAAGTAAATGTATTGTTATAAACTTGAACTTTATAATCACGATACTCTAAGTCAATAGAATGAAGTTTACTAAATCTGTAACTATCAGCATCACCATCTAACTTGTTATTATCAGTAGACTCTTCTCCCTCACTACCACTACTACCAGTATCAATAGTTGGACTTTCTCCAGGTTTTAATCCAAGTTGAGATACCTTCATTGCAAGAATCTTTTCCTTTTCTTGTACAAGATCAGCAACTTTCTTATTAAGTTCACCAATCTCTTTTAACATAGATTCTTGATCTACTAAAGTTTTTCTAAACTTAAATATCTTTTTAATAATAAATACAAATACAGCAACAATTAATCCTAAGATAATAACCATAACGAGAATTGCAAGTATTACAAGTACCCATTCTCCACCATTAAAATCTTTTTTATAGAAATCAATTACGTACATGTACTCTTGAATATTAAACATTTGAATGAATCCTTTAAAGATTCCGCCGAAGATAGATGCGATACCTTTAAAAAACACAGACATAAATTCAAATAAAAATCTAATATAAGTATCCATACTATTCCTCCTCAAATACTAATACACTCATAACTTCATTTTTATAATTTATAAAATAATCCCTATCATCATCTCTACAGTCAGAAACTATCATATAATTAGTAAATCCTTCATTATATATTGCATCTACTTTTTGGAAAATATCATTTATATGACTAAAATCTTGTGTAAATGCAAAATGATAATCTTCACTAAATGCATTTTTGTATTTTGTAAATACATTATAAGGAATTGCTAAATAAACATATTTTTGAAACATAGGATTATCAACTAAAGCTTGTACTTTCTCATCAATCCCTACTCTACTTACAAATGACTCATCTAAAGAAATAAAATATTTTATAGTTTCTTTCTTATCTAAGAAATTCTTAAGTATCATATGAGAAAGCATTTGAACTAAACATTCTAATTTAGAAAAAGCTAATGTTTCATCTTGATTTACTTTATCAATCAATCCTTTACGATATCCTTCAAGAGAAGGAATACTAGGAATTAAATCAACCCAGATACAGTCTCTTACTTCTAAGAATTTTTTTTCTCTAAATGTAAAGTCTACATTTTCATAATCAATTATTTTTTTATTCATCAAGTACGTATCTTTAACAAGTTTAATTAGTTTTTCTTTTCTATTATCTAGATATGCTTTTAAAGTAATATTTTTATTAACACATTCATCTACTACACTAGGAATACTTTCTTCATCTTTTATTTCTAAAGTATCAAGTGGTAATATAAGTAAAGCAATATCTTTTAATTCTTTAATAATTCTTACATTATTTTGATATTCTTCTTCTGAAACTTTATTTTCATAATCCTTATAATCATAAAGCATCTCTTCCATAATACCAATAAACTCTGAATTTAAATTTTCTTCTGTATATTTATCATCATCAACAGTATTAAAAATACCATAATAATAGTTATCAATATAAGTTTGAAAATAACTACCAAAAACTCTCCTTATAAAAGGAGATTCATTTTGATAGACTACAACCCCATATTCAATAAGGCGATTTAATTTGTAGTTCATAAAAACTGAAATTAGGTTATTCATTAAAATCACCTATCCTATCTTAATTATCATATCATATTTATAGAAATAAATCCATTAATTTGCAAGTTGTACAGAAACATTTATTATAGATGACGAATTAACAATCGGATATGTATAATTCTGCGTTATATCATCCTTATAAAAATTAATCGCACTACTAGAACTTGCATTAACTTTAAATGAAAATCCTGATACCCATTGATGCCCATCTATCGTCTGTTCTGTATATCCCGTTGGCAATCGATGAACAAAGTATTTATTACTCATATCAACAAATAATACCGATGGATCATAACTTACAGTAACTATTGCAGAGAAACATTTTGCTTGATCATCTGCACTAAGTAAAGCATATTCATCCAAACTGACATAATCATTTACTGCATAATCTCCAAATGCAGTTTGTACTTGATAGAAAGGAATTGCATTTGTAAAGTTAATTGTCAAGTACTTTGCATTTACACTATCAACTATCTCATATCCAAAGTCACTTCTTTCAACTCCAATTGTATAAGTTGCACTCATTGTCTTCCTAAAAGGTGAAGTTGAAGTAACCTCAGTATAAACAGTAACCGTATCATTCTCACCAAAGTTTTGATGAGGAGTAACTATTATCTGATAAGAATCAGTTTGATCAAGAGGATGAATTGTATCTCCATTTTTACTCAATGCACAAGTAACTGTAGATGGACATGTAACACTAATTGTATAAACAATATCTGTCTTAGTATAAATATCCTCAGATTTACGATTATTTAAATCTATTGTCAAAGGATAAGCGTTAACACCATCCCAGTTAGTTACAGAATAATGTTTTCCATTAATATTAAGAATTGAACTATTAAAATAAAAATTCTGAGTTTCTAATATATAATTTTGAATAATATTTCGAATATAACGTCCAAAAGCAACTGATATAACAATAAAGAAACTTAGGAATATTATTATCGCAATACTAGTCTTTTTATGTCTACGTATAAAATTCATAATAACCTCCTATACCATTTGTTCAGATGCTAATGTTATCTCAATATTTTCAATAGAATTAACATAAGTCAAATCATTCGCATAAGTAATTGGAAAATTAACTACCAATGTATAATAATCCGTTGTCTCATCTGCATAATACATTGAATAATTGCTATTTACATTATATACATGATACCAAGCACCATCTTCATCTTGAACATCTTGACAACCAGTAAGTAAATTAACTGCTCCAGCAGATGTAGGTAATTCATTACGATATAATTCCAAAGTAATAGGTAAATTTGTAGTTGTACGAACACTAACATTATAAGTAATATCAACATCACTATCATGCTCATCATTAAAGTTAGAAACACTAAAACGATAAATATATGGTGTATTACTTGGAATAATACCTGCAGGATCAAGATTAAAACGAATCTCATCTGATTCAAATATATATAATGCCTTATCTATATCAGATACTAAACTAGATCTTAATTCATATCTAGCATAAGCAACTCTAAATAAGTAATATGCAACAAATAAAACAAAAACTATAAACAACACAAAAACGAGAAATCTACCTTTCTCTTTAAAATAAGGAATCTGACTAATTTTTGAACGTAATGCATTCATATTTATCACTACCCCGTATATGCTGTTAAAGTTTCACCTTGATATTGAACTGCATGAAAGTTCACTTCAAATAAATCTTCATACACTTGATTAGGAATTGCATCTCCAACTATATCTTCATCACCATCAAATTCAAATGATACTGTAATAAGAGTTTTATCACTATTGTTAATATCATTTAAAGTAATGATACCACTATAAGTACTCGCAGCTGTTCTAGTTAATGTATGATCACTACTAATATTAGTAAACGTAATAATTTTGTCATCATCCATTACTTTATCAACAAATTCAATTTCATAAAGAATAGCAACTTCACTTCCAGTAGGATCTAATTCAAAAGTAAAGTAACCAGTACTTCCAGGAGATATTTTTCCTTCTCTAGTATGAGTGGAAGTCCATGTAATAGTATCAAGAATAATTTGATCATCAATTACTTCATCTGTTCCAAGTTCTTTACCATTAATAAGTAAATGAATTTGTGAAACATCAGTATGTGCAGTACCATGTACAATTGATTCATAGGCAGTATAAGTACCCTTAGCACCAAAGTACAAAAAAGCAACAGCACATAATGCCATTAGTATTAAAAATGTCTTTCTACTAAAAATGTTCTTCATACTCTCTCCTACTATATTCAGTATAACATAAAAAAAGGATTATTAAAATAATCCTTTTTATTAATTATACATTTTTTTATACAGATTCTTCAGATTTCTCTTCTTCTTTTACTTCAATATGTTCTTCTTTTTCCTTTTTTTCTTCTTCATCAACTTTTTCATAACGGAAAATCATTATTAATTCATATATTTGATAAATGAATATTACAAGGATTGGAAGTAATACTAAGAATAAGAATCCTAATCTACTCTCAAGTACATCTAAAACTTTTCCAAGTCCATGATAAATCGTATGATACTTACCAAGAACTCTAGCACTTGATATAGTAAGTGATCCATCATCATCAATCGTATAAACAGCACTGTATTTATCAGATTGAATATCTGTTACTGGAGCATTTTGAACAACATAAGATTCATTGTAAACAACATAGTAATATATAACATCACCAACATCGATATCATTACTGTTTTTTACAATTAATAAATCTCCTGCCTTAACTCCTTGAATACCTCTTTCATCAATTAAATCAATAGTACAAAAAGTTGCATTTCCAAATTGAGTAAAACCATATTTGTTTTTGCTTAGTAAGATAGAAGTCATTACAATTACATAAACAATAATGACAAATTCTAATACTGACCATAAAAACGATAGAACTTTTTTCATATTATATACCACCTTCTTAATATTATCACAATTATACTATAAATTCAAAGATTAATCTAATTTTTTCTGTACAATAACGTTTTTCGTATCACTATCAATTAGCTGATTATTATCGTATAACTTAAATACTACACGATATGTACCACTTGTTAAATCCGTTGCAAGTTCAAAATCAAATGATTGTGGATCCGTATTTGTTGTACTTACTGGTAAAGACACCTCATTACCAGAAGCAACAGCATAATTATTTGTAAATAAATCACTAAATGGTACTGAACTATAAACAGTAGAATCAGCATTTGAAGTACTACGTTTATAAACTTCTACTCTGAAGTTTGGATTAGTAAGTGCAGATAAGTATTTAACTGTATAAGTATTAATTCTTGTACCTGCATGATTCTTACCAGTTTCTCCATAAACAAGTTTAGCTGTATCAGCACAATCAACAGATATATAGTTTTCTGCAGAAACAACAGTTACATTAAACTCTTCAGAAACAGAGTTTTGATATGTAGAATTATGAAGACCATCTTCAGAAGCAAACAATGTATAACGAACAGTATAATTACCTGCAGGTAAGTTTCTACCAACAACAAGTTTAGCAAGTTTTGAAATATTAGATACTTTATTAGCTAACTTGATACGGAAAACTCCCCCACCATCAGCAAAGTATTCGTTATTACCAATCCATACACTTGAACCTAAAAGTAAACTTGAACTTACTTGTTCTCCTGTACGGTCAAATAATGTAACGTTAAGACCCATACTACTATACTCATAGTTAGTATCAATAATAGATTGTCTATTTTCTGTTTGATTATACAATACTTCAGTAGAATAATTAAACTCATCTGCAACGTTATAGTATAAATAATTATCCACATCTTGGAAAGTTTGACTAAGTACAATGTTACTACTATTGAATGTATTATAATTCATCAAAGCATCACGTCCAGAAACAACGTTTATAACAGCCCAGTTATCAGCATTACGAAGTTCGAATGATACGTGATTATTTAAGTGTTCACCAGTAGCAGTTGTATCTTTCATATCAATAATAAATATAAATTCTTCATCGACCATGTTCGATGGCGTATCATAATACAACAAGTTAGCCGCTGCATCATTATAAGTATTATTGGTACTTGTACTATCCATCTTAATAAAGTTAGACAATCGATAAGCAACTTCACCATAAGTGTTCCACTCTGTAACAGATGCATTATATATTGCCGGTGTAATCTTATAGTAATAATACTCTGGTCTACTACTATTAGCACTTAAATCTAACATAGTAATTATAGTATTTGCAGGTAATGGATTAGAGAATGTAATCACACGATAGAATTCATTATTTTTACCATAAGCTGCAGCAAAATTTTCAAAGTATTCTACTAATGAGAAGTATGCAGTAAACTGACTTTGATTTGTAATAAATACATCAGTAGCAGCAGGCATCTCATACTTCTTATCATATGTAATAGAAGCATCGTAGAATGTACCATCATTTTGATTACGAGTAGTAATCTTAATCGTAATAGTAATAAATCTAATCTCATCTTCAATTTCATTCTTTGGATAAGAAGCTTGTAAAGTAAGAACTCCTTCACCTAATTTTTCAGTTCTTGAGAAGTTCTTAGCATGGTATGCATAGAACATAACAGAAGGAGCAACCTGACGAGAGTCAGTAGAATATACTTCTCCACCAGTATACTCACCTCCATTAGCACTTAACAATTTAGTTGTACCAAAACCAGTCCACTCTTGAGTCTCAACTTTCATTGAAAGACCAAAGATACTATTTGCTTCCTCTTCAGTACTAGCAATTCTCGGAACCAAATTAGAATCAACTAATTCAACATCTTCTTCAAGTCCAGAACTATCAAAACCTAAAACAGTAAATGTAGTATTACCTCGAGCAAAGTCAATCATTGAAAGTTGAGCAGTACCTAAAGATGAATATTTAGAAATTACTAATGGAACTTCATATTCAATTGCTTCAAAACCAATAACCCAACGATATCCAGTAGTACCGATAGCCGTAGGATTAATATATTCTGTAATAATCTTAGAATATGTTTGTTCATCAAGATTATTAGTATAGAAACCATCAACAGTAATATCATGATTATCAAGTTTTAAACCAATTACATAACTACCACCAATGATTGCAAGAGAAGCATTAGCATCATCATCATAGTCATATGTCTCAGCATACATACCAGTATGATAAGGATCTGCAGCTCCAGAAGTATACATTCCGAAGAAAGTCATACCTTGAACTTTACCATAAGCAGTCGCACCTTGGTTAACAGCAACATTTAACTTTTCTCCAGAAAGCATATATAAACGATTATCAACATTCTTAGTAACAGTCTTAGTATCATCATCAATAGTAACTGCAGCCTTAACTAAGTTACCACCAACATCAACTCCACTATAGAATTCTTTTAAAAGGTTAGCATTATGTTGTAAATACAATGTTGTACCATTTTTAATTGTTAATTTATCAATTTGGTTAAATGAATATTCAAAATCAACTAAGTCATTAGTTCTATCTTTTGCACCTAATAACTCAATAACAGAATGATCCATCACAACAGTTGCAAATCTTTGAATAGATATAGCTCTATTTGGTGCTGTTGTAGAACCCAAATTCTTGATTATTGCATGTGCTTCTCCTGCAGAAGAAGAAGCATTACCTGAACCAAAGATACTTCCATTTATAATGAAGTCATGTGAATTAGCTTCATAACCAGTTCCATCAATATTAATATCAATTCCTTCAGTTACAGATATGAATGTATAGTCGTAAGTTGTACTTCCTGATGCATTAGATTCACCTCCACCAAAGACAGTTCCATGAATATGAACTTTGCCTTCAGTTAAAGAACTATCATTAACAGCATCAGTACCGATATTAACTTCAGTAGCACCATAAACAACTGACATCTTAGCACCACCATAGACATTACCATAGATTTCTGCTCCAACAATGTTTACTGTTGTAGTACTAGATGTAGATGATGTTCCAGTTGCAGCAGCATTTCCTGAACCAAATACACATCCTGCAGCAGGAGCAACAGTAGAAGCACTACCTACTACAGTATTACCATCTATTGTAATAGCAGAATTTCCTTGAACAACAGCAGTAGAACCATTACCACCAGCAAACACATTCTCACCAACTGATGTACTTGTAATATGGACAACTGTATCATCTTGAACAATACCTTCGTTTCCACCACCAAATACATCACCTGTAATAGTAGAATCATCAATATCTAGATTAACGCTACCCATAACACCAGCAGCATTACCACCACCATAGATGCTACCTGTTGCAGTTGAATTACTTATTACTAAATTAACATCTCCATTAACAGGGGCTTCATTACCTCCACCAAATACAGTTCCTAAAGTCATATGATCTAAGTTAAGATCTGTAGAACCAACAGGAGCTTTATTACCTCCACCATAAACAGTAGAAGCAGAACCACCTGTAGCAACTATTTTAGCATCAGTAGTTGTACCACCTAAGTTATTACCACCATATAATGTACCAATTGTACCAGCAGTAATATTAATATTAGATTCATCAATATCACCTAATGTATTAGAACCACCAAATAGATTAGTGATAGATCCACCATTAACAGTAATATGAGTATCATCAACTCCAGCTTTATTACCTCCACCATATAAATTAGTAATAGTTCCACTATTAACAGTAATATTTGATGTAGTTGAAGAAGCTTGCTCTCCACCACCATATACATTAGTAGCATTTGTAGTTGTAAGTGTAACATTAGTAGTTGTAGTAGTTCCTCCAGAGTTATTTCCACCATATACATCAGTTACAGTAGAACCCTCAATAGTAACACTACTTGTACCTACATCACCAGAAGTATTAGATCCACCAAAAATCTTACCACCAGTTGCATTTGTTATCTTGATCTTAGTAGAAGTATCAACTCCAGCTTGTTTACCACCACCATAAACATCTGGAACAGTGCATCCATCAATTATAATATCAGTTTGTGTTGAGTCGGCTTGTTTACCACCACCATATACAGCAGTTGAAATAGTTCCACCAGTAATATTTACATGTGTATTACCAGCTTCACCACCTAAGTTATTACCACCATATACTTCGGTTGCAGAACCACTTGTTACTTTAACATACGTATTGCTAACATCTCCAGAAGCATTAGAACCACCATATAAATTACCAGTAATTGTACTTCCTTGAAGACGAATATCTGAATTAGTTTGACCAGTGTTATTACCACCACCAAAGGCATCTCCAATTGTACCACCATTTAAGTAGACAATATCAACACCGCTAGGTGATCCTTTGGAATCATTTCCTCCAAAGACTTTTGTAATAGAACCACCATTAACATGAACATAAACATTTCCATATTCAATTGGTGTATAAGTACTATCTCCTTCACCACCACCGAATACGTTTCCTGAAATTGTACCTTTATTAACAGTAACACGTACATGACTGTCATTAGCACCTTCACCTTGAGAAATACCATTAACAGTACCAAAAGCAGAACCACCATATACATTCTTAGAAATAGTTAAAGCAGTCGTAGAAGCATTACCTATGTTTACATCAACATTTCGAGAAACATAAGTACCATTAGCTCCTCCACCTTTTCCACCACCATAAACAGATTCTTTAATAGTTCCATTGTTTATATTGATTAAAACATCTCCATAAACAACACCTTTTTCATTAGAACCACCATATATAGATTTATTAACAGTTCCGCCTTCCATATCAATCGTAATTTTAGTATTAGTTACCCTACTTCCATTTTTGTTACCAGAACCATTATTATTTCCAGCACCATAAACAGAATCACTAATTGTTCCACCCAAAATTTTGATATGAGTAGTTGCTTGATAATCAGTTCCAGGAGTATATGTACCATCATCTTCAATTGGCACATAATCATCAATTGGAACCTCAGGATGAGCAAGATTATCAATTACATCAGTTAATAACTCACCATCATCTGAAATAACAAATGGATCACTACTTGTACCTGTACCTGTAACTTTAATATTATCTTTAATATAGAATGATGGGAACACAGTATAAGAACGGAATCTATATTGAGTACCATCACGATAAGCAACACCATTTCTATTTAAATTATTATTTGCATTAATAAAGAATAAATGATAACTTATATAATCACGACGAGTACCATTATAAATATCTTCATAATATGTTGAAGGAGTAAGTGTCCAAGCACTTGCCGTTATTCTATCACCCATCCAGTTAGCACAATCACCTGCAAACGCAGATAAATTAGTTCCAAGGCAATCAGCACCAGCTGCAAATCCATAATCAGATGCATAAGGAAGTCCAACATTGAAACTAGATGAAGTTGTTGACTGACCACTACCAGCAGTATTTCCATGCTCTGCAGTATAGAAAGCAGCAGCATTATGATCAGGAGAATCAATAGCTCCATAATTCCAAGTAGCCGTTTGAATATAACCTCTAGCTGAAGCGTTCAAGCCATTATAGTATGTAGTATTTAAAAGATTGTACATTGCAGACTTATCATTATTTGTACGTACAAAATAGTTATAATAATTACGGTTTTGACCATTTGCTACATAGTTATCAGACCAAGCATAGTTTGCATTATTGTTATAACTTGTCTGTTTAATTACACGAACTAAATCTTTTGTACCATCAGGAGTAACAACATTATTGAATAAACCAATAATACGATAAGTTGTTCCACCAATAGTCATATAGTTATCTGGATCTGAACCATAATAACGAATATTATTATCATTAGTTTCATCTTCATATAAACCACCGTTAGTAGGAGCAGGCTCTCCTCCAGGAGTATATGTAGAAGTACCAGTCATGTTTCCACCAACAGCACCGAAGTTACCTCCACCGTATACACTACCTGAAATATTAGCAGAAGCTCCAATAATTACAGTTGAATTATT
>Ga0310691_10008215_pt1 | contig 10758 bp, 11 predicted proteins | sample 176DNAGHGlowgp2_FD_203887 | JGI IMG/M metagenome (GOLD analysis project Ga0310691, IMG submission 203887) | Sheep rumen microbial communities from Palmerston North, Manawatu-Wanganui, New Zealand - 1766 DNA GHGlow gp2 (v2) (version 2) | ecosystem: Host-associated > Mammals > Digestive system >... | reverse complement strand
TGTTATTACTATTTGTTCTGCTACAAAATTACGAAAAATACTCCAATTTTTGCTCACAAATTATCAAATGAACATCTCTTTTATGCTAAATTTGCTAAATCTCGTTTAGTTTTGCTATATTTTGACTACATTTGCAAACGAATCATTAAAACGACATACAGATATGATACAAGAATATGCAAGGGTATCAGTAGAAATGCCCGAAAACGAAAATAAGAAATCTCTCCGTCAGGAGCTTACATACGAGATAGAGAACAACGACATCAATGATGAATATACCATCAAGTTTTGATTATGGAAAAGAAAAGTGATACCTACCAGATTGCCGCCGACATCCAATGGGAATATGCCGGCGATGGCATTGTGCGTCAGATCATGGGTTACGATGAACACTTGATGATGGTGAAAGTGAAATTCAATCAAGGAGCCGTCGGCACACTCCATCAGCACCCACATACCCAAAGTACTTACGTTGCCAGTGGCTGCTTTGAAGTGACCATTGGTGAGGAGAAGAAAGTTCTCCGAGCTGGCGATGGCTATTATGTGGCTCCTAACCTGCCGCATGGTTGTGTATGTCTGGAGGCTGGTATTCTTATCGACACCTTCAGCCCCATGCGCGAGGATTTCATGAAATGAGTGATATATGATTGAGCAATTAAGAGACAAACTTGTGGAAATAGCCTTGCGATGGCAAGAGAGATATGGGGTTGCTCCATCTATAACAAGTACAATATCTGAATATGATGCAGCAATGCTGATTGGTATGTCCGAAAACGAATATTCCGACTACATGAGGGATAAGACTGCTGTAAACAAAGGAAAAGATTTTGTTTTCAATAATACAAGATACCAGGTAAAAGCCAACAGGCCAAGTGGTAAGAAAGGAAGCTATGTGACCATGGTACCCAAGGCTGCAAATTATGAATGGGATAGGTTGATCTGGATTCTTTATGATAAGAACTATGTGATACAGGAAGCATGGGAATGGGGAGTGGAAGAGTACAAAGATGCCTTTGATGCAATAAAGAGGTTATCTCCTAATCATTACAGAAAAGGAAGATGTCTGTATAAAAAGTAGAAAGAATGCCCATCGACACCACCAACATGTGCTCTCACCTGCAAAAGAAGCTGTTTGAGGAGGACGGCATCTATCATCCTCTTTGGATAGCCATGCAGGATGACCCGGAACTAACAGCCGTTGTCCGTTCCCGTCAGCTGCATATCTATCGCAATGGCAAGAAAGTGTTGGTGCTGGCAGGAAAGGCTGCTCCCAAAATCATCAGAGAGGACAGAATTTTCGATTTTGTATAGAATCTATAATATCCTAAAACGCCAATCTCAATAGGCGTCTTCAATGTTCACAGTCCGAGTCTTTAGCGACCTCTTCCAACTATACTGAAAGCAGCTCCTTTATCCTGTAGTCTTGGCTCCAGTCCTACTTCCTTCGAATAGAGCGTGACAGTTCCATCCTCCAGTACATTATAATGACCTATCAATAACACGTAGAAACTACAAAAATTACGCAGCAGTAATATATTTGGCAATTCTATTCTTGCATTTTGTGAGGATCTTCACAAAATTCTCTCTACGGATAATCTCATTTTCAAGAGCTTCTTTTTTTTCAGTCAGTTTTCCAATCTTATTCTTTAAAATTGTGTATTCTGGGTGCTTCTTCTCATATGCCTTTTCTGCTTCGATTTTACTTATTTTATCTTTGTTTTCTCGACCTTTATTTGTTCTTTCTAACAAATCATCAATCAAACTCTTATGGTGTTTCATCCTGGTTGTTAAAGGTTCAAGCTCTTTTATAATTTTGTTCAGGTTCCCCTGTAACTTATCTATTTCTTTTGAGATATTATTTATATGATATTCTATTTCTGGTTGGAGTTTCATATTCATCTCTTCAATTTCTTTGATGTATGGTATAATGACAGAGGCTATCTCTGAAAGCTTTTTCAAATTGTCAAGTAATAAAAGGGAGCCTGTAATCTTTTCTGCCTTGAATGCAATGACCTTTTCTTTAGGCATAGCCTTGTATTCTTCCCTATCTCTGTTATTGCAGTTCCTAATAACGTCTTTAAATGCGTATTCGGCAACTTCATGAATGTCGTAAAGGAATACTTTTCTTTTCACATTCAAGAATTCTGCTAGTTGTGTATCTGGACTTGACATATACAGTCTCATACCTTTCATCATCTCCTCAACTTCATTGACAATCCATTCTTTGATGAATCTTTCCGGTTCATGTTTCGCCATATTAGCAGTTGTTACGGTAAAATCAAATACTTCAGACCAGCTTGTACGCCTTGGTAGATAGCGTCTTGTGTATCGAACGAAGTCAACCATTTCTACATAATAATATTTCACTGGCCATGAGTATGGCAGAATGTTTATATCCTTGTATTTGAGATTGCAGAAGAAATAAGATGCTACACCATAGCCAAAATTGGTCTTAATATATGCAGTAATATCTTCATTCACTTTGTATTCAAAGTCTTTCCAACCAATTTGGTCAGTAGAATACATCTTAACATTACTCTCCTTTTTGATATCTCTTAATTTTGCAGTATATCTTTGAGCAAAGATAAAGTTCTGATAAGAAAATCCCTGGCGTAAGCTTTTCACATAATCCTTCATTTTCTCTCTTACAAGCTCATCTATTTTAGATTTATACTCCTCATCAGATAAACTCTTTTTCAAACGTTTGAGCTCATCTTTCTCTTTACAATATTCAGTTATATATTCTTCACTCCTATACCACTCCTCTTTTTCTTTGAGTTTATTATTATACTCCTCGACTGTCAATATACGAGGGTAACTGGCTCCACTGACGTAAGCATCGTTATACTTTTTGGGAAATAGATAATCATAGTGTTTTCCCTTAAAATCCTCTTCGGGATAAAATTCAGTCAAAAGCGACTGAACATCTAATAGAGTTCGATTGTCGTTCTCCTTCATTGCCTCAATTTCACCTATCAGAATATCTTCTTGAGGAATATCGTCCTTCTCATAAACCAAATATCCGTTTATTTCTCTCACAACGCCAATAAAGTGACGATTTGCGATTCTTTGGGGTTTGTTCTTATCCATATGTCCTGTTTTTTTAGATTTATAATTTTCAATTGGGTGACAGCACCTGTTTATTATCATTGTAGGGATAGCACCACCGTTTGACGGAATAAATAAACTCTCAATAGTCATGATGACTACGTGTTTCTATCTTCAACTTGTTTAATATTATCTTTATCGACAAGTCCTTTTCTGAGAAGAATCTTAAATGCTTCTTTACGTTCCTCTTCATCCATTGAGTCGTATCTATCAAAAAGAATTTCAGGTATCTTCTCCTTCTTGTAAGAGCTCTTTGTTTCTTTTAATTCCTGAATGAGGTCCGTTGTCTTCATTTCATTCAGTTTTTTGAGAACGTTTTTAAGCTCATCCTTAAAGAAGAGTTCAAAAAGGGTTGGATAAAGTGCATTCCCATTATCCATCCATTTAGAATGCATAATGGTACGAAGTTCCTCTTTACTCAAACCTGCAAGCCGTTTCTTACATTCGTCCAACTTGTCTTCCTCCCATGGCTTATAGTGAAAGATTTTGAGGTTGGAAAGAATAATGTTAATATCAGTCATATCTTTTGCTTTTAAATATGTTGCAAAAGTACGAATAGATATCCTATTATGACTAAGAAAACAACTCCACAAGGCTTGTGGAAACTTCATTTTTCATTATGCCCAATCAACGACATCGTAAATTTGACGTATAAAGAGTTCCATTTGCTCTTTTATAGGAGTATCTGAATCAGGGTCGATTTCATAGTAATAATGAATATTCCCGAAAAGATCCGACTCTTTATCCCAAGAACTCATTGGAGAGTGCCAGAGAAAGCCATGTTTGAAAACAGCAAAGTCCTGTGGATATAACATACCCTCCTTAATATCCTCGTAATCATATTCGGCAATATCCCATCCATGCCATTTTTGCCATGTTTCAAGCCATTCTGCATTGTCACTGAAGAAATGATGAAGCTTCTCACAATAATCTGTTTCTACATAGACGAGTTTATCATAAGGAATCGTTAGTTTCCTTTTTTCATAAAAGAAGAACCTGTCATTTTTGTTAGGCGTAACGTGATTTTTAACCGTTAGTGGAATTTCTCTGTTTTTCTGCTTTTCATACAGGATGTCCTTATCTCGTTCCTCTTTGGTCTTCCACTTCTTCGAAGAGGAATCGTAAACTTTACCTTTTAATTTATTGACGAAATATTCCCATGCTTCATTTAGCATGAGAAAAGGGATTGCAATGATAGTCCCAATTCCTGCAATTACATACAAATTCCCTTTGTCTATCAATTCCAGGATATTATCAAGCCGAATAAGTGTTTTTTGTTTCATTATTATCCCTCCCATATAACTAAATCACGTGAGATTTTGATTAGTTTCTCTGAAGCCCGCATTCCTTGTATATAATAGTTCGAAGCAATACTGTCGTGGAAATGGAGAATGAAAGCTTCTTTTATTCGTGTACATTTCTCATTTATGGAATTACTGAAAGGATTCGTCAAACTCTTCACACTATTACTTATTTGGGGCGTAAAGCCCATTTTTATTTTTTCATCAATGTCATTATGCTTTGCCTTTACAGCTCTATAGATAATTTCAAGCTCTGTTCGATAATCAGAAAGATCTTTAAAATAGATACCTTCTTCATGCCTTAAGAAGAGGATAAACACTGCTTTTACAACAGGTTCCATTATTATTTCCGTATTATTATAGTCATTAAGTGTGATTGTAAAGTCATTGCTAATAGTGATTCTACTCAGTTTCGGACAAGGCTTCACATACTGTGCAATTATTGCTTCACTAATACCTTTGAGCCTGACAGAATTAAGTTTTTCTTGTATTTCCGAAAGAATCTTTTTTGTTTCTTCATCAAAGTTGTCATCCGCTAAACCATCACTTTCTTTCTTCCCTTCACAATGAGCTCCTTTTCTCCAGATCTTTCTTGTTCCCAATTCTGGAAGCATCTCCTCCAATACCTCCCTTGGGTGTTTTCTAGCTTCACTTCCATCAAAAGATATATAATCAAAGACATACCACATCTTCTTGAAATTAAACAAAGACGAAGATGTATTGTACCAACAAAAGCCATGAGTGATTTTAGATCTGTTTTGCGGATATACCATATAATCTAATAGGAAGTCATTTTTAAGTCCATGCTTAAAATCTTCATTATTGATAGAATTTGTATTAGGATTAGCCGAATAATAAGCAACCATTGATTCTGCCATTTCCTTGGAAACGCTAATGAAAGGCAAATATACAAAGGAAAGTCCCTTAGTGGCAAGGATTTCTCTAATCAAGTCAATGTTTTCCTTAATGAAAAGATTAGCTTCATCATCATAATCATTTTCAATATAGAATATTTCATTTTCCTCAGGCACAAAAGGTATATTGAAAACTTTCAAGCCATGATGTTCTAAGTTAAAAGTAGGTTCCCATGAATGTTCTTCTCCAATATACTGTTTTGCAGAAGGATGATTTTTATAAAAATCTGCCATGTCGTTTTCAGAATTGGCGTTAGCAACCTTCCTATGTATCCATTCTTTGAAATAATGAAATACTATAAGGTATAGAACCAACAGGGCTATAATGACAATTATCATAACTATCATAATTTCGTCCACTTAAATAATTACCTCAATACATACATGGTCACTCATTTGTCTATTCCATGGCATCATTCGAAATGAAGTCACGGGAAAGTTGGTGTAGGCATAATCGATGAAAAAAGGCTCATCTTCATGAAAGCGAAAATAGAAGGTGGGCATCGTTTCATTACCGAAAACCTCACCTGTCTGCTGATGGTAGAGACTATGCAATCCATACGACTCCAACAACTCATTCACCCTCAACATATCACCATACTTCTTAGTTTTGTCATACTGGTTTACATAACAATTGAAATCACCAATAACAAGTGTTTTATACTCCTTGAAATACGGAGAATACTCTTGTATGATTTCCTGTGCTATTTGAGGATAAGATTTTTTCTCTATATTTTTGTCAGTCGGTTTAGTCGGCCAAAAACCAATGATTAGGTATTTCTCTACAATCAAAGGAATGGCATATTGTAAATTTGCATTATACCATTCAGGAACATACCCTTTACCTTTTTTCCAAATGATGCCAAGTCCCTTCCATTTCTTTTGTTGGTGGTAATAATCTATGCCATTCCATTTCATTTCAAGTTGCTCAGGTAAATGGGCTTCATTGGGACAGGTTATTTCAGGTACTACAAGCACGTCAGCCTCCATTCTCAGGAGATTATAGATCTTCCAAGATTGACTATCATTGATATTGTAGCTGATTATCTTCATTTTATGATTTCTTCATATTTCCTTATCACATCTCGCATGATATCATAATGGTCAAATGCCAGATGTGGCAAATCCGACAATGGCCACCATTGGGCTTTGGCAGCATCATCTTGGCCAATAACTTGGAAAGACTCATCGATGATGGCCAGATATGCAACAGTGATAGTTCTTCCTCTTGGGTCTCGGTCAACTTTGGAGTAAGCTCCTATCTGATGCAAATCCGACACACGAAGGCCCGTCTCTTCCTCCAACTCCCTGACGGCACACTGTTCCGTTGTCTCATCCATATTCATGAAACCACCGGGGAATGCCCACCCACCTTTGAAGGGCTGATCGCCTCTCTGAATTAACAGCACCTTTGGTTCTGCCTCCTTAGTGATTACTATGCAATCAGCTGTCACTGCAGGTCTTGGATATTTGTACGTATATGCCATAATCTATTCTTCTGATGGTATCGACTCTAAGTAATGTAATGCCTCCAAGTTTTCATTCAACATCTTAACTGTATCATCATTGATTCTATTCAGAGAAGTTATATCAAGGGCATTGTATATTCCTGCCTTAATAATATCTTTTGCATACTCATTATCAGAAGCTCTTTCAACATATTGGAGGAAAGTCTCGTCTGGTTTCCTCTCTAAAAGATTTACTGAATTGATAATATCTTCTGAGAAACCTTGCTCCTTAAGTAACACAGGATTTGCAGACGACTTCCATAAGAGATAAACCATCATGATTTCTGTATCAAAATAAGGCATATCAGGATATTTGTCTTCTTTCTTTCCGTCTAAGAATAGTTTTATTGCTTTCCCATACATTTCTTGGTATTCATCTTCAACGTACCTCCAATTGATTTCAATCTCAGGCTTCTTATCTGTCTTCTGGTATATCTGTTCGGTTAGTTGATTCTTAACGCATTCAACGTCATCACCATCTGCCTTAACCTCAAACGGCTCATTGAAACCTTGAATCCTTCCATCATCGCTGAGAGATAAATAGAGAATCTGTTTTTTATCATTCTTGGATGTGTAATATGTATGGTCAATATCATCTTTGATAGCCCGAACAGCAAAAATTTCCTCGTTAGCAGCCAAAAACTTCTTCCATAATATCTCCAGTTGCTCAGCGAAGCCTGCTTCTAACAGCCTGCCTGAATGGCCACCGGTCCAGTCGAAATCAGGAATGTCACGGATCAGTTCTTCTGTTGTCAATATGGCTCGATAATCAGGGTGGATCATAACATCAGGATCTAAGTCAACATAATAGGTTTCCTTGCCTTTACCAGACCAGTCCTCACTCTTATAGGGATCAGAAGCAAAATACCCACTCATGCAGATACCGGTCTTTCCTTCGCCACAGCGAACCATATAGAAGCGGTCACCACAACTGGCTTTTTCATGCTCCCAAACACTCCAATTCAGGTCGTTATATTCCAATTCTCCCAATTTCTCCTGGAAGTCATCCAGTTTATAGCTGGAGATTGCAGGATTCCAAAATAAAATGTAAGTTCTCATCTTCTATTATATACAGTTCTGTTATTTTTTAAACCATAAAATGCTGATATTACAGGATCCTCTGTTATAATCATTTCGTCAAAACGTCTTCTTTCCTCTTCTGCTCTGCGTCTCATTTCATCTGCCTGCCTTGCTTGCTCAGCTCGTTGTACCATTGATTGATACTGAGGCATGATTTCATCTTCATTATCGTAAAATACAATCCAATGGTTCTGGCAACCTGCCACTGAATTTGTACAGAGGTAGAATCGGTAGTTCCTGCCATTTTTAGCGACATTTTCTTTCACGATTTTAAATCTACCCTTTTTGCAGACAGGACAGCGCATTTGGTGGTCATCATCATTTTCTGTCATCTCTGTGACGAAAACCGAAGGCATATTCTCGTTGTACATCACAAACGTATGTTTCCTTGCACGTGTGATGGCTACATAGAAAAGGCGTCTCTCTTCTGAATATTCGAAGGTGTCAATTTTACTCAGCACATACCCCAGAATTGGGTCATCCGTAATACGTGACGGAAAACCACCCCCATCTTGACTACAGTTTAAGATAATAACATTATCAGCCTCCAAACCTTTTGCTGCATGTACACTCATAAACTGCATTGTTCGACCAGCAAAAGTGACTGTTGCCCGTTTGGATGTCGGTGATTGCTGCCGCACACAACTACGAGGGAATATCTTCACCTCATAGTTGTAGCGAGCCATCAGCATCACTGTTTCGTCAACTGGTAATGATTCAATGAGTTTTTTTATCTCGTTAAGATATGTCTCATTGGAAGTCCTGGAAAATGGAACGAACGAAATCTTGGTGCAGACATTATCGGAAAGCGGTTTCACAGTTTTCTGAACTTGTGATGGATTCTTCAGGATAAACGCAGAAGATCGCTCCACAAGCGGGTTCCCAAAACGATAGGTCGTTTCGATTTTACATTTTTCTGTAAATCCGAAGTGCTCCTCAAAATGATTGAAGAGATTCATATCACTTCCGGAGAAACGATAAATTGATTGCCAGTCATCGCCGACGCAATAAGTCTTAGTCAGAGGATCCTGTTGTCTCAACGACACAATAAACTTATAGCGGTCAACCGATATATCTTGGAACTCGTCTACTAGAATATACGAAAAACGAGATTTGTATCTACCCGTTTCACAATATTTTGCGGCAGAAAGAATGATGTCCGTGAAGTCTCTTAGCTTCTTCTCCGCCAATGCCTTTTCGTATTCCTCATAAAGAGGTTTAATTACCTCGTACATCAGGAACCTGCAGCGTTCACAGAAGTTTTCAGGCTGACCACTATCTATAATCGTCTGCATGATTGAGTCGAATGACTTACCATTTGACTTCATCAAGGCAATGAATGAAGAGAATAATTTCATTATGTTCTCTTCCATCGTCTCGTTTCGTTCAAAGAGTCGCTTGTATTTCTCTTCCTCCGACAGCTCCACTGGATTTACTCCGATTTTTCTCAGTTGCTGTTCCAGCTTCTCGAATATCGACTTGTCATGGAACATGGCACTAGTCGTTTCCATGAGGTATGTTTTGTATTCATTATGAACCCTACGTTTCCAAATGATGCCTTCGTTATATTCACGATTTGCACGCTCAAAACCACCTTCTTTTCCTTCTCCGAACCATTGAGGAACATTACTATTTTTATCTATTCCGAAGTGTTCAAGGTATGCATAGTATCGTTGTCCTTCTAGCTCATAATAAATTGTAAAATCAGGTTTGTACTGACGATGAAATTTTGTTGAAGTGTCATACGGGTAAGGTTCCTCATATCGAAAATCAACGTTATGTGTCGATAGCCAAGTACATATTTTCTTCTCTTCCTCAGAGCGAGTGAATACTGGATTTCCGTTCATATCACCATACGGAGCCATTCGTCCATACGTCTCGCGGTCTTCAAAATACTTCTCTGCATGTTCATATTCATGCTCCAGTTTCGTAAGGTCGGCCACCTCACCGACATACTTGGTTACTGCCGCTTTGAAGGTTTCATTCTTTTTTATAAGCTGATAATAGCATTCCAGAAGAAACGTATCTTCTGCAACATCAGGGAATCGGCCTTCCACATCAGCAATAATGTCACAAGCAAATCGATGGAATGTCCGGCACGTCAAGCCAGGAACATTTAGCCTCTCTTGGAACTCCTCTGCAGTCTTTCTATTATAAGACAGCACTAGAATTTCATCTTTCCGCAGGTTTCTCTTATCTAATAAGTACTTTACTTTGGCAATAGAAGTTGACGTTTTACCAGAACCAGCACTACTAATGACCAAACAGTTATCTTCTAGCTTCACAATAGATTTACGCTGCTGAGGGTCTAACGGATATTTCAAGACTGTATCGAAGTACGTTTTATTCTCCCGCAGTTCCTTCTCAACGAACTCCTTGTTGTGCATGTCTCGCATCTTTAAGAAGCCGTGTTGATACCTTTTTTCTTTAGGGAACTTGCAAAACTCAGCATCGGCATATTTTTTTAATATATAGTTTCTACACTCCTCATTTACCACTGTTTCCATCGATTTCTCCAAGTCTCTTACAGCAGGTTTGAACTTCATACATTCCGAGTGTGCGAAGTAATGATTGAGAGAATAGAATGGTGCAGCCCCGTTTGTAAGATTGCATGCCTTTTCATAAAAGTCGATCAGGCGTTCAATAATCAGTTTCGTACCGAAAAACAGATACCATTTATTCCGATTTTCTACCAAAGACAGGTAGTTTTCTTCAAAGCGAGTATCAATATGCATTTTCTTTTCCCGATAGTAAGCCAGGCTCCCGCACTCCTTCATGTAGGTATATACGAATTCATATCCAAGCAAACGCAGTTTTTTTGACTTTTTCCAACTATAAGCAGTAAGA
>Ga0310691_10008213_pt1 | contig 10759 bp, 4 predicted proteins | sample 176DNAGHGlowgp2_FD_203887 | JGI IMG/M metagenome (GOLD analysis project Ga0310691, IMG submission 203887) | Sheep rumen microbial communities from Palmerston North, Manawatu-Wanganui, New Zealand - 1766 DNA GHGlow gp2 (v2) (version 2) | ecosystem: Host-associated > Mammals > Digestive system >... | reverse complement strand
AATATCTTCCGCGGTCAGTATTCTTCACCTGACGGAAATACCGTCCCATGTTATTCAGGCCTTCAGCAATGAGGTTGGCAAGGCTCTCCATATTGCCCTGCTTATACTCATTCAGTGCCTTGATCACAAGCGACCGGGAATGTGCAATCCCCTTGACAAACCGGGAACCGTCTCCGAGCGTGTCTTCGGTGATATACTCACAGAGCTCGCTGCCGTGTCGATTATACCTTTCCTCAAATGTACCGCCCTCACCCTTGTAGAATTCTTCGTCCAAAACCGCATAGACATACTGTGTCGCTGCTGCAGCAAAGGTCAGTGCTGTAAAGTCCCTGTCGGAGAGGACGTCGGTTTCATTATTCGATCCGATCGCCGGTAAACCCGTCAGCGCGCCGCTCGGCATGGTTTTCAGAATACTGAAGGTGCCGGTCTGGTCCTTCGGGAAAGCCGCATCCAGTTCGTTTGAAGAAACCGGAGTTTTTCCGAACACATTGCTGAGACGTTCCATCTTGTATTCATAGCCCTCGGGAACAACAAGGATTTCCTTAAAGGATTTATCCTGAAGCGCATTCGCCGTTTTTCTTTCATTCAGCAGTAAATTCCTGTACTGCTCGACCACCTGCTTACGTTCAGCAGCCTGTACCGGATTATCCTTCTTGAGAACAGACATCATTTCCTGCAGCTTTTCAAAGCCGTTCAGAACCGCTCTTATTCTGTTCTGCTGGAAAGCTTCTTCTTCTTTGTTAGAAAACAGCGTATTTTTTTCCTGATTCTGATAAGCTTCTGACAGAAAATCATTACACTGTTTGAGTGCCGTATTCATGGTCTGGGAAAGCTTTCTGTCATCCTCGGCGTTAAAGTTCTGTCCCTTCTTCATTTTGGAGATCACGCTGCCCAAAGTCTTGCTCAGTGATTCCAGGCTGGACATGATCTGACCATAGCCGCCCTTACTGCTGATTCTGAACACAGAAAACTTCTTCATTCCCTGATACATGCTGTTTACATCGTCTCTGAGCTTCTCCAGACGGTTGGCTTCTCTTACCTGAGGGTCGTTGGCGTTGACAGGCTCAGCCTTTCCCTTATCCTTCGGGATAAATCTTTCCTCGATCGCAACGTGCTTTCTGGGATAACCAATATGATAATACTCATTATCCACTTTCTGCAGGCGGGCCTCCTCCTCTTTAGACCGCTTATTTGCCATAGCCTCCAGGTATTCGCGGTTCATCTTCTTGGGCATATATACCTTTTCCGTTACCGAAACGCCCTGATAGCCTACAGGATTGATATGATGCTTAATATTATTCTCTTCATCACCCTCCAAACGGTGAATTCTTTTTCCGATGATATTATAGGAGAAGGTTTCGGCATTACCAATTTCAGCAATATCGGCCGGCTGGGCCTTCAGCGTTCCGTCCTGCTTCAGGCTCGCATATTCACTGGGCACACCGTAAAGCGTCTTGCCGTCCTTGGCAAGCTTTATATCCGCAATCCAGGAAAGCTGGATCGCCGGGAGCCTCACATTCTCCGGCTTGCGGATACAATGCTCCGTAACAAAGTCTTTGAGAGACATTCTAAACGTATGATCCGGCTTGTAGTTCGGATCGTAGGAGGAATTCTTAAACAGCAGCGTGTCTCCATCAATACCGACGATCGTAATAAAATGACCGGGCGTCTGAAGTGCGACAGGGGAACGATCCTCCTTTATCGCATGAAGAATAGTCTTCTTCAGATAAGCTACCGTATTATTTACATACTGCGCAGCCGAAACACCAAGCTTTTCCATTCCCCTGTTATAGGTTACGACTGCACATTCCTTCAGCATGGTATTGGGGGCAAAGCTCAGAATGGAATCGCCCATTTCCAGAAAATTCTTTCCCGAATCATTCCCGTAGGTATCCTCCATTTCCGGCGTGACCTTATTGACATTGATATTCGGACGATAATTCCGGACGTCCTCCTGGGTAATATTCTTTATACCCCTGCTCTGTATCATCATCTGTGCGGCGCAGGACCAGCATCCGTTGGTACTGGACTGGAAGGCCCGCTGATGCACATCCACTTCAGCATGATCGGGTCCGTTAGAGATCACATCTGCTCTTTTTCCATATTCATTTCCCGCTTCGTTTGCTCTTTTGGCGTATTCATTTATGACCAGAAGCTTATCGATAGTGGATAAATGTGATTTTAAATACTGCTTCTGCTCCACAGTAAGATCATTTTCATGATTTGTCATAAATGTAAGGATCAGATTCCGGTTAAAAACATTTCTGATGCCTCTTACAAGAACGCCGCCGGCGGGAGTATATTCGTAAAGGTGAGGTGTCGTCGCTACCTTTTTCTCATAGTCGGATTTCAGCTTTGCATTGGTTGTGTCGACATACTTCTGCAGCAGCTGATCCAAACCCATACCGGAGCCCTGGTTGGAACGCCAGTATTTCAGAAATCCCGGATATCTTTTCTGAACATTGTTAATATAATGCCCTTTCTGCATCTCTTTCTTGATCTTCCATACGGATTCCGGGAGCGAAAGGTCATCCTCCGGATCCAGATGACTGATCACCGGTCTGTCCTGATCAAGTGCATTCTTTACCTTATTCAGATTATTCAGGATTTCCTGGCTGGCATTTGCTGCCTGAGCCGCCTGGATCAGCGCGCCGATTGCCGTGATTGCCCTGTCATAACGCATATTCAGCGCATGAATATGCGCCGTGCCAAGAATGGGATAATACTGGTCTTTGCCGGGTTTATACAAACGTCCCAGAAAAGTATGCAGATCCTTCACCTCTTTGATGTTCAGAGCATTATTCTGCTCAAATTGGGGCACAGCCTGTTTCAGTGCATCCAATGTTCCCTGAAACTCCTCAGCGGACAGTTTTAAAGTCTGCAGTTCATCATAAAGAGCCATTTCTTAACCTCCGATCAATCCCAAAATAACATTTACAGATTGTCTATGCATTAACACACAATCATTATTCTGCTCTTATATCCAATATACTAACAGACTATGGGCAACAAAAGCGTAACAAAGTTGCACCGCATGATGGTGAGTTTTGATGTCAATTGACAAGAAGAATAATAACTATGTATAATAAAGCGAAAAAAAGATGTCGACGTATTGCTGCCAATGCGAAAGGAAAATGATATGTCTGAAGAAATATACAGCGAAAGACTTTTGCTCCGTACCTCCGACCCGGCGCTGGCCGCTCCCATCCTGTCCTATTACTCCAGGAACAGGGTGTTTTTTTCTACGGCCGAGCCCGCATTTCCCGAGGAATACTACACTCTTTCCTACCAGACAAATATGCAGCTGCAGGAAGTAAGACGGATGGAAAACGGACAGTCTGCCTATTATTATTTTTCGCTTCTCCATGAGCCGGAAAGGATCATCGGCTCCATGAGCTTTGCCAATATCCGGAAAGAACCCTATCTCAGTACTGTCTTCGGCTATGATGTGGATGAAGAGGAGCAGGGAAAGGGCTATACCACCGAAGCCTGCAGCGCTGCCATGAAGCATCTCTTTACCAGAAGCCGGATCCATCGTGTGGAAGCCAGAGTGCTTCCTGAAAATAAAGCCTCCATCCGCGTGCTGGAGAAGCTGGGCTTTCAATATGAGGGCATTGAGCGAAGCAGCATCCTGATCCGGGGAAGCTTCCACGATCACCTTCGCTACGGCTATATCAACGAGGATTTTCAGCTATAGCGTTTTACCGCATTGTCGGAAGCTCGGGCTTATGCTCAAGCACCTTGTTCTTCTGCATGGACATTCTCTTCTGATTTGCCTTATATGCACGCTCGGCACCGAACTTATTCAGGTTGACATGATCCTTATGCATCGGATTCTCCGCCCCTCTCGCACGGTTGATGCTCTTCACGAGTCTTCCGGCAGCCGCTCTTACGCCGGGAATATAACCGGTAGCAATGGAAAGCGCATCCATGGCATTGTCAAACTGTTCCTTTCCTGCATTGGAATAAAGAACTCTCTTTCTTCCCTGGACAAAATTATTGATCCCGCGGATCATATTGAAGCTGTCTCTGATCAGCCTGTCTGCATAATCCGGATTTGTCGCATCGGTAAGCTTTGTACTGGCCAGTCTGCCCACGCTGTTCTTCATTGCCTTGAATTCAGGAGAATGATCATCCGCCTCCATCATGTTCTTATACAGCTTCCGGATATCACGGATATAATCCGCCTGCTTTTCCGGCGTCTTATACATATCCATCACACGCTTTGCTGCGCTTTCCTGCAGGGACTGATTGGATTCCATCATCTTCTTCAGCTCTTCCTCTGTGCAGGAACTAAGATCCAGTGAATTTCTGAGCTTTTCAGCTGTCTTATCGATCATATGTGTACTGAAGGCAACCTCAATGGCAGAAACCATAAGGATAGCCGCAGCCATGCTCTTGGAAACCAGTTCCACTCTGGATTCATGACTCATCGGCTTTTGGTTTTCTTCCATACAGAGTGCAATATAGGCGATGTACTTAGCCTCTCTGGCTTCCTTTTCCGCCTGCTCCAGATCGCGGCGAAGGATTTCTTTTTCCTCCTCATTGATGAGATCCGCAAGGATCTTCTGCTTTTCCGCATAAAAAGCCGCTGCGCCGTCCATCTTTGCTTCGTTTTCATTCTCTTTCATTTTGATTTCTCCTTAAAAGCGGGTCTGACCCGTATATGTGATCCGGCATTTCTGCCTACTTCCTGCTCTTTCTGCTGCCATTATACAACAGAAAGAGCAACAAGAGCGCAACTAACGCCTTTCACATCTGAAAACGGCTTACTTACATATGTCTCTGCCTGTGTTTCCCCTGTTCCTTATGCGCCTCAAGCATCTTTTATGCTCAGACGATGGTTCCCAGTCTTGAACGCGCATTGTCGGGATGCCGGATGATCCTTGTCTCTTTTTTCTTCAGCGGTGTATCCGGGATCTTCGCGGAGATCTTCTTATCCATATTCTCGCCCAGGAACCGCAGAGCCATTTTCTCCAGCGAACCGCCCCTCAGGTATTTATCAATCTGATCACGGAAAACCTCTGATTCACAGAGTTCCTTAGTTGCTTCATCGAGAGACTTCGGATTCCTTCCTGTAATGCTCTTGTAATGGTACTGTTCTCTTGTCGAATTGGATAACCACTCATTTTCCACCACCTGATGGAATACGATCTTCGCCATCTGCTGAATGACAAATTCCTTATCCTCCGCAGTCGGATTCTTCTTTTCATATACTCTGCTGATGATCTCCACAGCTGCCTCGGCCGCGTAATCCGCAGTCTGCTTCGAAAGGCCGCCTCTTCTCTCACCGTATTTCCTCAGCCGGTCGACCTTTGCGTTTGCTTTTTCCAGAAGGCCAACCTCCTCCGGCAGTTGTAGGACCTGCCGTCTACCGCCCTCTCCGGCCAGAGCATTATATAAACCCCATGCCTCGGACTGTCTGCGGACTGCATTATTCCGTAACATCTGCTCATCACGTTTGACCTGCGTCTCCAGAGAACCGAGAACCTGAAGACAGAAGGCATAGAAATCCATATCCTCAGCCGACTTCTGTCCTGAATTATAGCCTGCCATGTATTCATCAATGTGTTCCTGAACCCGGCTGACAAGTGCCTTTTCACGAGAAACGATCTCCTCTGTCATACCGTTTCCGTGCATGTAATTCTGATCATTTTCCGCATAATCATCCTGTATCTTACGGGTCAGCACGGCGAGTTCCTTAACCTCTTCCATGATCTCTTCCAGATTTTTCTTATTCTCGTGACCCTTGATGCTCTCGATGATCGGCTTCAGCGTACCATTCTTCTGCTGTGCCTGATTGACGATGTACTCCAGACCATTCGTTCTTTTCATGACCTTTTTGAATTCCGCCTCGTTCACCTCGGGATCCGGACTGATCTCTACACCGTAATGATTAAGGGTACGTATAACAATGAGATCCCAGGCGTCCCTGTTTTCCTGTTCCTCAAGCTCGATCTGATGAGGATTGTTCTCGGCGCAGAACTGGAATTTGGGATTATTCATGATATCCACGACATCATTCACGCTGATGAAGTAGTATTTGTTCGTCTCCATGAGCTTTTCAGCCTTATGGATTGCTTTTGTCATAAACTCTTCATCGCTGATCCGGGCAATTGCCTCTGCTCTCTTGCGAACACGAATAGATTCATTCATGGCACCGATCAGAATAGCGCCCTTAACGATATTTTCAATCCTCTTCTTTTTCTCTTCGGTCTCTGCCGCAGCCAGCTGGACTGCATATTCGTCTCTTGTTTGCGTGAATAACTCAAGCTGGGAATCCATCTGCGTCAGTTCGGTCTTCATTTTGGTGACCTCTTCCTCAATTCCGGGATCAGTATCACCATTTTCTGTTCTGTTCATTGTCCTGTTAAGCAGCGATTTCAGTCTTTCCTTCTTCAGATTCAGGCCTGCGATCGCGTCATCCATCATTGTAACAAGATTTTTCTTTTCTTTTGTCTTTTTGTTCGGCATGTCTTTTTCCTCCTGATACTCATGCACTTAACGATATACATCAATACTTTATCTATATTTAAGCCTTATAAGGCATGAACCTGTTTTTGCCTCGCTGCCCCAGCCTCTGCCCTGACGTTAGCCTTTTCCTGTTTTTCTTTCGTCAGGAGAGCAACCTTCCGGAAGAATTCCGGTTCGGAAGTCTTCTTCAGAATATCAGACGGCGGAAGTCTGTGCAGCTCATTTTTAGCAGTAAACTCACGGACGCTGCTGCGGAGCGATTCATATTCCTTCGGATCGGTTATGCTTTCCAGCAGCCTGTTGTATCCATGCTCCAGCTTTGCCGTTCTCCGGCAGCTTTCGCTCAGAATGCGCTTCATGACAATGTCTGTTGCGGCGCCCAGCTTTTCCTCTTCGGTCAGCGGTACATGTGTTTTTTTCACACTAAGCAGCTTTTCCACTCCCTTTGCCGCTTCCTTAACCACCTTTGCGCCGGCCTCGAGATCCTTCATTCTTGCCTTCATGCCTCTGGTCAGATCATTTTCCAGTGCGATCCGTTCAAGTTCGGGGTCTCTGTCCATCATGTTCAGCATCCGGGATGCCATTTCATGATACAGGATATATGCATTGTCCAGCTTATCGCTATTTCTGACATAGTTTCTGCAGTATTTGATCCCGGCAGCCAGGAGCTTCGCCAGAGGTTCTTTATTCCCTTCGCTGTATTCCTTCAGTGCCTGCTCCGCGGATGTACGGCCAAACTGGATCACGCCTTTATATTTGGCGATATCCTTTCCAAAGGTCTTTACTGCAGCCTTTTCCGAATATTCCGGCCCGGTAATGTCCGGGTCATAAACAGTACCGTAGCTTCCTTTCATCCCTTCTTCCAGAGCTTCCCGGGTAAGTGCACCTGCGAAGGCGATTGCCGTAAAATCCTTATCGGCTATACCGTAAGGGATTCTTGTGGGACCTATGCTGGAATATTCCTTCCGGATACCGGGGAATTCCCTGATCCGGTCAGGTCTCTCCGGATCCGGACTGAACACACCCTGCATGGAAGAAGCATCGTATCTCGGCTCACGCCCGTAGATGTTTTCCAGGTTTTCCAGCTGTTTTTTATAGAAATCCGGAATCTCCGTACTGTTTTCCTGCGTTTTTTTCTGCTTTTCCTCACTGGCCTCCAGTGCGGCAAGCCTCAGTCTGTGGTATTCGCTTCCTTTTCTTCGTTTGACCTCCGGGGTGTAGTTTTCAGCCATGATATAATCATCATCTCCGATGCCGGCCTTGCGGATGATATTGATCCGCTGGACCTCTGCCCGGAAGTCCGAAGGAAGCATGATATCGGACATGATCAGAAGCACATCGTTAACCCGTTTTCTCCCGAAGGGATGTCGGCGGACCTTTTCTCTTCCCCGGAGATAAGCCTTGCAGGCCTTGACCAGATGGACCCGGACGTCCTCTGCCTTTCCATGGTCAGCTGAGCTGACTCTGTATTCATAAAGCTTTAACAGCTTCATCAGCTTTTCATATTCAGGAGAATTGGTTTTGTGCCAGCCGATTTCCCAGCTTTTCTTTTCCCCCGTTCCTGTGGATTCGAGATCGGCGATCACTCCTCTAAGGAAATCCGCATCCCTCTCTTTTGCCCGGAAGGTGTTGATCGCACGCATTTCCGGATCGGAATTTACCATGAACGGCTTCGTCTGGGAAATCTCACCTCTGAAGTAGCTGTAATTTTCCCTCATGCTGTTTCGGGAATACTGGAGAGCGATGTGCGGCCCCTCATTCATCATCCATTTGGAAAGCTCAGGGTCGCCGTCTGCGTTTATTCCGTTGGAGATCGCTTCTCCCAGATCGTAAAGCTCTCTTTCCGACGGTGGAAGCTCTTTCACAACCAGATCCTTTGTCCGGTTACGGAAGTTGATGAGATCCTCCTCGTTAAGCGCGGCATAATCCTCGCCGCCCCCGGCATTGGCTACATCACCCATCTGCAGGCGGGTATAAAGCTGACCCAGCGCGCTGCTGAAGTGATTATATCTCGTCATGCTCCTGCTGGTGATATACATGGCCTTTTTTCTTCTGACCATCTCGGCATGCTCACGCTTCTCAGGCGTCATGGGGTTTTCAGGATCCTCCTCCACCGGCGGAATAGTCTGGAGATATTTTCTGTACTCCTTACCGATCTCCAGCTTGATCCGGACATCCAGAGAAGCCATGGTATCGAAGCTTGCATTTTTAGCTTCCTGCGTTCCATCCCCGACGATTTCCCTTTCCAGTTCACCGAGCATGGTATCTTCCGAAAGGCTTTCCATTTCCGGTGAATTCAGCCTCTTCGACGGAAGTCCCAGCATCTTTCGCATTTCGACTTCCGTTTTCCGGATGGAATTGCGTATTTCGGGGTTTATGGAGTCATCTTCCATTTCCTCCTTCATTTCATTGGAAAGAACATCAATATTGATCGATGATAAAAAAGAAGCATAATGCAGATAATACCAAATTCTGTTCGCCAGATTCGTCTGCTGGCGGAACACGCGGAGAATCCGCTCTCTTTCCTCCGGGGAAAGCTGATTTGTTTCTCCATTCTGCGCCATATTACCCATCCTCCTGAGTCAGAAATATTTTATACTATATCGTGAAAATGTCATGATCAGAATCTGAAAAACCTTCTTTCTCACGATATAGTATACCACATCCCGCTCGCATTTTGAAAGAATTATAATACGACCACAGCAACAAAAGCGTAACAAATATTTTCGTTTTTACAACTCCCCCTGTTCTATGCTATCATGGATACAGTTAATTACCATTCGGTCATCCGAAATCCGGACTTTTCCGGCCTGCCTGTTCACCCGGCTGCCCTGCCTGAAAAGGATTTCTATACAGATCGGATCACCGGGGAAGGCGGTAACATGAAAAAAATACTGATCAGTCTTCCGGAAAAGCTTTCACCTGCCGGCGTTTTCCGGGACATTCTTGCCGGCCTCATTATTGCACTGGTATCCATTCCCATTTCCATGGGCTATGCGGATATATCCGGCCTTCCTATGGTGAAGGGACTGTACGGGTCTCTTCTTCCCATTCTGGTCTTCGGACTTCTTACCTCAACTAAAAACTTCGTATTCGGCGTTGACGCCGCTCCCGCCGCTCTTATTGCCGGAACCCTCTCCACTCTGGGCATAGCCGGAAGCGAGGCGGAACGTGCTGTACCCGTGCTGGCCATATTTACAGCAGGCTGGCTCCTTCTCTTCGGCCTTTTCCGGGCGGGAAGGATCGTCCGGTATATTTCCACGCCGGTCATGGGCGGCTTTATCACCGGTATCTGCTTTACCATTATCCTTATGCAGCTGCCCAAGCTCTGGAACGGCCGCGCGGGTACAGGAGAGCTTTTTCATCTCTTTCCGCACATTGCCGGGGAGCTGAAGGAATTTCATCTTCTTTCCTTTATTCTTGGTATCGGCACCATACTGGTGATCCTTATCATGAAACGGATCCTGCCGGGACTTCCCATGACGGCCGTGATCATGATCGTTTTCGCCCTTCTTTCCGGACCGCTGGGTCTCCCTGAAAAGGGCGTACGGATGCTTCCGGAAACCGCCTCCGGCCTGCCGGAGTTCAGCATTCCGGTTTTCCGGCTCCATGATCTTTCCACTCTGGTTTTCCCGGCGCTGACTCTTGCCCTTGTGATCACAGCAGAAACGCTTCTCGCCTCCCGGCAGAACGCCCTTACGGATGGCGAGGATATTCTGCCCAACCGGGAAATATTTTCCTATGCTGCGGCAAATCTCTTATCCGGGCTTTCCGGCTCCTGCCCGGTGAACGGCAGTGTTTCCCGTACAGGTATTGCCCGATCCTTTGGTGCGCGCTCCCAGATCATGTCCCTTTCCGCAGCAGGCTTTATGTCTGTTATTCTCCTGTTCTGTACCGGTATGATCGCGCATCTTCCCGTGCCCGTTCTCACCGGCATCGTGATCTCCGCCCTGATCAGCGCATCCGAGCTGCATCTGGCCATCCGTCTTCTGGCGCAGTCCAGAAAGGAGCTCTTTATCTTTCTTTCTGCTTTCTTCGGCGTACTGATCTTCGGCACGGTAAGAGGCGTTGCCATAGGCGTGGGGCTCTCCTTTATAGATGTCCTTATTCAGACCGTTACGCCGCCCCGTTCCTTTCTCGGCTGTATTCCCGGACGGGAAGGCTTTTATAACCTGGAGCGGCATAAAAACGCTCATCCCATTGCAGGAACCGTGATCTACCGGTTTAACGGAACGCTGTTCTTTGCCAATATTGATCTCTTTCAGCAGGATATTGAACGCGCTAT
>Ga0310691_10008212_pt1 | contig 10760 bp, 9 predicted proteins | sample 176DNAGHGlowgp2_FD_203887 | JGI IMG/M metagenome (GOLD analysis project Ga0310691, IMG submission 203887) | Sheep rumen microbial communities from Palmerston North, Manawatu-Wanganui, New Zealand - 1766 DNA GHGlow gp2 (v2) (version 2) | ecosystem: Host-associated > Mammals > Digestive system >... | reverse complement strand
CAACTAAAAGTAGGGATAATGAAAAGAGTCAACCTACACCAGTAATAAAGTTAAACCAGAGTCAACTTTTTTCAGGGAAAGGCTCCAATCGGAGTCAACCAAAATCAGGAAAGTACATATCGTCCCACTTTGAGGGACGATATGCACGAAAACGGCCTTTTTCGTAATTATCGTCCCACTTTTCGGGACGTTATGAACACCCCGGCCCCGTCGCTCCCGGCCCCACCATCCCTTGGCCCGTCCTCCGACACAGTTCCTGTGCCTGATTCTGGCCTTGGTCCTGGTCCTGGTCCTGGTCCTGGCTCTAACTCTAGCTCTAGCTCTAGCCCCGTGACCAGCAACTCTTTCTGTATCAACGAAATACGAAAATATGCCCCCTGTTTCAAAGGGGGGATGATTTCATAAAGTATTGATTTTCAATCATTTCCCGGTCACGCCACCAATGTACCGACCGTTGGCTAAGGGAGGGTGTAAAGGAAAAGGGCTGACCTAGGGCCCCCGGTCCCGCCGGCGGGATTCTCACGATTTGGCGAAAATAGTATCCGATTTGTCTATAAGACAAATAATCCTTACCTTTGGAGTTCAATTGGGGGTCGCGGACGAGGCTCTTGGATAGGAGCCGACCCGTCGCAGAACCGGACAGCTGCATGACCGAAGCCTACCCGCACGCATACGCGGGAGTATCCCCATTTCTCTCAACGCAAACAAAATCTTTCAAAATGAAATACTTACACCGCCTCACCCTGGCGCCGGCCCTCTCCTGCGCCCTCGTGAAAACCGTCATTGGCACCGCGTTCAGCCTGCTGGTCATGAACCTTACCGGCTGCGGCACGCCCAACAACATCGTCTATCTCCAGGACGCCGCCGACGCTGCCACCATCGCCCACATCCCGGCCCAGCCCATCCGGCTCAAGCCGATGGACCAGATCTCCGTCATCGTGAACTGCCGCGAGCCCGAGATCACCGCGATGTTCAACCTCCCGTACTTCACCCGCCGCCTGGGCGAGGCCCAGTCCCTCACCGGCGGCAGCACCAACATGTCGCAATCCGCCACCAACATCTCCGGTTACACCGTAGATTCCGACGGCTGCATCGACTTCCCGGTCCTCGGCCGCATCCAGGTGGCCGGCAAGACCCGCGCAGAAGTCTGTGAACACATCAAGCGCCTCATCATCGAGAGCGAGCAGGCCAAAGACCCCGTGGTCACGGTGGAATTCATGAACCTCGGCTTCTCCGTCCTGGGAGAGGTGGCCCGCCCGGGCCGCTTCCGCATCGACCGCGACCAGTTCACCATCTTCGACGCCCTGGCCCTCTCGGGCGACCTCACCATCAACGGCGAGCGCGAGAACATCACCCTGGTGCGCCACGGCGAGCAGGGCGACGAGATCCACAAGCTCGACTTCACCAACACCCAGAGCGTGTACAACTCGCCGGCCTACTACATCCAGCAGGACGACACCATCTACGTGACCCCCAACGACAAGCGCCGCCGCGACTCCACGGTGAACGGCAACAACGTCCGCAGCAGCTCGTTCTGGATCAGCCTCGCTTCGCTGGGAACCTCCATCGCGCTGCTGATCTTCCGGTTGAAGTAGATCCCCGGCCCGGCAAACCACCCGGCCCGGCCCCCCAAGCAAACAAAAGTCCAACAAATAACAATGGCAACACCCGAAACCCCTACCCAGCAGCAGACCCTCGGCTTCCTGGAGCTGTGGAGTCTCTGCATCTCCAAATGGCGCTGGTTCCTCCTGTCCGTCTGCCTCTGCCTCCTGGCGGCGGCCCTGTACATCCTCACCACGCCGCCGGTGTACACCCGCTCCGCCTCCATCCTGGTGAAGGAAGACCTCAAGGGCCGCTCCATCGCCACGGACGCCGCGGCGGCCTTCAGCAGCATCGGCTTCGTGCAGACCAACGTCAACGTCAACAACGAAATCATCAACTTCCAGTCGCCGGACCTGATGTGCGAGGTCGTGAAGCGCCTGGGCATCGACACGGAATACAAGGAGAAGGACCTCCGCTACGACCGCACCCTGTACGGCGACCGACTGCCGCTGCGCCTCGAGTTCCTGGACCTCCCGGACAACGGCGCCGCCAGCCTGACGCTCAAGCCGGCCGGTGAAGGCCAGTACACCCTCACGGACTTCGTCCTCCCGCAGGACAAGTCCCAGAAGAAGCAGACGGTCTCCGCCGCCCTCAAGGACACCGTGGCCACGCCCCTCGGACGCATCGTCCTGCACGAGCCCGCCTACGCGAACGTGCCCGTGCCCGCGGGGAGCATCCTCGTCACCAAGCGCAGCCCCTACGCCGCCGCGCGCGGCATCCTGGGCCGCCTGAGCGTGGCCCTGAGCAGCCGCGACGCCACCGTCATCAACCTCAGCCTGCAGGACGTGAACGTCCAGCGCGCCACGGAGATCCTGAACATGATGATCAACGTGTACAACGAAATCTGGATCAAGGACAAGAACCAGATCTCCACGGCCACCAACGAGTTCATCGCGGACCGCCTGCGCATCATCGAGGAAGAACTGGGCGATGTGGACCGCACCATCTCCTCCTTCCGCAGCGAACACCGCATCCCGGACGCCGCCGCCTCCGTGGGCCTGGACATGCAGCTGTCCGCCGAGGCCGGCCGCGACATCCAGGCGCTGAACAACCAGCTGTCCATCGCGCGCTACCTCGCTGCCTACATCCGCGACGCGCGCGGCAGCCTGCTGCCCTCCAACGCCGGCCTGTCCGAGCCCGGCATCCAGGCGCAGATCAACCAGTTCAACACCACCCAGCTGCAGCGCAACCGCCTGGCGGAGAGCAGCTCCGAGCGCAACGTGCTCGTGCAGGACCTCGACCGTCAGCTGGACGCCCAGCGCAGCAACATCCTCAGTTCCATCGACAACTACACCGTCTCGCTGGAAACCCAGCTCGCCAGCAGCCGCAGCGCCCAGTCCCGGGCGGACGCGCGCGTGAGCAACAGCCCCCGCCAGGCCGGCCAGCTGCTCTCCGACGAGCGCCAGCAGAAGGTGAAGGAGAGCCTGTACCTGTTCCTCCTGCAGAAGCGGGAAGAGAACGAACTCACCCAGGCCTTCACGGCCTACAACACCCGCGTGGTGGCCCAGCCCAACGGATCCGGCGCCCCCGTGGCCCCCAACAAGAAGATGATCCTCCTGGTGGCCCTGCTGCTCGGCCTGGCCATCCCGTTCGGCTGGATCTACCTGCGCGAAGCCACCAACAACACCGTCCGCGGCCGCAAGGACCTGGAGAACATGTCCGTGCCGTTCCTGGGCGAGCTCCCCGCGGCCTACAAGCCCAAGTGGACCCTGCGCGACCTGCTCACCCCGCGCCGCCAGCGTTTCCTGAAGGAGAACCCGGAAGAGCGCAAGATCGTGGTCAAGCCCCGCAGCCGCAACGTCATCAACGAGGCCTTCCGCGTGGTGCGCACCAACCTGGAATTCATCCACGGAAAGGAAGGGGAGGGCGCCTACGTGGTGATGCTCACCTCCATGAACCCGGGCAGCGGCAAGACCTTCATCTCCGCCAACCTGGCCACCGCCTTCGCCGTGAAGGGCAAGCGTGTGCTGGCGGTGGACCTGGACCTGCGCAAGCAGTCGCTGAGCTACTTTGCCGGCAAGCCGAAGACCGGCCTCGCCGACTACCTGAGCGGCCGCGTGGACGACTTCAAGTCCCTGATCGTCAAGGGCGAAGAGAAGACCCCCGACTGGCTGCCCGTCGGCACCCTGCCGCCGAACCCGGCCGAGCTGCTCGCCGATCCCCGCCTGGAGCGGATGATCGCCGCCCTGCGCCCGGCCTACGACTACATCTTCCTGGACTGCCCGCCCGTGGAGATCGTCACCGACGCCGACCTCATCAAGTCCCTGGCGGACGCCACCGTGTTCGTGGTGCGCGCCGGCCTGCTGGACCGCGTGATGCTGCCGGAGATCGACAAGCTGTACATCGGCAAGCGCTACAACAACATGGCCCTCCTGCTGAACGGCACAGACGGCGGCGGCCGCTACGGCTACAAGTACGGTTACAAATACGGCTACCGCTACGGCAGCACCTACGGCAGCTACGGCTCCGTCGAAGAGAAATCCCAGGCCTAGGCGGCGTATTGCTGTCATACTAAGTGTATTGCTGTCATACTGAGTGTATTGCTGTCATTCTGAGCATCTTGCTGTCATTCTGAGCGAAGCGAAGAATCTATGTGGCCTTTCACCAAAAAACAAAGCCTCCTTTCCACCGGCCTCATCCGGGGCTGGACGGACTGGCACTGCCACATCCTCCCTGGGGTGGACGACGGCGTCCGCACGATGGAAGAAAGCCTCGAGGTCCTGAGCTGGTACGAAGAGCAGGGCGTCCGCGAGGTCTGGCTCACGCCTCACGTGATGGAGGACATCCCCAACACCCCGGCGCAGCTCCGCGCCTGCTTCGAGGAGCTGTGCCAGGCCTATTATGGCGAAATTCCCGGTCAAGCCGGTGACAGTACGTCCGCCCAGACCGGGCATCTCACCCTCCACCTCGCCGCCGAGCACATGCTCGACCCCCTGTTCGAAGAACGCTTGGAAACCGGCGACCTCCTGCCTTACTGTCATTCTTCCCAGCCCTGCCCTTCGCCCTCCTGTCATTCTGAGCGCAGCGAAGAATCTCCCTTGCTCCTGGTCGAAACCAGCTACTACAACCCGCCCATGGACCTGGACGGCCTGCTGCAGCGCATCCGCGAAAAAGGCTACCAGCCCCTGCTGGCGCACCCCGAACGCTACGTCTATATGACCTGGGCGGACTACACCCGCCTGCACGAAGCCGGCGTACTGTTCCAGCTGAACCTGCCGTCGCTCGCCGGCGGCTACGGCCCCGACGCCCGCCGCAAGGCCGAGCGCCTGCTCAAGGCCCGCTGGTACCACCGCACGGGCTCCGACCTCCACCGCCTGTCGCACTTCCGCCACGCCCTCGAGACCCCGCTCCGTGGCGCCGACACCCAGCTCATAACCACACTATGCCGAACATAGAAGAAAGCATCGTCCCGATTAAAATAGCTCATCTGGCCGAATTCGTTGCAGCAAAAAAGCGGATCTCCCTGCAAGATGCGCTCGTCTACATTTATACGAACCCTATGCATCGGGAGTTATACGATGAGCGGGCCAAATGGTGGTATCTGGACACAGAATCACTTTACATCGAGTTCGAGAAGAGAAGAAAAGCGACGGCAAAGGATGTCAGCTTCCGCGCATTCGAATTCTATGTCTTCAGTGTAGAGCGCTATGCGGCAAAGCATGGGATGACGAGCCTTCAGACAATGGCTCTTTTCAAGAGATTTGGAGCCGATCTCTTCATACTTGACAACTATGACTTGCTTCACACGCAAGATATCAGTTTTGTTCTGGAAGATATAGAACAATTCATCAGTAAGAGGAAATGAAACTCTACCACGGATCAACAGTCGAAGTTCGCAAGCCGGTTATCTCCCGGGGACGTCCGAATACAGATTTCGGGAAAGGCTTCTATGCCACCACCTCCTTCGAACAGGCGGAACGCTGGGCGCATATCCGTCAACAGCGGAGCAGGGCATTGAAAGCCGTCGTGTCCGTATATGAGTTCGACGAAGCCCTGTTGGATGCCCCCCGCTTTACGGTCCGTCGCTTCAATGGCGTCGATGCCGAGTGGCTGCATTTCATTGTCGGCTGTCGCAAGCAGACGTTGTTTCATGATTTCGATATGGTGATGGGACCCGTGGCCAACGACCGCCTCTATCTGACGATCAACATGTACGAGAACGGCGACTTGTCTGAAGAGGCTGCCATACTCCAGTTAAAGACATACAAGCTGTTTGACCAATTGTCGTTCCACAAAGAAGCTGCGCTTTCGACCCTGCGGTTCGTGGAAGCGGTTGAAGTATAGCCCTGCCAGTGTGCTTATCGTCCCGGTTTTTTGGACGATATGCACGAAAACTGCTTTTTTCGTGGTTATCGTCCCACTTTTGGGGACGTTAAACACGGTCAGACCTACAGTCAGGGCCTGTTTCCGGGATGAAGGTCGGAAATAAATGACCTACGGACAGGAAAAGGCCTGTTTCCGGGATGAAGGTCGGGAATAAGTGACCTACGGACAGGAAAAGGCCCGATTCCGGGATGAGGGACGGAAATAAGTGACCTACGGACAGGAAAAGGCCTGATTCCGGGATGAAGGGGAGAAGATGAAGGGGAGAAGATGAAGGGGAGAGGATGAGAAGAGGATGAGAAGAGGATGAGAAGATGTGTAGGGATTGTTTGAGGGTGAGGTTTTGAAATACTGAGGAATGCTGTTCAATTCGTTGAGGTTCCTGCTGGTTTTCCCGCTGATCTTCGGGGTGTACTGGGCCATTCCGGCCCGGTACAACACGGCCCGGAAGGTCTTCCTGATCGTGCTCAGCTACCTGCTGTACATGAACTGGAGGCCCGCGCCCGCCCTCCTGCTGCTGGCGGTCACGTTGCTGACCTACGGCGGCGGAATCTGGTTGGGAAGATCAAATAAACCCCTCCTGGCGTGGCTGCTGGCCATCCTGGCCCTGCTGCCCATGCTGGTCTTCAAGTTCCACGACGGCATCGACCGGGCCCTGACAGCAGCCCTGTCCGCCGCGGGCCTGCACTTCACCCTGCAGGGGCTGAACTGGGCCCTGCCCGTGGGCATCACCTTCTTCACGATGCAGGCCCTGGGCTATATGCTGGACGTGTACCACGGCCGCATCCGGCCGGAGAAGAATCTCGCGGACTATATGCTCTTCGTGTGCTTCTTCCCGCAGCTCGTCGCCGGCCCCATCAGCAAGGCTTCCGACCTGCTCCCGCAGATCAAACAGGAACGACGCTTCAACTACACCCAGGCGGTGGACGGCCTCAAGTGCCTTCTCTGGGGCATGTTCCTCAAGGTGGCCCTGGCCGACCGCGCCGGCATCGTGGTGGACAAGGTGTTCGACGGCTACCAGCTGTACTCCGCCGTCGGATTCGCCCTGAACACCGCACTGTACGGCATCCAAATCTACGCGGACTTCGCCGGCTACTCCCTGATGGCCGTGGGCGTGGCGAAGGTCCTGGGCTTCGACCTGGTGAACAACTTCCGCCGCCCGTTCCTGGCGCAGAGCATCACCGACTTCTGGCGCCGCTGGCACATCTCGCTCACGCGCTGGCTCCGGGACCAGGTGTACATCCCCCTGGGCGGCAACCGCTGCAGCAAGCTGCGCAACTACGCCAACATCCTGGTCACCTTCCTGGTGAGCGGCTTGTGGCACGGCGCCAGCTGGAATTTCCTCCTGTGGGGCGGCTACCACGGCCTGCTGCTGGTAGGGGAGAAAGCCCTCGGCTGGCACAAGAAGGAATCGACGGGCGTCGTGAAGGCCCTGCGCATCGTGCTCACCTTCAGCCTCGTGTCGCTGGGATGGCTCCTGTTCCGGGAGGCTTCGGCAAGCTCAGCCACCCTGCTGGGATACTTCTCCCGCCTGGGCAGCCTCCACGGACGCATCCTCCCCGTGGGCGGAGGCAACCAGCCGGCCTTCTGCCTCCTGGCGCTGCTGCCCCTGCTGGTGTACGAGTTCCTGACCGAGTTCCGGCCGGATCGCTACGCCCGCCTGCAACGCAAGCCGGCCCTGCGCTGGGCCGCCTGGCTCGCCGTCTTCGCCCTGATCGTGCTCATCGGCGTGCACGACGGCAGCTCATTCATTTACGAACGCTTCTGACCCGTGAAGAAGTACCTGCTGAAAGTCGCCCTGTTCCTGGCCCTCGCCGCGCTGACCGACCTCGCCGCCGGCCTGGCGTTCGCCGGCCTGCGCCGGGCGGCGCGCAGCGGCCAGACCTTCACGAACGAATACCTGAGCCGGCGCTTCCGGGACGACATCCTGATGCTCGGCTCCTCCCGCGCCAAGCATCACTACGCCCCGGCCGTCCTGGAAGAGGGCCTGGGCCTGAGCTGCTACAACGCCGGCGAGATGGGTTGCGGCATCGTCCAGGCCTGCGCGCGCTTCCGAATGGCCGTGCGCAACCACAAGCCGCAGCTGGTCCTGTACGAGCTCACCCCGCAGTACGACTACCTGCAGGAAGGCCCGGACTACTCCGCCTCCCTGGGCGTGATCCGGCAGTACGCCGGCGACCCGGCGGTGCGCGACGTGTACCTGACCTTCTCCGACAAGCTGGAGCCCCTACGCCTGCTGTCGCAGATGTACCGCAACAACTCCAAGCTGATGGTGAACCTGCGCGACGCGCTGCTCCCGCCGGACGGCAACAAAGGCTTCGCGCCGCTGCCGGGCCACCTGCACCCCGGCGACGAAGTTTACCACGAGCCGCAGCTGCGCATCGACTCCCTGAAGCTCGGCTGCCTGGAACGGCTGATAAGCGAGGCAAAGGCGGCCGACGTGCCCCTGTACCTGCTGGTCAGCCCCCTCTACAACGGCGCCCCGAGCCCCGGGCTGCTCGCCCCCGCGCGGGAACTGTGCGCCCGATACGGCGTGCCGCTGCTGGACAACACGGCCTTGGAAGGCATCGCCGGCAACCCGGACTGCTTCGTGGACGCCGAACACCTGAGCGAGACCGGCGCCGTGGCGTACTCGAAGGTGGTGGTGGAACAAATCAAGAACCATGACTCCTAAGAAAGATGGCGCCCACGACCCCTCCCTGCCAGTGTGCATATCGTCCCAGTTTTGGGGACGTTATGCACGAAAACGGCCTTTTTCGTGATTATCGTCCCACTTTTTGGGACGATATGCACGGTTCGAGCAGCGGGGCAAGAGAAATATGTTTGATGAAAAAAGAAATGAAGATATTTGGTTATTTCGGGAGAATAGCTACCTTTGCAGAAGAAGGGAAGCAAATCCGGAATTAGCGTAGTTCAACTATTAGCGTCGGTGAGCTTACCCTTTCTCTTTTTATAGAAGGTGACCGCTGCCAATTCTTTCCGGCCTGCCCTAATTTCTTCTACGTAACAACAAATAAACGTTGGATATTCCTTTTGATATTTGAGAATTTTGCGACCTTGCCGTATTTCAACAGAAACTGAATCATAACTGGATAGTATTTCGGCAAGTAACAAAAAGTCATCCAAGGCAACAAGGATCTGACCGCGAAGGACCTCCTTTTCGTTCGCATGTTTCATCATGATATGCCTTATTGCGTAGTTATCCAATACATGAATGAATTCAGCGTCCAACTCGGGTAATAGCATAGATAACAGACCGGAATCAACAGGAGAGATAACGATCTTGACAAGATGATCCTTAATTGCTACGGCTTCCGTTAGAAACGAAGAAAGACTCCCTTCGTAGTAATTGAACAAGTTTTTCATAATCAGTCTATAGTCCAAGGACAAAAGTAATGAATCCGCGTGGATAATCAAAACCGAATGAATTCCTTCACCAAACCCCCACGATGTCTTCATTGCACACGCGTCCAAAGACACGGTAGCGAGGGTGCTTGCGGTTGAATCTTATTCAGATACCTAATACTTTTAGATGAAATAAATAATTCATATTATTATGAAACAGAATGATATTCAGATTTCAATGACAGAATTCGTGAATTTCATCAATGCCTCTGGTATGGCTAAGATGACTGTCGTTGCAAATGCTAAAGTTAAACATGAGGAGTTAGAAGGGAATCCATATGATTACTGGAAGGAGTTTAAAGAAGCTGTGCGGAAGCAATTGAAAAAAGGGGGCTCCAAAGAGGAACTCCTAGAACTATTGGAAAATGTGAGAGAGGAGATGATTGCTAACTATCAGATTATGATAAATGGCTTTTCAAAGTTCTGGCGGCCCTCGCGTATGAAATGGCTAACCCCAGTAAAACGTGTCGCTCGGATTAGTGGTATAAAGATGATGATTAATCCAGAGATAGGCATACAATGGCAAGGCAAAAACTATATGATCAAATTGTATCTTAAAGTCAATGAGTCTTTGGATAAACGGCATGCGGATATCATTCTAGCATTAATGGAAAGCGAGCTACGTGAAAGAGCCGGGCACGATGTGGTTTTTGCTATATTGGATGTAAGACGAGGAAAACTTTTTACTTATGTTAACACAGATCCTCGTTTGTTAATTTTGTTGAAATCTGAAAGCCATGAATTTGTAGAGCTTTGGAAGGAGTTGTGAACTTTCACATCAACTATTTGCTAACATATTTCTCATTCGTCTTGTTTTTAATCATATTATGGCAGCTAGAAAAACAGTTCAGCGAAATCCAGAAAAGGATCGAGCACAGAAATTGAAACGTGCATCCGACAAGTCCTGTAAAACGGCAGCATCAGCAAAGGTGTTCTTAAGGTCAGCGGGTATTATTACCAAATCGGGGAAAATATCTCCCATCTACAAGTAATGGAAAACCTGTATTCGAGCAGATCAAATCTAATTATCGGTTTTCACGGATGTGATAGATCTCTTGCAGAAAAGGTTATTTGTGGGAAAGAGAGGCTCAAAATGAGTCATAATGATTATGATTGGCTTGGTAACGGTATCTACTTTTGGGAGAACAATTATGATCGAGCTTTCCAGTGGGCAAGTGATAATGCTAAACGGGCAAATTCCAAGATTAGTGACCCCGCTGTAATCGGCGCAGTAATAGATTTAGGATTCTGTTTAGACTTAACGGATTCAAAGTATCTTAATGAATTGAAACAAGGCTACGAAACATTAGTATTAACTCTAAACAAGATTGGACTTGAAATACCGCGTAACCTTGATCTACCGAACAACAACGATAAACTACTGAGAAAACTAGATTGCGCTGTTATTGAAACATTGCACAGTTTGGGAT
>Ga0310691_10008211_pt1 | contig 10761 bp, 6 predicted proteins | sample 176DNAGHGlowgp2_FD_203887 | JGI IMG/M metagenome (GOLD analysis project Ga0310691, IMG submission 203887) | Sheep rumen microbial communities from Palmerston North, Manawatu-Wanganui, New Zealand - 1766 DNA GHGlow gp2 (v2) (version 2) | ecosystem: Host-associated > Mammals > Digestive system >... | reverse complement strand
CAATATCCGCCTGCGCGAGGCCAGTCCACAGGGCAGCAACTACGCCACCTCATCGTTAGGCACTAGTTTCTTAGTGGATGGTGCACGCATATCAACCAACGCCAACATGCAGCAAGTAAACGGTGCCTGGGAGAGCGCCTCTACCAATCGCGAGAACACCAATGCCGGTGTGGATATGCGAACCATATCTACCGACGATATCGAAAGCGTAGAGATTGTACGAGGTATCCCCTCGGTAGAATATGGAGATCTGACAAGCGGACTGGTAAAGATAGAACGCCGACGTGGCGGACACGACCTGCAGGCACGCCTGAAATCAGACATGGGATCTAAACTGTTTTATCTGGCCAAAGCCTTTGAGTGGACCAACCGCACCACGCTGAACCTGAGTGCCGACTATCTGGACTCAAAAGCCGACCCACGTAATTCACTCAACAACTACAGTCGCGTAACCCTCTCGGCCCGTATGGGCCATACCTGGCAGCGCACCCATTACGACCTGCTGCTTACAACCAATCTCGACTACACCGGTTCGTTCGATGGCGAAAAGCAGGACCCCGACTTAAACAAGGGTGCTATCGATATCTACAAGTCGAACTACAACCGTATAGCCACTTCGACAAAATTGCAACTCAACATGCACCGCCCCGTTTGGCTGAAGAGCGCCGAACTGATGGCAGCCGCATCGTACGAGCATAACAAGATAGAACGCACCAAAACAGTGAGTCTGCAGAGCATGACCGGTGCCGTACTGAACACCGATGATGGCGAATACGATGCCCTGATACTGCCTTACACTTACGATGCCACTCAAGAGGTGGATGGACAGCCGCTCAACCTGTTTGTAAAGCTGAATGCTCGTTTGCAGATACCTAGTCGTAAGGTTGCCAACACACTGCTGTTAGGTGCCGATTGGAATATGGATAAGAACTACGGCCGCGGACAGGTGTTCGACCCAGAGCGTCCCGTTTATCCTACGGCACAGATACGTATGCGCAGCCTGAGCAAGAAACCAGCCAACCACACCCTGTCCGTGTATGCCGAGGAGAAAGCTACGCTACCCTTGGGCAGTTGCCAGCTGGAACTGATGGCAGGCGTACGTGCCTTGCAGATGCTGAACCTGCCAGCCGACTACACCATGCATGGCCGCTGGTATCTGGATCCACGTGCCAATGTAGGATTCACATTCCCACGTTTCATCCTGTTTGGTCAGCCCTCGTTCGTGCGCCTCTCAGGCGGTGTAGGACAGCACACCAAGATGCCAACCATCGATCAGCTGTTCCCCGATCCTGCCTATATCGACTTGCTGCAGCTGAAATACTACAACGTTGATCCGCAGAAGAGTCGCATCAATCAGGTAACCTACATCATTCCTGGCACCAACGCTACGCTCGAGGCAGCACGCAACCTGAAGTGGGAAGTTACTGGCGACCTGAACATTGGCGGCAACCGCCTGACGTTGACCTACTTTAAGGAGAACATGACGTCAGGTTTCCGTAGCGAAACCAACTACGTGGCCTATGCCTATAAAAAGTACGATGCCAGTGGCGTTGACGCCTCAACACTTACTGGTCCACCAGCACTCGACGATATGCCCTATGAGCTATTGACAGAGCTTTGCGCCTATACACACTACGCCAACGGCAGTCAGACCAAGAAGGAGGGTGTAGAGCTCACGTTCGCCTCAAAACGTATCCCCCGCCTGTACACCCGTCTCACCATTACCGGTGCCTGGTTCCGCACCACCTATCGTAACTCGCAGCTCATCATGGAGCGCCCCAGTGTAGTGGTAGGCAACAGCCGACTGCAGTATGTAGGATTGTACAGCGATCAGGAAGGCATTATTAACGAGATGGCCAACACCAACTTTATGTTCGATACCGATGTGCCTAAGCTGCGATTAGGTTTCTCTGTTTCGGCCCAATGCCAGTGGTACACTTCTACACAGCGCGATGCCATCAGTAGCGAGCCCGATGCCTATATGGATTCGCAAGGCAATATCCACGAGTGGACCGAGGCATGCGCACAAGATGCCTACCTGAAGTGGTTGGTACGTACCTCAACCAACTATACCAAGAGCACCGTGCCATTTGCCATGAATCTGAACCTGAAGATAACCAAGAAACTGCTGAAGGACCGTCTGAAGCTGGCTCTGTTCTGTAACCGCATCTGGGACTACTCGCCCAGCTACGAGAGCTACGGCAAGACTATCCGCCGACATACCAAACCCTATTTCGGACTTGAAATGAACGTAAAGATATGAAGAAGTTATTTACCATACTGATGTGCTGCATGGCATTGGCGTTAACAGCCTGCCATCAGGATAACGACGATTATATGACGCTGGCTACAATCCAACTGGATGGTGGCGAAGGCGTAACCATAGAACGTGTACAGGCCATGGCCCACATTACCAACCTGAATACCAAGCACGTGGTGAGCACAGCCGATTTTACAGGTGCCCAGGTGCAGATTGAACTACTGCGTGGCGCCTATCAGATTAGCATCGAAGGTGTACTGAGCTATACCGACACTACGGGCAATAAACGCATCCGCTCGTTTCGTGCCGTGAGCGACTATGTAGAGCTGGCAACAACAGGCACCAGCAAGGCTACCATCAACATTATTTATCTGGATTAAACATGAAAAAGAATATCTATACCATACTGGCGCTGCTATGCGCATTGCTGCCTGCTAAGGCCGCCACTACCGATTCGGCCTATGTGGAGCGCCATTCGCTGTGGCGACAAACCTACAGCGAGGCACTGCAAAACCCTGCGCTGATGACGCATGCCTACCTGAAGCCTTTTACCGAGCTGAGTCTGCAATGCGATTATCGCCATCAAACCGAGGCATTCCAAGTTGAACAGGGCACAGGCTATCTGAAGCCCGAACTCTCAGCCCAATCGTATATCCGCCTCACCCCCTCATCGGTTGTATGGGGCCAGGCCTCGTATGGCAATGGCATGCAGTATAACCAGGCATATAATAATGTGGCCGATTTCGATCTGCTTTATCCCGATGTGATTGCCGATAGCATAGGTGGCGATACCCATTGCGAACGCTATTTCTTTACTGGTGGTTATGCCGCCAAGACAGGCAACTGGCTGTTAGGTGGCGAACTGAAGTTCCGTGCCGAACAGGACTACCGCACTTACGACCCACGTATGCGTAGCATTGTATCCGACCTGACACTGAAGGCAGGTGCTGCCCGACAGATAGGCCGATATCATCTGGGACTGGCGATTGAAGGAAACATCTACCGCCAGACTGCCGATGTTGATTTTTATGGCGAACAGAACGGCATGGGCGAACTGCAGATGACAGGCTTAGGCACTAATTACACCCGTTTCTCGGGTTCTAACCGCGACATTTTCTACGAAGGTAAAGGCGCAGCAGTAGCCTTCGACTTGCAGCCACTTACCGCAAGCGGCTGGATGATTCATCTCAGTCATGCGTTGCATCAGTACGAGCGTCTGTTAGACGAGTATAACTCGCTGCCGCTCACCACCCTTTACCGTCAGCAAAACCGCTTGATGGTTGGTTGGCGCCAGCAGTCGGGTACCAACGAAAAGGCCCTGATGCTGCACGCCGATTACGATAAGCGCGCCAGCGATGAGCATGTGGCAGGCACATCATCGGGTCAGGATTATCCCATCCTCACCCAGCTCACCATGTACCATCAGCACCGTTGGGATCTAGGCGCTACAGCCCTTTACGGCATTGGTGCCTGGCACCTGCAACTGCGTGCCGGCTATCTGAACCATCGCGAGCAGTATGCCTATGTAGAGCGTGAGATGAACTACAGTCGCGTGTACGGTCATCTAACAGCGCAATGGCTCAAAGCCGTTAACGAGGCATGGCACCTGAATATCTATGCTACAGGTGGTTATGCCGCCAATGTGGATAGCAAGATTGTAATGCCCTATGCCAACATGTCGAGTGGCATCAAGGCCTGCATTAACCACAACTACAAGTACCTGAAGGCCAGCTACGCCCAGGCTCAGAGTGGTATCCGTGCCGATTATCAGCCCACCTCGTGGACGGTAGGATTATATGGAAAGTTGGCTACCGCCTGGCAGTTCTGCAGCAAAGGCGAGCATGAGACCAACCTGCACGTATCGTTAGGAATCATATTTTAATAATTAAATAAATAACAAGACATGAAGAAGAATGTAATTTTGAGCATGATGCTCATGGCTGCAAGTACGGTATTCGTAGCTTGTAGCAGCGACGACGCTCCCTATGTTGTTGAGAATGGTACTGTAACCATCGAGATGCCCATCAACGTGAGCGATGTGGTACTGAACAGCTTTGAGGGTACAGCCACTAACGTACAGAGTGGCGAGGTAACCACACTGACTACCCCTGTAAAGAGTGGCGACAACTACGTGATTACCATCCCCAAGCTTACCGAGGGTAAGTACAACCTGGCTGCCAAGGGAAACATCTCGTTTGTAAAGGATGGTGTAGCCGGCACCACCGATTTCGAGGTATCATCGAGCGATGTAGCCCTGAACGAACAGACAACAACAGCCAAGCTGGTAGTAAGTTCGTTTAAAGCCGAGGGTGGCTTTGTGTTCTCTGAAATTTGCACTACAGGTACACAGTATCCCAACGGCAAGAATTACAATTACGATGCCTACTTTATCATTACCAACAACAGCGACGTAGTGCTCTATGCCGATAGCGTAGCCCTCATCGAGTCGCAGTACCAGAGTGCCAGCTCAGGCAAACAGGATTGGAATCCCGATGTACGTCCTTACGCCATCCCTGCAGGTGCTGTATTCATGATTCCCGGTAGCGGTAAGGATCACCCTGTAAAGCCAGGCGAGAGCATTGTGATTGCCAACAACGCTATGGATCATCGCACTGTTAACGAGAACTCGTACAACTTGACAGGTGCCGATTTTGAGGTATATCTCGACAATGGCGGCAACAGCATGGATACCGACTACGACACACCTAACCTAGAGTACATCTGGTGTTACACCAATACCATCTGGTTGCCTTCGGTACAGCAGAACCGCAGCTATGCCATCGCCCGCATGAAGGAGAATAAGGAGACCTTCCTGGCCAACCACAGCGAAACTCCTACCTACACCGCCACAACCGGTAAGCTGATGGAGAGCAAGCAGGTACAGATTCCTAACGAGTGGGTACTTGATGCTGTGAACCTGGGTACCGAGGATGATTTCGGTTGGTTTGTAATTTCCGAGACACTCGATGCAGGCTGGGTAGCTGGTCGTGCCAACTCTAAGGACACCACACAGCGTGGCACTGCCATCAAGCGTAAGCAGGACTCTACAGGCAAGTATATCGACACCAACAATTCTACAAACGACATGGAGGCTCGTCAGGTGCCTTCACTCAAAAAGTAATGACCGATGAAGAAACTATATTCTCTTTTCGCTCTGGCGCTGCTGTCGGTATCGGCAGTGGCCCAGAGCCTGCCTCAGGACCCTACCATCCGTAAGGGTAAGCTGAAGAACGGCATGACCTACTATATCCGTCACAATGCTAAGGAAGCAGGTCTGGCCGACTTCTATATTGCCCAGCGTGTGGGTTCAATCCAGGAGGAACCACGCCAGCGTGGTCTGGCTCACTTCTTGGAGCACATGGCCTTTAACGGTACCAAGAACTTCCCCGGCAAGGGTAAGAAGCTGGGCATCGTTCCCTGGTGCGAGAGCATAGGCGTAAAGTTTGGCGCCAATCTCAACGCCTATACCTCTATCGATCAGACGGTGTATCACATCGGCTCAGCCCCTCTTAAGCGCGAGGGCATCATCGACTCTTGTCTGCTGGTGCTACACGACTGGAGCCACTACCTGCTGTTAGAGGATGCCGAGATTGATAAGGAGCGTGGCGTTATCCACGAGGAGTGGCGCACACGTCGTGCCGGTAAGGCCGTACAGCGCCTCATGGAGCAGGCCATGCCAAAGATTTACAAAGGCACCAAGTACGAAGACTGCATGCCAATCGGATCGATGGATATCGTAGATAACTTCCCCTATCAGGACCTGCGCGACTACTACCAGAAGTGGTACCGTCCCGACCTGCAGGCCATCATCGTCGTAGGCGATATCGACGTAAACAAGATGGAAAAGAAAATCAAGAAGATTTTTTCATCTATCCCCATGCCTAAGAAGGCTGCCAAGCGCATCTACTATCCCGTTGGCGATAACGAGAAGATGATTGTTGATATCCAGAAGGATAAGGAGCAGCCCATCGTGCTCTGTCATATCTACCAGAAGCGTGAGGCCACGCCCGATAGCGAAAAGAACAACGAGCAGTACCTGCGCGGTGACTATATCGACGGACTCATCAGCAGCATGCTGAACGACCGATTGGTAGAGTTGCGCCAGCAGCCTGTGCCTCCATTCCAGAGTGCCACCGGTCGTGCCTCAAGTTTCTTCATCAGTCGCACCAAGGAGGCCTTCTCTATGAGCGTCAGCTGTAAGCAGGACAACATTCTGGGTGGTATCATCAGCGCCGTAGGTGTGGCCGAACGTGCCCGTCAGCACGGCTTTACCCAGAGCGAGCTCGATCGTGCCAAAAAGCTATACCTGAACGCCGCCGAACGCCGTGCCAACATGCAGAACGATTATCGCAACTCGCACTACGTGAACGTATGTGTGAATAACTTCCTGGAGAACGAGCCCATGCTGAGCGCCGACTTTAAGTTGACCAACACTCAGAAGCTGGACCGTGAGGTAACCCTGGCCGAGGTAAACGCAGCTGTAAAGGAGCTCATTACTGATAAGAATCAGGTAGTAGTAATGTACGCTCCCGATAAGGAAGGCTTCGAGATTCCATCCGAGCAGCAGATTGAGCAGGTTATCCTGGCTGCCCAGCAGCAGGCCTACGCCCCCTATCAGGAGGCTCAGTTAGCCAACTCGCTCATGAGCGCTCTGCCCAAGGCAGGCACCATCGTTAGTCAGAAGCCCTACCGTCATGGCTTTACCGAGCTCACCCTGAGCAACGGCATGAAGGTATATACCAAGAAGACCGATTACGAGGCCGATGCCGTTTACATGCGCATGCATGGCGAAGGTGGCACCTCGCTATATGGCGATGAGGATATCCCCAACTTCTCAATGATCTCAAGCGGTGTTACCGAGGGTGGCGTAGGTCAGTTCGATGCTGTTACCCTGCGCAAGATGCTTACTGGTAAGAGCGTACGTATCAGTCCTTCGGTAGGCAGCAAGGGTCAGAGCATCAGCGGTAGTGCCTCGCTCAAGGATATGGAAACCATGTTCCAGCTCTCGTACCTCTACTTCACCCAGCCACGCAAGGATACAGCTGCTTTCGCCAGCTTGATAAACCGTCAGCGTGCGTTCCTGGCAAACCGCAATGCCTCGCCAAAGGTTGATTACAACGACTCTATCCGTGCCGTGCTCTACGGTCACCACCCACGTCTGGCACCCGTCGTTCAGAAAACACTCGACAAGATCAGTTACGACCGTATTCTTGATATTTACAAGGATCGATTCAGCGATGCCGCTAACTTCAAGACCGTGATTATCGGTAACTTCGATGAGCAGCAGCTGCATCAGTATATTTGTCAGTATCTGGCCGCACTGCCTGCCACAAACAAGCACGAGCAGCCCAACCAGGCCAACGTGCCACAGATTGTAGATGGACAGAAGGTGGTTAAGTTCACCAAGAAGATGGCTACACCACTGGCCAACATCAGCATCTACCTCACCGCTGATGTCGACTTTTCGCCTAAGAGCGACCTTGAGCTCGACTTCCTGAAGCGCTGCCTCTCTATCGCCTATACCGATTCTGTTCGTGAGGAGAAGGGTGGCACCTACGGTGTAAGCGTTGATTTCAATCTGGATAAGGACGATCATCCTAACGCCACTTTGAAGATTGCCTATAATGCCGATCCAAGTCGTTATGGCGAATTGAATCCAATTATCTACCAGCAGCTGCAGAACATTGCCGATAAGGGTCCTGCCGCTTCATCGCTCAAAAAGGTAAAGGAGTATCTTACCAAGCAGTATGCCCAGATGGCAATTACCAACGATTACTGGAGCTACATTATCTGGCACGAGATAGACGATGATACCGACTTCGACCGCGACTACTGCAAGCTGGTAAACGATGTTACCGCTGCCGACGTACAGCGTATGGCCCAGAAGATTCTGGCAGCCAAACGCCGCATCGAAATAACAATGCTATCGGAATAAAAAAAATGGGTGACCAAACGGTCACCCACTTTTTATTAACAAACAACTTAAAGTGGATAATCTTCGAATGCGTAAAGCACAGTCGAGAGATAGCGCTCGCCAGTATCGGGCAGCAGGGCTACAATCTTCTTGCCTTTGTTCTCAGGGCGCTTAGCCACCTGGATGGCTGCATACAGGGCTGCACCTGCGCTGATACCTACCAGCAATCCCTCGCTCTGGGCAATCTCACGACCAGTACGGATAGCATCGTCGTTCTCTACATCAAACACCTCGTCGATCACATTAGCATCGTAGGTCTTAGGCACAAAACCTGCACCAATACCCTGAATCTTGTGAGGACCGCTCTGACCGCCGTTCAGCACTGGGCTCGACTTTGGCTCTACAGCGATAATCTTTACGTTAGGATTCTGCTCCTTCAAGTACTTACCTGTACCACTGATAGTACCACCAGTACCTACACCGCCAATAAAGATATCAACCTGTCCATCGGTGTCGCGCCAGATTTCAGGACCTGTGGTAGCGTAGTGCTTAGCAGGGTTAGCGCCATTCTCAAACTGCTGCAGGATAACAGCACCTGGAATTGAGTCGCGCAACTCCTCGGCAGCACGGATGGCACCTGGCATGCCGTCTTTACCAGAAGTGAGTCGTACCTCAGCACCATAGGCTTTCACCAGGTTACGGCGCTCTACACTCATGGTTTCGGGCATGGTAAGGATCAAGTGGTAGCCCTTAACGGCCGATACCAGTGCCAATCCTACACCTGTGTTACCGCTGGTTGGTTCGATAATGGTTGCACCTGGTTTCAAGATGCCCTTGGCCTCTGCGTCCTCAATCATCGCCAGTGCGATACGATCCTTTACGCTACCACCAGGATTAAAGAATTCTACCTTGGCAATAACAGGAGTCTCAAGACCCTTTGCCTTTGAATACTTGTTGAGCTCAAGAAGTGGAGTGTTGCCGACGAGCTCTGTCAGCTGTTTTGCAATCTTAGTCATAATCCTTACCATTTATAAAATTAATAACATTAATAACAAATAAAAATCTCTCTCTTCAATATTTCTATTGGAACTTGTTTCTGACTGCAAAGGTACGACGTTTTTTGCAGTCTCACAATCCCTTTAATGTGGCATTTCGCATACCAAACGTTTGGTATATGGTTGAAAAACGGGGATTTTACTCCCCGTTTCCAGTTAAATTTGGTCAAAAGCCTGCGACAGGTCGGCAATAATATCGTCGATATGCTCGGTACCAATACTCAAGCGGATAGTTGAAGGTGTGATGTGCTGTTCGGCCAGCTCCTCAGGGCTCAGCTGCGAGTGAGTAGTGGTATATGGATGAATCACCAGACTCTTCACGTCGGCCACGTTAGCCAGCAGCGAGAATATCTGCAGGGCATCGATAAACTTCCAAGCCTCTTCCTGTCCCCCCTTAATCTCGAAGGTGAAGATAGAACCACCACCCTGTGGGAAGTACTTATTATAGAGTGCATGGTCGTGATGACTCTCGAGTGCCGGATGATTCACCTTAGCCACCTTTGGATGGTTGGCCAGGAAGTCGACAACCTTCAGCGCATTCTCTACATGGCGCTCTACACGCAGACTCAGTGTCTCAACACCCTGCAACAGGATAAAGGCATTGAATGGCGACAGTGTAGCGCCGGTATCGCGCAGGATGACGGCACGGATACGTGTAACGTAAGCGGCAGCACCTACAGCATCGGCAAATACGATACCATGGTACGATGGATCGGGCTTCGACAGTGTTGGGAACTTATCATTCTGCTTCCAGTCAAACTTTCCACCATCTACAATCACACCACCCAGTGAGGTTCCGTGTCCACCCAGGAACTTGGTAGCCGAGTGTACTACGATATCAGCACCGTGCTCCAACGGACGGATCAGGTATGGGGTACCAAAGGTGTTATCAACAATGAATGGGATGCCATGCTTGTGGGCTACAGCTGCCACACCTTCAAGGTCGAGCACATCGCTATTAGGGTTACCAAATGTCTCGGCATATACTACTTTTGTGTTGGGCTTAATGGCAGCCTCGAGTGCAGCCAGATCGTTTACATTCACGATGGTATTGGTAATGCCCTGAGTGGCCAGTGTATGGGTAATCAGGTTGTACGAACCACCATACAGGTTGTCGGCAGCTACAATATGGTCGCCATTTTGCAGAATATTCTGCAGAGCATAAGTAATAGCGGCTGCACCACTGGCTACTGCCAAACCAGCCACACCACCTTCGAGTGCTGCTACACGATCCTCGAACACACCCTGTGTAGAGTTGGTCAAGCGACCGTAGATATTACCAGCATCGCGCAATCCGAAACGATCGGCAGCATGCTTTGAGTTATGGAACACATAGCTTGTAGTCTGATAAATGGGCACGGCACGTGCATCAGTAGCGGGGTCGGCCTGTTCCTGGCCTACATGCAGTTGCAAAGTCTCAAAACGGTAATTCTTACTTGTACTCATAACTTAATCCTTTCTTTTAATTTATTATTATTTTTGTTCTTTATCTGGGTGCAAAGGTACGGAGTTTAGAAAAATCTACCAAATTT
>Ga0310691_10008210_pt1 | contig 10761 bp, 12 predicted proteins | sample 176DNAGHGlowgp2_FD_203887 | JGI IMG/M metagenome (GOLD analysis project Ga0310691, IMG submission 203887) | Sheep rumen microbial communities from Palmerston North, Manawatu-Wanganui, New Zealand - 1766 DNA GHGlow gp2 (v2) (version 2) | ecosystem: Host-associated > Mammals > Digestive system >... | reverse complement strand
GATCACTTCCACGGGATACAGGATCCTTTTCAAGGGTGAGTTCTATGACATTGTGAATGTGGATCATATGAACTATAAGAAGAAGTCGCTGAAATTCAGCTGCCGGAAAGTGAGGCGGTAGGTATGGCTACAGACAGGGTTAAGATTGACCAGATGGCTCATGTCATTATGGAAGGCTTACAGGAGTATGCTGACCTTGCTACCGATGATCTGAAGAAGGCTGTGAAGAAGGCAGGGGACGAAGCGAAGAAGGATATCCAGAGTAATGCGCCTGTGAAGACTGGGGCTTATAAGAAGAGCTGGACGGTGAAGACGACCAAAGAAACATCAAATGCGATGGAAGTGGTGGTTCATTCACGGAACAGGTATCAGCTGGCACATCTTTTGGAGTTTGGTCATGCAAAGCGGGGCGGTGGAAGGACGAAAGCCATTCCGCATATTGCACCGGCTGAACAGAGGGCAGCGGAGATTCTGGAAAGAGAAGTGGAGGCGGCATTGAGATGACTATAGAACAGTTGGCAGCAATGCTGCAGGGTACGGGGATCCCGTTTGCGTATGATCATTTTGCGGAAGGGGAAAGCCCGGAGCCGCCGTTTATCTGTTACCTGTTGTCGGGAAGTGATAACTTCGCTGCGGACGGCAGGGTGTATTTCAAGATAAATGAGGTGCGGATTGAGCTTTACACGGATAAGAAGGATGTGTCCGTGGAAAAGCAGGTGGAGGATGCTCTGGATGACCGGGGCATTTTTTATAACAAGAGTGAAGTCTGGATTTCGGAGGAACGGCTGTATGAGGTGCTGTATTCCTTTGATGTACCGGATGTGAGTGAAGATTAAGGAGGGTAAGAAGATGCCTAACAACAAGGTTAAGTACAATCTGAAGAATGCGCATTATGCGATGCTGCATATCGCCCAGGACGGCACGGTGAGTTTCGATACACCGGTGGCGATTCCAGGCGCGGTAAGTATCAGCCTGGATGCGAACGGGGAGCCGGAAAACTTCTATGCGGATGGCATTGCGTACTATGTCATCAACAATAACATGGGGTATGACGGTGATCTGGAACTTGCGATCATTCCTGAGAGCTTCAGGGTGGATGCACTGAATGAGACATTGGATGAAAACAATGTGCTTATCGAGAATGCAAACACGGAGCTCAATTCTTTTGCGCTGCTTTTCGAGTTCGACGGCGATGTGAAGCATATCAGACACGTGCTGTATAACTGCTCTGCATCGAGACCGGGTATCGAGGGTAAGACCAACGAAGAGAGCCGTGAGGTTCAGACGGAGACCTTGACCATCAAGGCTACGCCTCTTGTGAGCGGCGTGGTTAAGGCGAAGACCGGTAACAATACCAATTCTGCGATCTATCAGAACTGGTATCAGTCGGTTTATATGCCTGCTGAGGTTTCCGGTGCAAACGTGAATCTGTCTGCATTGACGATTGGTTCCATTTCACTGGATCCGACTTTTGCGTCAGGTACTACGGAGTACACGGCTGAGACTTCAAACGCTACCAATGCTATCACGGCTACGGCAGCGGATGAGAATGCAGGCGTGGCAATTACTGTAAATGGTGATTCTCTAACCAATGGGTCGAGTGTTACATGGGAAGAAGGAACGAACACGGTTGCCATTACAGTAACAAACGGCGGTTCCAGCAAGACTTATACCGTAACGGTAACAAAGGAATAAAGCTGACAGGTCTTAAGGGCTTCGGAGTTGTGCTTGGTATGGCTCCGAGGCTCTTTTGACCGGCGCATTTTTATTATGGAGGATATGATCTATGAGTATGGTTAAAAAGATCGAGATTGACGGGAAAGAGGTCGCTTTCAGAGCATCGGCGGCGATTCCGAGAATATACAGAATGAAGTTCCAAAGGGATATTTATAAGGATTTGGCGGCTTTGGAGAAGGCTATCGGGGATAGCACCGAGGAAGTCAGCAATCTGGATATGTTTTCGTTGGAGATGTTTGAGAATATCGCCTATATCATGGCGAAGCACGCTGATCCGGGTATTCCGGATACGCCTGAGGAATGGCTGGACGATTTCAACACTTTCAGTATTTATCAGGTGCTTCCGAAGATCATTGAGCTGTGGGGCTTGAATGTGAAGGTGGACGTGGAAGCTAAAAAAAACTTCAATCAACTGACCGCCAAATGACAACGGCTCTGTTCATGCTGAGGTGTGTGCAGATCGGACTTTCGATACGGGATCTCGATCTGCTGACGATTGGCATGGTGAATGAGATGTTTATTGAGAATCAGAATGATGATGTGGCGGACAAGGCTTACCATCGGGTGGCTACGCAACAGGATTTCGATGTCTTTTAAGTCGGAATGCCTTGAAATGCTGTATTTATAAGCGTTTCAAAAGGTGTGGATTTTCTGACAGATTTTGAATAGAAAGGGGTGCCTTGATGGCGGCTAACAGAATAAAGGGTATCACTATCGAAATCGGTGGGGATACCACAAAATTGCAGACTGCCTTGAAGGGCGTGAATACTCAGGTCAAGAGCACCCAGCAGCAGCTTAAGGATGTGGAAAAGCTCTTGAAGCTGGATCCGGGGAATACGGATCTGCTGGCTCAGAAGCACAGGCTGCTTGGAGAGGCGGTTGCGGCTACTAAAGAGAAGCTGGAAACCTTAAAGACGGCGGCTGAGCAGGCGAACACGGCTCTGGCCAACGGTGATATATCGAAGGAACAGTATGATGCCCTGCAGAGGGAGATCATTGAGACAGAAAAAGACCTTGAAGCCTTGGAGAAGCAGGCGAATGAGTCTGCTACGGCTCTTCAGAGTATTGCGGCGAAGGGTGAGAAGCTTAAGACGGTCGGGGATAATATCAGTAATGTCGGGCAGAAGTTTTTGCCTGTCACGGCAGGGGTTGTAGGACTTGGTACGGCGGCGGTGAAAACTGCCGCTGATTTTGACTCTGCGATGAGCCAGGTGGCGGCGGTTTCAGGTGCTACGGGTTCCGAGTTTGATGCTTTGAGAGAGAAAGCCCGTGAGATGGGAAGTAAGACAAAGTTCTCTGCTTCTGAGGCGGCTGAAGCCATGAACTATATGGCGATGGCAGGCTGGAAGACGGAGGATATGCTTTCCGGTATTGAAGGCGTTATGAATCTTGCGGCGGCTTCGGGGGAAGACCTTGCGACTACATCCGATATCGTGACGGATGCGCTTACGGCGTTTGGATTATCGGCTCAGGATTCAGGGCATTTTGCAGATATACTTGCGGCGGCAAGCTCGAATGCCAATACGAATGTCTCCATGATGGGTGAGACCTTCAAGTATTGCGCTCCTATTGCAGGTGCGCTGGGATTTTCTGCTGAGGATACGGCGGAAGCTATCGGATTGATGGCTAATTCCGGTATCAAGGGATCTCAGGCAGGTACTGCTTTAAGGACGATTATGAATAACCTGTCCGGGGATGTGAAGATCTGCGGATCCTCTATCGGAGAGGTTACGGTTGCGACTACGAATGCTGACGGCTCCATGAGAGACCTCAGCGATATTCTGGCTGACTGCCGGACGGCGTTTTCTGGATTATCAGAATCAGAGAAGGTAGCGGCGGCTGAGTCTTTGGTCGGAAAGAATGCGATGTCCGGATTCCTGGCTTTGATGAATGCCGGGGAAGCTGATATAAACAAGCTTTCCTCTGCGATTGATAACTGTGACGGGTGTGCAGCCAATATGGCTGATACAATGAACAACAATCTGGAAGGACAGCTGACTATTCTGAAATCACAGCTTCAGGAGCTGGCTATCTCTTTCGGTGAGATGCTGATGCCTGCGATCAGAACGATCGTGGGATGGATCCAGGGTTTCGTGGATAAGCTGAACAGCATGGATGAGGGCACAAGGAAGGTTATCATTACCATTGCGCTTGTGGCGGCGGCTATCGGTCCGGTGCTGATCATTGTGGGGAAGGTGATCTCTGCTATCGGTACCATTATGACGATAGTTCCGAAGCTGGCAGGGGTAATCAATGCGGCGAAGGGAGTATTTGCGGCATTCAATGCGGTATGTGCAGCGAATCCGTATGTGCTGATCATAGCTGCTATCGTGGCTCTGGTGGCGGCGTTCATTTATCTCTGGAACAACTGCGAAGAGTTCAGGCAGTTCTGGATCGACTTGTGGGAAGGTATCAAGGAGATTGCCGTTGCTGTATGGGAGGCGCTGAAGGAGTTTTTCACGGCGGCATGGGAAGCAATCAAGTCCACGGCTGAGACGGTTTGGAACGGGATAAAGAATTTCTTTTCAGGATTATGGGAAGGGATCAAGAATATCTTCCAGACGGTGGTGGATGCGATCAAGCTGATCATCACTACGTATTTCAATATTTATAAAACCATCATCACAACGGTTCTGAATGCGATAAAGACCGTGTTTACAACGATCTGGAATGCTATCAAGACTGTGGTGACTACGGTGGTTACCGCGATATCGACTTTTCTGACTACGGCGTGGACGGCGATCCAGACCACTGCGACTACGATATGGAATGCGATTTCCAGCTTCTTTACGAATATCTGGAATGGTATCAAGAATGTGATCACTATGGCGGTCAATGCCATTAAGAACGTGGTGACTACGGCCTGGAATAACATTAAGAATACGGTTACTTCTGTCGGAAATGCGATAAAGACAGCGGTTACGAACCTGTGGAACAATGTGACTTCCGCTGTAAAGAATGCGATGAGCAATGTGTTCAATGCGGTAAAGAGCGGTTTTGCCAATGTGAAGGATCATATAACCGGGCTTGCGTCGCAGGCTTTTAACTGGGGTAAGGATCTGATCATGGGTATTGTGAACGGCATTAAGTCTTGTATCAGTGCAGTTGGTGATGCGGTTTCTTCTGTTGCGGATAAGATCAAGAGCTTCCTGCATTTCTCCGTGCCGGATGAAGGGCCTCTTACGGATTATGAGAAGTGGATGCCTGACTTTATGAAGGGTTTGGCGAAGGGCATCGAAGACAGCAAGGGTATGGTCACGAAGGCGATGGATTCGCTTTCGGCTGATATGACCATCAATCCTCAGGTGAACGGGATGCAGGCGGCTATGGCCGGTGGTGGCAGAGTTTCGAGTGCTGATCTGTCGGGGCTTGTTTCGGCTATCAAGGATGCAGTCGGTGGCGTGAATGCTTCCGGACAGGGCGGCGATATCGTGATTCCAGTTTATCTTGGCGGCACCATGCTGGATGAAGTGATCGTAAACGCTCAGCAGAGAGCAAATTTGAGAAGCGGAGGAAGGTGATGTTATGGCATTTATACAGTATCTGACATTTGATGGTGAGAACCTTCCTCTGCCTGATTCCTATGAGGTGAACCTTGAAGATAAGGAAGCGGATTCCGGCGGTGAGACTGAGGCAGGTACCATACAGAGGGATGTGGTGCGAGCCGGGGTTGTAGAGATCGGGGTATCGTTTTCTGTTACACAAGTCTGGCTTAAGAAGTTGACGGAATATAAGCAGCAGGAAAGTATCACGGTTTTATACTTTGATCCTGAGACGGCTACACAGGTTCAGACACAGATGTATGTGGAGGGATTCAAGGCAAAGCTGGAAAAGGATACAAGCTATAAGGGGCTTTGGACGGTGAGTTTTACGCTGAAGGAATTTTGAAAGAAGGTGTTTGAATGTATCCTGTATCGAGCGCATTCCTGCAGGCGGTGCAGGAGAACACACGGAAATATTATTGGACGGGGAAGATCACGACGAAGAATGGCGTGGTGTATGACTTCGGGGCTGAGGATATCGTTAAGGGGAGCGGTTATATTTCGGCTCAGTGCTGTGGAAGCACGGAGATCGAGCTGGGTACGGTGTATGCGGCTGAGATGGGTGTGACGCTGCTTTCGGATATTGACCGGTATACGCTGGAAGATGCCTTGGTTGAGGTGTTCTATCATCTGAGGATATCGAAAAGCCGGAGCAGCGGCGATCTGGATCCCGATTATGATCAGCGGGTTGAGGCGGATGGGATTTATGAGACGATCCCGATGGGAGTTTTCGAGGTGTCGGAGGCAAACAGGACGGTGAAGTGCCTGGAACTGAAGGCCTATGACTATATGCTTCGTTTCGAGAAGGATTTTAACGGCTTTGAGACGGTCGGTAAGGCATATGATTTTATCCATCTTTGCTGTGAGGCGTGTCATGTGGAGTTTGCTTTGGAGCAGGCAGATGTTGAGGCTATGCCGAACGGGGATACGGCGCTTTCTATTTATACAGATAATGATATCGAGACCTACCGGGATGTGCTTTACTATGTGGGGCAGGTGCTTGGTGGGTTTTTCTGTATCAACCGTGAGGGCGTGTTGGAACTGAGGAAATATGGCGATGATCCTGTGATGGAGATTGCGGGTAGACACAGGTTTTCTTCCAGCTTTTCGGATTTTATCACAAGGTATACGGCGGTTTCGTCAACGAACATGAGAACCGAGATCGCGGAGTATTATCATCTGGATCCCGATGACGGGCTGACCATGAACCTGGGCGTGAATCCGCTTTTGCAGTTTGGATTGGATGAGACAAGACGGCAACTCTGTACGAATATACTGAATGATCTTTCGGTGATCGATTATGTGCCGTTTGATTCGGATACGATAGGTAATCCTGCATTGGATGTGGGCGATGTGCTGACCTTTATCGGCGGTCAGGCTGACAGGGATAAGATCAGTGCGATCACTTCCATGCAGGTGAATATGTATGGGAAGCAGAGGCTTAAGGGTGTCGGGAAGAATCCGAGACTGGCTCAGGCGAAGAGTAAGAATGATAAGAATATTTCGGGATTGCTCAGTCAGATTGAGGCAGGGAAGATTGGGATTCACACATTTACGAATGCATCTGCTTTTACGGTTGCTGATCAGGATACAAAGATCATTTCCATTGAGTTTGCGACATCCGAAGATAATCACGCTCAGTTCTTCGGACAGGTGATCGTGGATGTAAATGCAACAGCGGTTACAAAGACGGCTACAGCATCCGGGGATGTTGTGATCCCGTCAGTTGCGGTGGATGAACCGGAGCCAGAGGATCCTGATAATCCTGAGGTTATCGGGAATACGGAAGAGCAGACGGTTTCAGTTTCCTTGCCGGTGAGCTGGACGGAGGATGGAACGTCGGTTGTTACTTTTACCTTTGAGTTTAATGATGAAATGATCACGGTGCATCAGCCGGTGGAGACCTGGCATTCGGGGAAGCACACGATCCTTTTGCATTATCCGATTGAGAACGTGATCGCAAATTATACGAATAGCTTCAATGTTTACATGAAGGTGACGGGCGGCACGGGTACGGTTGATACGGGCTGGTGCGTGGCTTCTGTTTCCGGTCAGAGCATGGGTGCGAATGCGGCCTGGGACGGTACGATCACGGTTGAGGATTATATCGAGAGAGTCGGTATCAGCGGCGGCCTTCAGCTTAAGACGGTTGCGGACAGAGTTGTATTCGAGATCGATGAGCTCGTTCAGAGAAGCTACAGCGATGTGGTTATCGGAAGGACGGCTCTGGGAGCTTTTGCGATGCCGGTGGATGTGACTGGAAGCAATTCATAAAAATATGGATCCGGCAGGACTTGGAAACAGGCTCTGCCGGTTTGTATTTTACAGAGAAACAGGAGGGCGACATGATTTTACATGGAGAGATGGTCATTGAGTTGACCGATGAGAATACGGGCACGGTGGAAACGGTGCGTGAGACCAACATGATCACGAATGCGGTGAATCATCTGCTGGGGATCAATCCGATGGGAGTGTTTTATAAGGGATCCGGACAGTATGACGATATGCTGCTTTGGAATGATACGCTTCTGCCGATATGCCCGAACATGATAGGCGGGATCCTTTTGTATTCTTCCGCACTTACGGAGAATGCGAACAATATCTATCCGTCATCTGCGGTGCTGCCGGTGGCTTATGCATCCAATGATGTGAATGCAACGGCGGATACTGCGAGGGGAAGCATGAATCTGGTTGAGAGTAAGGCATTGGATGACGGATACAAGTTCGTGTGGGAGTTCACGCCTTCACAAGGCAATGGAACAATTGCAGCGGTGGCTCTTACTTCTGCAAAGGGTGGAAACTCTGTATTTGGGAATGAAGTGAATTCTACTAACGGGTACCTGAAGATAAAGGAAACAAAACTGGATACCCAGACAAATGATGAACTGGCGCTACTTTATTCTGCAGTAGAGGTGGACTTTGAAAATAACGTGATGTATTCGCTGAGGTTCGTGGATTCATCGGTTATCGTGAGGAAGCTGAGGCTACCGGTATTTACGCTTGGCTTGAATGATAAGCTGGATGATACGACCTGTACGGTGCTGGAAGAGACTACACTTCATTGCAGCGTGTTTTCTTTTAGCACGGGGTACACGCCTTACGGTGATTTCCTTGACGGGCATGACGGGTACTGGTACGGATTTTCCAATACGCCTAATTCCTCAGGGGATGCAACAATGAAGTGGATCAAGATCAAGAAGAGCGACCTGAGTTTTACGGAAGGTACATGGACTTTATCAAACGCGCAGCTCAGGGCAGTTGGTTCCTTCAAGATTGATTCCTATGTGAACAGGGCGGTCAGGGGTGTGATTCGGAACGGATACCTTTATTTATCCAATTATGACTGTGATGGGGTTTACAAGATAAACCTGAGCAATGTGACGGATATCACGCTGATTGCGCTTGGTTTTACATCTGAGAACAGGACGCTTTCAGGCTCTTCTACGAGCCAGTGCATGATGACTATGATCAATGATTTTATCATTGCGTATGACTTCATTATCACGGCGAACGATACGGTAATTCCGCTTGTGGGAGCATACAGATTTCCTTATATCGGAACACCGCTGTTCCAGTATAAGGAGTTTCTGACCGGATGGGGCGGCAATTACGGATCAGATTATCATACGACCTGGATCCTGACGCCTTATCTGGCAAGTATCAACAATCTGGCTCAGGCAATCGTGAAGAATGCGGATAAGACAATGAAGATCACTTATACGCTGACGGAGCAGGAACCGAGTCCATAAATGACACTTTAAACAACACATTGAAAAGCACTTTGGCAGAGGCTAAAGGATATGTAACTTTTTTGGCGGCGGTTTTCCCTGACAGGGAGCCGCCTGTTTTAATGCATGGGAGGATGTAAGAGATGAAAGAGTTTTGGAATGTGATTCAGATGATTTTTGCAGCGATAGGGGGATGGCTTGGCTATTTCCTTGGAGGGTGTGATGGGCTGCTTTATGCATTGTTGGCATTTGTGGTGCTGGATTACATCACGGGGATATTGTGTGCGATTGCGGATAAGAAATTGAGTTCGGATGTCGGGTTCAAGGGCGGGATACGTAAGGTTCTCATTTTTGTGATGGTGGGTGTCGGGCATATTTTGGATACTCAGATTCTTGGAGAGACCGGCGTGCTTAGGACAGCCATCATTTTCTTTTATATGAGTAATGAAGGGCTGAGCCTTGTGGAGAATGCCGCTTATCTTGGATTGCCGGTGCCTGAGAAGCTGAAGGCGGTGCTTGAACAACTGCATGATCGTGGAGAGAAAGGCGATGGAAAGGACGGTGGCGATGATGAAGTACAGTGAGAAGAATAAACCGGTTGTTTGTATGATGACTCAGAGTACCTGCTATAAGGGTACGAAGAAGATGGATGTGAAGGGCGTGCTCTGGCATAGCACCGGGGCGAATAATCCGATGTTGAAGAGATATGTCCAGCCGGATGATAATGCGGCATACAGGAATCTGATGATCAAGGTCATTGGGAAGAATGCTTACAGGAATGACTGGAACCATACTTCTGTGCAGGCAGGGCTTAATGCCTGGATCGGAAAGCTGGCTGATGGAAGTATTGCGGCGGTTCAGACGATGCCCTGGGATTACAGGCCTTGGGGGTGCGGTTCCGGCAGTAAGGGGAGCTGCAATAACGGATGGATCCAGTTCGAGATCTGTGAGGATGGGCTGAATGACAGGGAGTATTTTGAGAAGGTCTATAAAGAGGCTTGTGAGCTGACAGCTTATCTCTGCAAGATGTATGGGATTGATCCGAAGGGGAGTGTTAAGTATAACGGCGTGACGGTTCCTACGATACTCTGTCATGCAGATTCTCATAAGCTGGGGCTTGGGAGCAATCATGGGGATGTGCTTCACTGGTTTCCGAAGTTTGGGAAGAATATGGATACTGTGAGAGCGGATGTGGCGGCACTTATGGGTGGGACCGATACATTTTCGCCTTCCAGCGAAGCGAAAAATAGGGATTGTCCTTTTCTGGTGAAGGTGACGGTGAAGCATCTGAGGATTCGGACGGGTGCCGGAACTGATACGGCGTGGACAGGGAAGTATGTGCCGCCGGGAGTTTATACGATTGTTGAGGTGAAAGCCGGTAAGGGCTCTGAGGCCGGATGGGGAAGGCTGAAGAGTGGTGCCGGTTGGATTGCATTGTCATATGCGAAGAGAGTATAATATGGTTTGAGGATATGCCCGTGGTTGTCGGTGATGAGCCGATGGCTACGGGCTTTTTTTGATTTAAAGAGAACTAAAATGCAACAAAATGTACAAAATGCAAAAAACATAAAAACATAAAAAAGCAATATTTTGCTTGATTTTTCGGGGGGGGTATGAGATAATGTATGTTTGAATAAGTGTATTATCAAGGAGCGTATTGCCGGAATGCGTGAATATTATTTTGCAAACTACCGTCTGCTTACGGACGATGAAATAAGTGAACATGAATCCATGCAGTATCTCTCTGCGTTCCG
>Ga0310691_10008209_pt1 | contig 10761 bp, 4 predicted proteins | sample 176DNAGHGlowgp2_FD_203887 | JGI IMG/M metagenome (GOLD analysis project Ga0310691, IMG submission 203887) | Sheep rumen microbial communities from Palmerston North, Manawatu-Wanganui, New Zealand - 1766 DNA GHGlow gp2 (v2) (version 2) | ecosystem: Host-associated > Mammals > Digestive system >... | reverse complement strand
GCTCTCCGCGGCCCTCTCTCGCGTCCTCGCCGACCCGGCGCTCGCCGCCTCCCTCGCCGCCGCCGGCCGCGCCGCCGCGCGCGACTACGACTGGACCGCGCTCGCCGCGCGGCTCTCGGACTTCTACGCGACCCTCCCCGGCTGCCTCGCCTGACCGTCCCTTCGAACGCCGCCTGGCGGGGTCATTCCGCTCGATTGATCGCCCGAAGACCGACGGGGTTGTCGACGAGTTCCATCAGGAAGTTGTGCTGCTGCGGATTGCCGTCATCGACGAGGAGCCGCGTGTAGACCCCGCGCCCGGGCTCGAACCCGTGCCCCGCGTCCCGGCACCCGATCCGCCGCCCCCACGCGATCATCTTCCGCCCGTTCGCGTCGCTCCCGAAGAGTTCGCTCGGAAGTCCCCTCCGCGGCGGGCGGCGGCTACGCCGCGCCGCGCGGAGCGGGCTGGTACTTAATCGGTCATTTCCACGATCGAGGATCCGGAAGAAGGCCAAGAACAATCAACGCAATGCATGGCCGATTCCGAATGCCACCGATGGTGGCCAAATCAATCCAGCGGGGAATGTTCCGTATGCGCGAAGGTCCAACATATTCACCGAGAGACGCTTCTGTTGCCTGGAGATCCGTCAGGATTGGTTCGCCGACAGCACTTGTTCCAGCAACTGCCGCATCCGGTCGTTCTTGAGCTGCGTCCGGAAGACGACGGGGAATCCTTCTTCCTCCAGATTCTTGAAAAAGACTTTGGCGCACGCAATCCGCTCCCGCTCCGTGCCCCGCAAGTCGGAATCGGTATCGACGTCTTTCGTTTCCACGACGACGTTCAATTCCTGCGAACCGTCCGCCCGGCGGACCACGTAGAGAAAATCAGGGCTGTAGGTCTCGCCCGTCACGACCGGAATGGCGATGCTTCTCCGCGGAATCTTCCCGTAGACGACCACTTCGGAAATCTCGCTCCGGATATTGTCCAGTTCCAACGGAGAGTCGTAGGCGAACGCGTCGTAGAGGTACTTCGCGCACGGCGTCCCTTCGGCAAGACGCGTTCCGATGCGGCCTTGGACGATGCTCTCCTTCGGTGTTCCGTCCGCATTCGTGAGCGCCGTTTCGCCTGCGCTTCCGGCCGCCGACTTGCGGTAGCGGAACCGTCCCTGGAGCGTCGCGCGCTTCCACTCTGCGAACCGGTCGCAGAAGCGCGCGGCCGTTTCCCGGTTGAACCGCGACGGATCCGGAAGAGTGCCCGGCGTCGCGAAAACCCGGTGGAACGCCCGGTCGAGGCACCCGACCGGCAGGTTCGTGACCTTGGACACGGAGAGCAGGAACGGACCGTATCCCATGGGTTTGTGGACCAGATACTGGACGCCCGTCTCCCGGACGATGTCCACGCTTCCGTCCACGGCCCCGACGCGCTCGCGGAAGCTCCCGATGGTGGCGTCGGCGAACAGTCCGTCCGTGCGGAAAATCTCCGCGCAGACGTCCTCCATTCCCGCGTCCAGTTCGGGGTCGAAGAAGAGGAGCCGCCGCCGGTTCACGGCCTCCCAGAGCGCACGGAGCTCCTCGAACCGGGCCTTCCGGATGCGGATCGGCCGCGGGGTCTGCGCGTTGCGGTCGCGGATGCGGCCCGGCGCCAGCCCCGGTTCGAATTCCGGATAGGCCTCGAAGAACGCGTCCCGCTTCGACGCGGGAACGTTGCGGTCGATGTCGATCCAGCCCGCCTGGAGCATTTCGACGAACAATTCGTTTTCGGTCTTGCCCCGCTTCGCGGCGGCCGCGCGGATCGCCGCGAGGGGCAGCTCCACCGGCCCCACCGCCGTTTCCGCGTTGATTTCGCGGACGAGTTTCTCCGCGAAGTCGGCCTCCGTGAAATCGACGATGTAGTTCAGGTAGAACGTCTCGTTCGAAATCCGGTTCCCCGCCTCGTCCACCGGCAGGCGGAGCCCGCGCCCGACTTCCTGGAGCTTGCTCGTTTCGCTTCCGCTGGACCGAAGCTTGCAGATCGTGAAGACGTTCGGATTGTCCCAGCCCTCCTTGAGCGTCCACTTGGAGAAGAGGAACCGGGTCGTGTTCCAGCTCCCGTCCGGCTTGCGGAGGGACACGAGGTCCTTTTTCCCGCGGAGAATCAGTTCGGCTTCGCGCGAGACCGCCTCGTCCGTGTCCGCGTTGTCCTGCGCGAAATACCCGGCGCGGCTTCCCGGCACGTCCGCCAGCGTCGCTTCGAGAAAGGACCGCCACTCCCCTTCGTCCGCCCGGAGCGTCGGAAGGATGCGGCCGATTTCGTCCCGCACGAGTCGGTCGAACGCGTCGCGCAGCCACGGGGCGTCCCCGCGGAACGACGCGATGTCGTCGATGAAGAACAGCGCAAGCGTCTTGATCTTCGTTCCGTCCCGCCCGAAATTCTCCCGCTCCGTCTCGAAGTGCCGCTGGATCGCCAGCCGGAGCATCTGCTCCTGGTAGCTGGAGAGGAAGACGTCCACGTCCAGCTCTTCCCCGACCGACTTCGCCGCCCCGTTGCTGAACTCCGCCCCGCTCCGCGTCACGCCCACGACCGAGACGCCCGAAAGCCCCTCGTGGACCGTCGAAAGCGAATCGCCCGGCCCGAGTTCGAACGTCCGGTCGGGCCGGTCGCGCTCCTTCAGCCGGAGCGTGACGCTCCGCCGTGCCTCCGTCCGAAGGATTTTCACCTTGGCCTCCGTTCCGCTGATCGGCTGCAGGTGTTCCTTCGCGACGCCCTTCACGAGCCCCTGGTTGAACGCCGAGCACGCGTTCAGGTCGAACACGAGGTTCTGGTAGTCGCGCAGCGTCCGGCGCGCGCGCCCGCGCCCCGTCGTCCGCTCCGGGAACGTCGCGCCGTAGCGGATCACGCACTGCGGGCGCAGCTCCCGTTCGACCGCCTCCATCGCCTTCTGCCCCTGCGCGAAGCGGTGCGGTTCGTCGAGGATCACGAACGGCCGCGTCGCCGCCAGCGCGTCGAGCGGCCGGTAGAACCCCTCCACGCCGAAATCGTAGTCCGAGCGCGAAAGCAGCTTCCCGGACGTGAGCAGCTGCATGTTCACGACGAGGACGTGCAGCGTCCCGCCCTGCCGCGTCGAACCCTTCACGAACTCCGCGACCGCCGACGGGAACCACGTCCGTCCCTTCGCCGCGCCCTTCGGGGCCGACAGCACGAGCGCGTCGAGCCGCGTCCCGTAGCCGCACGCGTCCGCGAAGTGCCGCTGGACGTAGGGATCGCACAGGAAGTCCCCCGCGCCCGCCTTGATCGCGAGCGACGGCACCACCAGGATGAACTTCGACACGCCGAGCCGCCGGTGCAGCTCGAACATCGTCTTCGCGTAGACGTAGGTCTTCCCCGTCCCCGTCTCCATCCGCACATCGAGATTCAGGAAGCCCCGGTCCGCCGCCGGGACGAACGGCGGCGCCCCCGTTTCCGGATGCGCCTGCCGGAACTCCGTCACCGCCCGGTTGATCCGCGGGTCCCGCACGTCCACTTCCGGGTTCTCCCAGGGCCGCTTCGGCTCCCACGTCCTCACTTCGCGGAAGACGTCCGCCACCGCGTCCACCGCCGCCGACTGGTGCGGCAGCCCCGTCTGAAGCAAAAGGTCCATCGCAGCTCCTAGTACCGGACGTCCATTCGCACGACGAGGTTCTTCGCCAGGGACTTCGACCGGGCGAGGTTGATCCGCAGGTGCTCGAGCGCGCTCCACGGGAAACTGTAGCCGAAGAGAACGAGATTCTCCGGATTGAACGCCGGATCCGTCTCGATCCTTTCGCACAGCGCGAGCACCGCCTCGTCCGTGAGACCGGGACGCGTGAAGTAGAGGTGCCGCCCGATGAACCGGCCCTTGTAGCCCGCGAAATCCACCTCCGCCGGCTCGGCCGAAAGCCCGTAGCCGTCGTGCGCGAGCCAGGTCGCCAGAACCGTCGCCTCCCCGAACTCCGCCAGCAGCGACGAATCCTCCACCAGCGAATCCGGCTTGTAGTCCCACATCTTCGCCACCGACTCCCTCGTCGGCGCCGCGATCCGGTAGTGCTTGAACCCCAGATCGCCGTGGAAAAGCGGAGACTCCACGCGGATTTTCGCCGCCGCCTTTTCGATCCGAGCCCGCCCGATTTCGTCGATCGTCCTGTAGCCGGCGGCAAGCGCCGGGGAGTTTTCGCGGCACTCCTCCGGCCACTGGACAAGGATGAACCTCCGTGTCCCTTCGTCTGTGGCGTTGAGTCGCATCACCGCCTCCGCAGTCGTTGCCGAACCGGAGAAGAAATCGAGAATCAACGCATCTTTTCCTCCGACGATTTTGATGGCTTTTTGGACAAGTTGAATCGGTTTTGGAAAGTCAAAGACTTTGGCACCAAACAGATCCTCCAACCGTTTACTGGCCTCGTCGGTGGTTCCGCATTCTTCGTGATTCCAAAGATCAACCGGAACCATTCCCCCTTCCATTTCAGAGAGGAACTTCTTGAAGCGGGGGTATTGATTGTTTCCGTCTTGTCCCCAGTAGAGGCGATTTTCCCGTTGGTATTGTTCGTACTTGGCTTTCTCGAATTTCCATGCGTTTGTTGGATGCCGGACAATAGCGCCGGTGTTCGGATTTACCATGTCATAGGAAAGATTGGGCCGTTGTTCTCGTGTAGCGGGGTTCACACATGACACGCTCGTCCATGGCCCGCGTGGATCGTTGTCGGGATTGGAATAGATCGAATCAGCCTTTTCGCTTCGCGGCTCTTTCAGTTCGTCCAATGTTGAACTGCGACGATAGCAGACAACTCTTTCTGTCAGCGTCGAAAACAACTTTGAATTATTGCTTCGCGTGTATCGCTTGACCCAAACGCAGTCAGCTAGAAAGTTCTCTTCCCCGAACACTTCGTCGCAGAGCAGTTTCAGATTGGCCTGTTCGTTGTCGTCGATGGAAATGAAAATGACGCCGTCGGACGCGAGGAGCTCGCGGGCGAGCAGCAGGCGCGGATACAGGAAGAGCAGCCACGCGGAATGGGAGGCGGACGAGCGGTGCGTGAGATCGAGGACGCGGGCGGACTCCTCCTCGGAAACGCCGAGCTTCTCCGCGAGTTCCGGCGCCGAGAACGAGAACGAATCGTTGTAGACGAACCCGTCGGAACCGGTGTTGTAGGGCGGATCGATGTAGATGCACTTCACCGCGCCGGCATAGGAGCCGAGCAGGTGCTTGAGCGCGTCGAGATTGTCGCCGGTGACGTAGAGGTTGCGGCTGTCCCTGTTTTCCGGCTTGGCGTTGTGCGCCTCGTCCGGAACGAGAACCGTCTCCGTCTCGCGGGCGGCCACGAGCCGGCCGTAGTCGCGGCCGAGGAACGAAAGCCCGTAGCCCTCGCGCACGACCTTCGCGCCCTTGCCGACGAGCCGGGCGAATGCCTCCAGGTCGAACTCCTCCCCGTGGAAGCAACCGGGGAAATGCTCCTTCAGGACCGCCATCTCCCGGTCCGACGCGGTCGTTCCCGCGTTCTTCTCCATCGCGTCTTTGATCATGGTCAAATCCTCGTTTGCAATCAGTTGGATGGTCGGCTGGTGTCGTTGTCGTGGGGCTTCCGGGTGTCGTGTGCAGACATGGGGCGGATTCTACCAGACCCAAGGGTTCCGGGTAAAGCGGAAATGCGATTGATGAACGACCTTCACGAACCCAGAATCGTGTGCATGCGTTTCGAAATATCTCGAAGAGGTCTGGCCCGGCGTTTCAAATCGGAACGGTGTGCCAAAACCGTATCCAGGCATCGGTCCAATTCACCGACCGAGGCGAAATTGGCGTTTTTGTCGATCGTTTTGAGCATCAGCCCCAAAGCCTCCTTCGGATATCTTTCGCACTGTTTCGTTTCGTCCAGCGATGCCGGAATGGCGTACCAACCGCTGACGGGGCGAAGATAGGGTTCGACCATTTTCCATGCATGGGGAAACTGGTCCCCGGACCAAATCGCGATGACGGACAGACTTTCGGAGATCGATTCCGAACGATGATCGGAAACGACCGGAAGATAGTCTTCCAGAAAACGGGAAACCTTTTCCCGCCAGAAGACTCCCCCTTTTGCCCCGCGATGCATCGACGTCCGTTCCATTCGCTTGAAGAAGTCGTCAATGCCGGATTGATCGTATCGGGAGAGGCATTTCCGGATGGCGGATTTCGGAAAAGAACGGAAGCGACGAAGGGCAAGCGAGAATACCAACATGCGGTAATTGTGGAGGCCGGGCGAATTCTTGAAATCGGAAAGGTGTTCGGCGGCTTGGAAGAAGTCTTGTTTGATTTCGCGGAGGAAATCCAGCTGGAAGGACGAAGAACGCAGAAAAGCGTCCCAATGTCGCGATGCCGTTTTCGGATGTATCTTCCATTTCAAGAGCGGGACGATGTGCTTCGTGGCCCAATCTCGGTTGTTTCCGAAAAACAGATTTGCATTTTTGAGAAGGACACGCCGGATTCCGGATGCTGTCGAGGGGCAGAACGACGAAGGTTCCGAACACGCCTTTTCGAATGTCTTCCACATTTGGCCGCGGACGGGAGCCGAAACGGAAACGCCGTCGGTTTCTTTTGATGGGTAAATGCCGTCGACAAACAACTCGGCAATGGTCGACGCACAATTGGTCGGAAACTCCGGCTCGAATGTCTCCTCCGTTTCGTCAGGCCGGATTCTTTCCAACAAAAGCATCGAAAGGTCGACGACCGCTTGGAACGTCTTCTTGCATTTGGGCGCAACCGCTTTCAAAAACGATGCGAGCGAATCGGCCAATACGGAGAGTTCTTCGTTTTTGAACGTGTCGATCGATTTTCCCAACCTTGAAACAATTGCTTCGGGATCGGCAGTCCGGCCCCACGCGAAAAAGGCGTCATGCCATCGTTTCCCCGGCAGGCAACCGTGTTCCCTGGCTTTCAAAAGGACATCAAGACATTTGTCTGGATTGTCGGCACACTTTTTCTGCCAGTCATCTGTCACGAAGCGAAGCTTGGACGGATCGAAATCGGAGTGTTTCGAATGGGTTTCAATCCACGCAAGCAATTCGGCTTCGTCGTCGGGAAGGCGGACGAACTGGCGATCTTCGTCCCTGTCTCCATCCCAGTGGTGGAACCCGTCCGGGAACTCTTCCTTCTGATCCGCGTACAGCCGCAAGGCGGGATTGCTTTTCGGGAGTGACTCAAGTTTGCCCGCGGCGATTCTGGGAAGGGAATGTTGTTCCGTTGATAGTTTGACGAGACGAACCCAAACATCTTCTTCGATTTCGCGTTGCGTCCATCCTTTTTGGGCGTACGGACCGGCGAGAATCGCCGAAATCAATTTCTTCGAGGAGGACGGGCTTAGTTCTTTGCCCCGCAGTGCGAGCAATCGGCACGTTTCACGCTTGAAAACGGGAAGCCAAAGAAATCTTCCTTTGGATTTGAGAAGCCAACTCGTCCAAACGTCCCCCGAAACACAGTTTGTGCTTGCCGCGGCAAACAGGGCAAGCCGGTTGAATATGGCAAATTTCGAACGAATCCACCGTTTGACAAAAGGATTTGCGAGAGATGCATTGTTCTGTGCGAGAACCATCCATGCATCGCGGACAATTCTTGTGAGCAATGCCAAGTCAGGCAGGGTTTCATCATTCTTGCGATTGCAGTCCGAAGAAAACAAATCAACGGATGCGAAAGATTCGTCGTCGTCAGGAACGCGAAGCGTCTCCATCATTGAAACGGCGTCTTCCAGCAGTTGTTCCGCAGTTGTCAGGATTCGCGAAGTATCGCCGGGAAGTTTCTCCTTCCACTGTTCCCAATAATGACGCCATTCAAGACCGATACAGGAGAGTTTCATCATCCAGTATCCAACGGGATCATTGCTCGATTCGAAAATCGGATAGCCGACAAAAGCGCTATCGGAAAGCCGAAATACGGGTTTGGCGGTCTCACGGAACAATTCCAGCGCGAAAGGGGACCATCCGTGATGGTTGATTTCCTTGTCGAGCATTCGCAGGGTGTCATACGAAAAACCGGCTTGCGTCCTGCCCGTCAGGTACAATTGCCAGAGGAATCGAAGCGTTTCGGAAATCGGAGAGTCTTTTCCGTTGGTTCCGTATTCCGCAAGCTTCTCGTGAATTGCTCGCATAAAGGCCCGAGTGGGAACGCCTTGTTGGCGGACCGCCCAAAAGAAGAACCGGATGTCTGCAAGGTTTTTGGCGAACCACTCGATTAGCGAACGTGAAACCGGATCGGATACGTTGTCCACGTGTTGTGTAGCCAACGAAAGGAACCCGAGCATTCCGTTTGGCGACTGAATGGGTCTTGAAATGAACGAGTGACAGTTTCCCGAGTTCTGTCTGTTGCTTTCCGGAAATGGCAGGAGAACGGTATGCGAGTCGTCGAATCTCGGCCGATCGAATTCCACGAGCCATTCATAAGGATACTTGACATCGGCATCCGCAAAGGCTTTTGCGGCCTCCCCGGTCGGATCGTCCAACGCCCAAAGAAGCCGACCGACAAAATCGTCGGACTGGGAGTTCATTCTTGGATCTCGCCAAGCGCAGTCGTCAACGATTTCCGTTCGCGTCGTGTCTCCGTTTTGGATGGAGTCGCACCAGTTCTTCAATGTCGAATACAAATTGTCATGGCACTCTTTTGTCCTTCCTTTGCCGATTGGCGTTCTGGTGACCTTGTACCCAATGGGTCGAATTCCTTTTGCGCGCCAGGAATCGATGTCGGTTTCGGGACAAAACGCGTAATGGTCGATTTGTCGTTCGCCGTGGAGTCGAGCGGCATCCAGGGAATCGGTCAAATACCGGACGATAGGATCATTCAGACTGTATCCGATGAAACAAACGGTATAATGCGTGAACAGCTCGACGAGAAATCGAGCGGCCCATCGGTCGACCAAATATGCGGCGCCAAAGTCCCCGCTGGTCATTACGACGCGGCGCAGTGTTTCCGAATCAATCGTTTTCGGCAACAGTCCGTGCAAATAGACGATTCCGCTCCATTCATCATGGGAGACAAAAGGAAGCTGAGGCGCAATGTATCGCTTGCACCGAAAAAGTCGTTCCGCGTTTACGAATAGACGGTCGAAGTTGGTCGTGACGATCCGCGTTTTTCCGGTTTCCGTAGTCGAGAGGCTCAGCAATGTCGAGTGAATGCCACTGTTCTGTGTCTCCTTCGTGAGAATCGAATGAACGGCGTTTCTTACCATGTCTGGAGAGTTCAACCGTTTTTCAAGGAGGAAAAGGCATCGATCGTAGTTGTTCCTGCGGAACTCCGCTTTCTCAATGGCGCTTTTCTCTTGGCCTAGACGCGCATACACTTTGTTCACGAGTTTTTCGAACCCAGGAAGGCCTGCTGGACAAGAAATGCCCGCGCCGCAGAAAAACACGACCTTTCCTTCGGCATGAAGGCGCAGCAATTCATCTGGAATGTTGGGACCGTTGGGAATGGGTTGCATGACTGAGACTTTTGCTGTTCTGTTTTGCTCTGTTATACTTTCCAGAAATCGCCTTCCGCGGCTGTCAGGAAACGCCGGTTTTCACAGGGGAAAAGATGCAGGATCAAGAGAGGTGGTGGCTGTTAACGGCATTAACCAATTGTCGGGAGGTCTGACGGAGCTGAGTCTACCAGACCCCACTGCGGAAGTCACGCCGAAATCAATGCGCGGAAGGGCGGTCCGATGTGACGTCCCGCTCGGGATTCGGTTGCATGCCTTTCACTCGTGCGGGAATGCACGCGGCGATCGCCATGACGGAAACGAGGCGTTCGTAGGAGTGCCACGGATAGCGGACTCGCGACGCAGCCCATCGGAAGTTGTCGCTTGCCTCTGTGCCGAACCAGATAAGCGCCTTGTAGAGACGTTCGACAACTTCACTTCGGAGCGCCTTGACCTCCGCGCGGGAGAGCGGCCGGTTTCGTAGATGTTCTCGGCAGTCGAGGACGGCCTTCGCCTGTTCCAGCGTCGTCCGTTCGCCAGGCGGAAGTCGGACCTCGTCCGCGTGACGGAGACCTTCGTCAATGAAGATGTCGCGGTAGAAGTCATCGTGTGCGTCGCGGTCGGGAAGCAGCCGGGTGATTTCTCGGTCCAGTCGTTTGCCGTGCCTCTCGATTGTCGTGACGAACCTCGACTTGTGGGGATGAGGCATGTGGCGCCGAATCCGCTTGAGCTCTTCGAAGCGTCGGATCAACGGGAGGAGTTGTTCGGCAAACCGTTTGATCTCGGCATCGGACGGATGTTCGCCGCGGTGGGCGCGGGATGGCATCTTCGGTTTCTTTCGGTCGACGGGCATGGTGGGATTCTCCGATTGCGCATTTGCGCGGGGTTCTTGGAATCCACGATCCAACCTCGTTCGTCATGACAGCGGTTCAGCGGGAGGCGGCAAGCCGGCATCGACCAATGCTCGGTGTGGCTGACGGGGGCGGAGTCTAGCAGACCCCGCCACGAAAGTCACGCAGGAATTGCGCAATCCTTGTCGGCGGCGGGAGGGTTGTGGTAGACTTCCCCCGCGCCGGCGGACGAGGCCGCCGGTTTTCTCCACGAAGGGGACGAACGAAGATGGAAGACATTGAACCTACCGAGGCGGAGCGCGAGCAGATGCGGCGCATCAACGCGTTCCGGCGCGTCTCGACGGGTATCCTGGCCAAGTGGGCGTGGCCGTTCGCGCTGGCCTTCTGCCTGCTCGCCGCCGCGTTCTCCGCGGCGATCGTGCGGCGCTCGGCCGCGAGCCCGGCGCGCTACGGCGCCGCGACGCGCCTGCTCTTCTCGCCGCGCCAGGCGCCGAACGTCCCGCCGATGGGCGACCGCCAGCTGATG
>Ga0310691_10008208_pt1 | contig 10762 bp, 11 predicted proteins | sample 176DNAGHGlowgp2_FD_203887 | JGI IMG/M metagenome (GOLD analysis project Ga0310691, IMG submission 203887) | Sheep rumen microbial communities from Palmerston North, Manawatu-Wanganui, New Zealand - 1766 DNA GHGlow gp2 (v2) (version 2) | ecosystem: Host-associated > Mammals > Digestive system >... | reverse complement strand
TTTGGAGAGAATTATTCACTTATATGATACCTATGATTTTAATCGCAGGAAGCATTGATGTTTTCTATAATTTTATGAGATGCCCTCTACATCCAGAATGGTCTGCTCCATGTAGTTTAAACTGGATTCTTGCAGCTATGTATGGGATTTTTCTATTAATAACTATAATCTTAGCAATAATATCCAAAAGAAAAATTAGAAATATAAAAAAGCAAATCGAAAATGAATTTACTGAAAGTGTAGATTCTTATGTAAAATCAAAAAAAGCTGAAGAAGAAATTAATAAAAATAAAGAAATAGAAAAAAATGAAGAAAATACAAATAAGAAAGAATCTAAGCCTAAAAAAATAATCATAAAAAAAGATAAAAAATCTGAAAAAAAAGATACTACTGACAAAAAATTTTCCAAAAAAACTACAACTAAAAAAATTACAACCAAGAAATCAGTAGCTAAAAAATAACATTAACTTGAAATTAATAAACAATCAAATATCATTCAATCTAGTTTTTTACTCGTTTTTTATGTAATTATGGCTTTACGTCCCTCAGGATTTGTGGAATACTCCCCTAGTGAACAACTTATTTTCGATCAATTAATCAACGAAATTGAAAATCAATTTCAATTATTTTGATATACTCATATCCATACTCCTGCAGTAGAAAGTAATGCCGTACTTCTATCGAAAAACTGAGAAGAAACATGAAAGCAGATTTTTGGACTTTACGGATTAGCTCAATGAGCTAGCGATCTAAAAGATTACGCTCTACATTTTGATCTAACTGTACCTTTTGCCAGATACGTTCTAGATTGGGAAGATAAGCTTACTTTTCCATTCAAAAGATTTCAAATCCAACCAGTACGACGTGGAGAAAGAGCCCAAAAAGGACGTTATCGTGAATTTTGGCAATGTGATATCGATGTAATTTGGAGAAGAGATGGTGAAAAAACTATACTTTACTATGATTGAGAAACTATTCTAACTTTAATGCACGCCTTGGATGCTGTATTAAAAAAACTGAATGTAAATGATGTAGCAGTATTTCATATAAGCAACAGAAAATTGATAATCTGACTTCTAAATGATTTAATCGGAGAAGAGAAAACTCCAATAGTTTGCTCATACATCGATAAAAGAAGAAAAATCTGAGCTGAAAACTTCATCGCATCCATAATGGACGAATGAATCGAAAAATGAATGGCTGAAAAAATTAATGAAATAATCTCTCGCACATACACAATCGATGATATCAAAAAAATCGATAAATTAAGTGAAAATAAATTATTCTACGAATGACTAACTGAATTAAAGTCAGTCTTGAATTTCTTTGAAACTCGAGAAGAAAGTACATGAGAAAAACTAAATTATACTATCGATTTACAAATCATTCGTGGACTAGACTATTATAGCGGAACTGTATTTGAAGCAATGCTTAAAAATGATGAATGACTAGGTTCAATCTGTGGATGATGAAGATATGAACATCTTACATGATACTTGAATCCAAAAAAAGATGTTTATGCTGGATTTTGAGGTTCTATCTGAATTTCACGCTTATTAGCAAAGATTTTTGGAGAAGAGGATGAAAAAGCTCAGCAGAGAACTGCGAGTGAATACCTATTCTTAAACTTTCCAGAGACAAAAAGTCAGATTCTAAAACTTATGAATAAACTACAAAAAGAAGGCAAGAATTGTGAACTCTATTATCAAGCAGACAAACTCGGAAAACAATTTGGATATGCTGATAAAAAGTGAATTCCTTATGTAATAATCCTCTGAGATGGAGAATGGAGTGAATGAATCTACAAGATTAAAAATATGCAAACTGGAGAGGAAGAAAGTATAAAATTGTAAAAATAATCTTAAATAAAAAAAGAGCCATGAAATTGAGTTTGGCTCTTTTTTAGTACAGATGTACTTAATATATAAACATCTGATTTCTAATTTCAATAAATTTAGGATTAATAACTCTTTGCAAATAATACTCTTCAAATACTTGGTTTACCGCTAATCATATCCACTCATTCATCATCCTGTTCCACAAATCATTCATTTGGAATACATCTAATAGTTGCTTTCGTCTCTTCCTGAATTTTTTCTGCAGTTTCAGCTGTTCCATCCCAATGAGCAAAGATAAATCATCTTTCAATTTTCTCTTTAAATTCATCGTAAGTATTTACATAATAAGTATTAGCTTCCCTAAATGCTTTATTCTTTTCGTATAAATCTTTCTGCTGCTGCAATAAAATATTTTCTAAATTACCAACCAAATCCTCCAATTTCACCATAGTCTTTTCTTCTGTAATTCTATTGAATACTTCTACCTGTCAATTTTCTAAATCTCTCTTTCATACAGTCACTCTCAAAGGGATTCATTTCATCTCGTATTCACTAAATTTCCATCCTGGAGTTTTTTGTGTATCGCTATCAATCTTATATTTAACTTTGATTGTATTCTTTATATACTTTGAATGAGCATCCAAACTTGCATCATCCATTTTTTCGATTAATGGTTTCAGGTAATTCATAATATCATCCAAATCTTCTTGAGTTTTGAAAATTGGTACGATAACTACGTGATATGGAGCTAATAATGGAGGTAAAACCAGTCAATTATCGTCACTATGTGACATAATTAGTCATCAAATCAATCTAGTACTAACTCATCGAGAAGTTCATCGAACATATTCTAATTCATTATTCTGATTTGTGAACTGTACATCAAAAGCCTTCCCAAAATTCTGACCAAGAAAATGAGAAGTCCCTGCTTGTAATGCTTTAAAATCTTGCATCATAGGTTCAATAGCATACGTTTCCAATGCTCCAGCAAATCTATCATGAGCAGGTTTTCTACCAACTACAGGTGACATCGCCAAAAAGTTTTCAGCAAAATCTCTATAAACATCCAACATTTTCAAGGCTTCTGCATTTGCTTCTTCAGCCGTTGCATGAGCAGTATGTCATTCCTGCCACAAGAATTCTGCAGTCCTTAAAAATATTCTAGTTCTCATTTCCCATCTCATTACATTTGCCCATTGATTTACGAGAATTGGCAAATCACGATAACTATTTATCCATCTTTTATAACTATCCCAAATAATAGTTTCAGAAGTTGGACGAATAATAAGTTCTTCTTCCAATTTAGCCTCAGGATCTACTATAATTCATTTTCCATCAGGATCATTTTTGAGTCTATAATGTGTAACTACTGCACATTCCTTTGCAAATCATGCTACATGACTAGCCTCTTTACTGAAAAAAGATTTTGGAATTAGTAGTGGGAAGCAAGCATTTTGATGTCATGTATTTTTAAACATCTTGTCCAATACATCTTTGATATTCTCCCAGATCGCAAAACCATATGGTTTGATTACCATACATCATCTTACACTTGAATTTTCAGCCATTTCTGCCTGTTGTACGAGTTGATTGTACCATTCACTGTAATTTTCTGCTCTTGTTGTAATTTTTGCCATAATTACTTACTGAAAAATAAAGTAATAAACAAATTTATCGTACGGTCATTATATAAATGCTAAGTTTGTTTTCAATGTTTAGATTAAAAAAAACATCTTATAACTGCCTCTCTACATAAGAATTTTTGTAGTAGAACTATACTATATAATGGTTTAACGACTTTCTATACAAATTAGCTATAAGATATTTTTTAATTATTGAAATTAGTTAATTTATTAATAGTATTTAAAAGGAGAGTAATAATTTTATTATTGATTAAACTTATCATGATTTATTTAATTTGAGTTATTGTTTCTCTTATCTTTTACATTATTGATGTATCAATAATCTTATATAAGAAAAAATCACTTGAAGCTCAAAACTTTGAAAAAATTAAATTTTGTTATGATGGTATATATGAAAAGTATGTATCTAAATGAAAATTATCTCATGATCCATTATCATGAAAATTTGTACTAAATTTTTTTTTCATATTTACGAGTTTTATTATGAGTATATATTTATTATATAAACGAATTAAAAAATTAGTTAAGTATTATAATCAGCCATATGAAGCGAGAGAAATAATTCAAAAAATAAAGAATAAAAACATATCATGATGAGAAATGATTCGTCTTCTAAATAAATATAATGAATATTCTACTGAAAAATATCAGCTATGTTACGACATATTTGAAGAAAAAGATATATGATCTATTGTATATGTTGAAAATTGAAATTTCTTTGTTAAAGAACGTTTTGAAGATAATGAGTATATAATGGAATTAAATATAAACGATGATGATAGTTTTCATTACAATCTAAACGTAGTTTGAGTTTATTGGGATGATGTTTATGAGGAATATGCTACTGGAAATAAATTCTACTGATACGAAAAATTTTTATATAGATTTAGTAATAATAAAATATATGCAAAATGTGAAAATTTGAACATATATTGAGATTCAATTATTGAAGATTGAAGAATTAATAAAAAGAATTTTTGAATATTTTTGAATTGATTTAGGTACAATAATTACTTAGATATAGAAGATGCTATAAAAAAAGAAACAAAGGAACAAAATTTTTCAAACTTTAGTGATATAATGCCTATTCATGCTCATATTCTAAAGAGTTATAAAAAATATATATTGGCATACCTCTTATCTTTAAAATTAAGTGAGTCTGAGTTTGATAAATACATTGAATCTGAAATTAAAAAAATAGATGAAGCAAGGGGAAAATTAATACAATATTGTAAAAAATTTAAAATAATTTTAGAAGATGATGATTCATTACCAAGTTTAATTGAAAAATTATGAACTGATAAAAGTAAAAAGTTATTAGAAGAATACTATTATAAACTAGAAAACGAAATATGATATAGCATTATTGATTATGATTGGGAGATTTCTGTTCTTGAGTGATTCAGAGAAAATCATAAAGCTTTTCGAAATCATTGTTGACAGAGTATGTACAATTAATAAAGATAATATACTTCACTAAAAGGATTTATCCTAGAATACAAAAAAACATTCGCTACTAGAATGTGATCATTAAATTGAGGAAATCCATTTTTCTATTTTTAAATTTCCTATATTTTAAAAAAAGACCTCACTTGAGGTCTTTTATCACGTAACCAATTATGCTGCCAATTTAGCCATCAATAACTCTACTTTTTCTCCATTCTTTTCCTTTTCTAATTGCTGTTGCTGTTGATTCAATTTGTGTTCATCTTCAATCACAATCTCAATCATCTCATTAATCTTTTCATTAGCTTTATCAATTTCTTTCTCCTTTTCTTCAATTTTTTCTCTCACTTTCATAAGTTCCTCCGCAACCTTATTAATTTCTTCTTGAATCGAAGCAATTTCCACTTCCTTTGCCATTTGTTCTTCTGGAGAATTAGCGGGTTTTACCATTACTTTTCTAAGTCCATCATTCAAATTATCAAATTTATCCACTAATTTTCTCTCTTCTTCCTTCAAGCTAATTTTCTCCTTTTCAATTTCTGTCCTTTCATCAAAACGCTCCTGCAACATCTTTCCATTCTCTGTTGGCATAGGAGAATGAAATAAATAGAACTGCTGTTCATCTTGATAAAATGGCCTTTCGGATTGATTATTAAGTTTAAATCTCTCTACTGAGCCAATTCATCTAATAACATTTGGGTTTGTCATGATATTAATTGGTTAAGAGATAAAACTATATTCACCCGTGACATATTATTATATATTTTACACCAAAAGTCAAGTGTTATGTCAAAAAAATCTTATAAGAAAAAACCCCTAGGAGAAACCAGGGGTTTTCGTTTGTAAAACCATTAACCTAGTAAACTTCAAAAGAATAACTAGGTAGGTGCGGGGAAATGGCGAATGTGAGCATCCGACTCCTCCCCTTCACTCTCTGCAGTGTTCATTTTAATAGCCCGAGGCTGCGACTGTTCAGCCTGAATCTCCTCATTGAGGATAGCGGACGCCGCTAACGGCAGCGCAATAGATTCACTAACATGACCAACCACTATGATTGGTTGCCTCGCATCAACCATCTTCACACCATCCAACGAATTCATGCTAGCCAGGTTGAAAACCACAGAGAACAGAACGGTAAAGATTACTGTACCCATAACTTTTTTATTTGAACGTGGCTACACTATATACATTTCATACCATAAAGTCAAGAGAAAATTTAAATAAATTAAAAACAAGGCAAAAACATAATATAATAATCACACTTTATATCACATTTTTAACACCACACATACATAAAATCATGGATATCTTTCCATATTAGATAAAAGAGCTTGAAAATACTCAAGCTCTTTTTTTAGATGATTTTGAAATACTTTTCCTCACAGCAATAATCGACGTTATTGCGACAATACCATAGGCTATCTCTGTGAGCAAGATAAACGCCCACAAAAAACTAGATTCTGGAGAGTAAATCGTTGTTTCAATACTAATTACCGGATAATCTTCCATTGGAAACATCCTACCAACAAAAGCAATAACTGTATTCACCCATTCCGTATCGATAGGCACATAAATGGGATGATGGTAGTAATCCACACTATCCCATGAATTTAATCCAGTCGAAATGAATATAGATGATACCGATAATAAACATATAATCAGTGAAGACACACCTATAACTAATTTACTTTCACACTGATACAAATTTGGAATAAGATAGATTAACAGTAAAAAACACACAATACCTGCAATCAGTCCCCAAATGAATCCAGGATTCACCCAACCACTACAAGCAGCCACTTTAGCAGCCATGCAAGCAAAAGAGAATCCGGCAAACAAAGGGATAGTGAGAGACAATACAATAGTCCTCAATGAAGATAATTTGGACATTTCATCCTTAGATTTTCTTTTGGCAATAGAATAAACAGGATTTCCAAGTCCTACAATAGCCAAAATAGATATTGATCCAATCATTAAAAAATAAAAACTGTACATAATAATGATTTTTTGTTCTTTTATATTTTATATTACAACAAATATAGTATATATTTTATAACAAAAGTCAAATAAAATAAAATAAAAAAAACTGACTAAATAGCCAGTTCTCAATTAACTTAATATTCTAATTAGAAAGGAAGTTCATCTCCCCCATTTGAAACAGAATCTCCATTTCATTCAATTTTCCAAGCTCCAATACTATTGAATCGTCTTCCATCATATTCTCTAGCTCTGTAATTCAATGAAACTTTTACATGATCTCCAACTTTGTATTGTTTGATTAGTTCAGTTTTTTCTCCTAATAAGTCTATCATCAAAGAGTTTTTGAATTCTCTATCTGAATCTTCTTCGATTACGAAACTAACTTTTGGAAGTTGTTTCTGTCCAACTAGAGTTTCTTCTGAAATGTAAATAATTGTTCCTTCAATTGTCATCACAAAAAATGGTTAATAATAAAACTGGTATTTATGGTAGATTTTTCTTTTGATTTTGCAAGTGAAAAATTTCTTTAATACAAATTCGAGCCACCCCACATGTTAAAAATACATCTGCCATATTGAATACAGGGAATCTTCCAAATGACAAGAAATCCCTCACTCACCCAAGATAAATTCTATCTATTAAATTTCAAATAGTTCCCGCCATCAATAATACAAAATCTAGCACTGTTAGATATTTTTTGTGGAATAGATAAATGAATAATCATATACAAATTACGCTAACGATAAGGATTAATATCATCGGCATAGACATTCATCGAGAAATTCCATCATTTAATACAGGTTCTAAGAAAAAAAGCTGATTTCAAATTTCTTGGTTATAAAAAAAATACTTCGTAAGTTGGTCGATTCAGATTAGTAGTAAAGTAAACAATATTGCAATTATTCGTTTTTTCTTCATCCAGAAATCAGATTTTTAAAACATTTATCCTTATAAATAAAATATTCCTAAAAACAAACCTTTCTTTGAGAAATTTTTCACTAGACATTATAAACGGTATCTCTATATTGAAAAAAATTTTTAATCTAAAAATATTCAAATGAAGCTATTTAAGAATAAAAAGAGAAAAGTAATAATTGAAACTATAATTATTTTAATTGTTTTATTTTTTGCTAGTTTACTTTTTAGATATATTCAAAGATATATATTTTTCCATCCATGGAATGATATATCAAGTCACACAGAACTGCAAAAAATTTCAGACTTTGAAGAAGTAAACATCGAAAGTAATGGTAAAAATTTGAACGGATGGATGTATTACAATAATCCAAAATGAGAAAAAGCCCCATTGGTAATATATTTTGGAGGTAATGCCGAGAATTCTTCAAATCACATGTCATACCTCCACAGTCAATGAATTTTCGACTATTTTGAATGATATAACGTCCTCATGATAGATTACCCTGGATATGGATATAGTGAATGAGAAATTGAGGAAGAAGCTTTATTCAAAGCTGCGAATGATATTTACAATTGGGCGATTAGCCAACCTGATGTAGATGCTGATAATATAGTCATAATTGGTTATAGCATCGGAACTGGTATAGCTACATACTGTGCATCTCAGAATAAGATAAAAGGATTAATTCTGATTGCTCCATACGATAGAGCTCTAAGTTTATACAATAAAGCTATCAATATTTTCCACTGACCACTCAAAATACTTGCAAAATATAGTCTTGATTCTCTTTCATATTCAGAAAATATAGATACAGAAGTTCAAGTTATCACTTCCTATAATGATGAAGTGATAAGCTACAAATTTTCGCAAAATCTATCTAATCACTTCAAAAAACATAAGGATATAATTATATTAGACAATAAAGTAAGACATTCTGATTATTTTTCTCAAAGCATTGTATTAAATACTATCAAAGATTATCTATCTGAAAGATTATAATTCCAAAACCTGAACTATAAAAAAGATTTGATTTTTTATTAAATATTATTACTCTCCATATTAGAGCCTATTAAAAAGGCCTTTTATACCCTAATTTTTATAGTGATGTGAATGGATTTGAACAAGGTAATGCTTATTTGAAGAGCAACGAACAACCTACAGGTTAAAACTATTGAAGCAACATGAACTCCTGTCGTAAATTTTACTGTTGCTACAAATAGAAAATATACCAATAAGGAGGGAAACACTATGGAAGACGCTGAGTATCATAGATGTGTTGCTTACGGAAAATGAGCTGAAGTTCTAGGAAAGTATTTGGTAAAATGAAAGAGAATTTATGTAGAAGGTAGGCTCAGAACTAGAAAATGGCAAGATAGCGAAGGTGCTGACAAATTCTCTACTGAAATTATCGTAGATAGTTTCATTTTCTTAGATTCAAAAGGAGAAGGGGCAGAAGATGAGAATTTCGAAGTAGAAAACATCGAAAACGTACCTGGAGCTGAAGAAGAAATCCCATTCTAAATATTAATTTAGAATAAAATATATTATCACAATAAATAAAATTTTGGTTAAATTTTTTGTTGTTATCTCAGATTTTATCTTGTTTTTCAAGTTAAAAACTATAAGTTGTAAAAGGTTTATTTTCTAATCATATTTCATGACTTTATTAGAACAAATTACTGAGGATTATAAACAAGCTATGAAAAATCACGAAGAAGTGAAAAAATTAGCTTTGAACTATCTATTAGCACAGATTAAGAATAAAAAAATCGAACTACGTGCTGATCCTACAGATGACGACGTAATTGCAGTTATCAAAAAAGAAATTAAATCTTTAAATGAAACTTTATTATTCCTCGAAAAAGCAAATAAATCTGATGAGATTGCTATTGAAACTCAAAAAAAAGAAATTTTGGAATCTTACTTGCCAGCAATGTTATCTAGAGAACAAACTGAAACTTTAATAAATGAAACTGTCACAAAATTATGAATTACGGACTTAAAAACTCAGAGAGGATTACTTATGAAAGAATTGATGGCAAACCACAAAAGCGAATTAGATGGATCTGTAGTAAATGACATTATCAATTCTAAACTATAAAAGATTATATTTTTACTTTTTTTGTAAGTGTTCATTATATGACTATTGAAAGACCTATATCAGAAAAACAAGCTATGAGAAAAAAATTGATTAAAAATTTTATCGAATTGATTATTTGATGAGCCTTACTTCTCATGTGTTATAGTTATATTCAGTCTCATCCAGCAGAAAAAATCAGTTTTTTCTCTGGTTATAAAGTAATATACCAACAAACTGAAATATTTTTTCAGAACATATTCGGAAAAAATGGAGATTTACTGAAACAGAAATATAATCTAGAATCATACTACCAAGTAATGATTACATTATCTGAAGAAAAACCTTGCGTAGATCCTGATATGGTTAATGATTTGCATGCTACATATCAGGCATTACAGAATGAACCAAAAAATACATTAGAACACAACTTACCTTATTATATAGATAAACAATATGAATTCGATGCAGAACTGAGAAAAGAATGTGATACGTCAGATTATATACATGATGTAGTTGATGATTCCACAGATACAGACAATCAAATATTAGAATAAGGGACAATTCGTTCCCTTATTTTTTTAATTAAAAAAAATCTCCAATTCAAGGAATTGAAGTACTTATAATTTGGGCGTGGCTGGGTTCGAACCAGCGACCAATCGGTTATGAGCCGACTGCTCTAACCACTGAGCTACACACCCATTTCATTAATTGTGGCACTTAGCATAATAATAAACTACACTCAAAAATCAAGTCAGAATTAACGACTTACTCCTGGCCGGAATCGAACCAGCATCTAACCCTTAGGACGGGCCTATTCTATCCATTGAACTACAGGAGCATGTCGAATGTAATATAC
>Ga0310691_10008207_pt1 | contig 10764 bp, 11 predicted proteins | sample 176DNAGHGlowgp2_FD_203887 | JGI IMG/M metagenome (GOLD analysis project Ga0310691, IMG submission 203887) | Sheep rumen microbial communities from Palmerston North, Manawatu-Wanganui, New Zealand - 1766 DNA GHGlow gp2 (v2) (version 2) | ecosystem: Host-associated > Mammals > Digestive system >... | reverse complement strand
TTGAAGACAACATCGCAAACGTATCTATTGGATCATGACTATGAATAAAGCAATACTATTGTGTGCCAGCATAGGATGGCAGACGATATACGACGAGAAGGGACGACCGAAAGCCAGACACATAGGCGTGTCGGTATCGTGGATGCCGTATGAGATAAGTTACAAGCGGTGCGGATTTAACCGCTGCATATCTGTCGAGTATGCCAACATGATGCGACGCGAACCGCAATGGATTGAAATGATGGCGGACAACATCGCAAGTTGTTTTGCAATCGCAGCCGCAAAGCTGATGGAGCAGCACCATGCGGAGCCGTCGGACATGTCGGAGGCTTGCGAGGAACTGAGGCGAGGGCTGCCGGACGGCTTTCGCAGTTTTCTTGAAAACGACCAGATTTGGATTCACCACTTCAACCAAGTGCTGAACGTGCCGAAGGGTAGCCGATACCGTGCAGAGGACGGCGAATGGTACGAGGCCGAGGAAGACGCAATGATTGTCGTGCACTGCGGTGCCGGCGAGCAGATGATGACGCAAGCGGAGTATGAACGAATGAAACCAACAACCGAAGAACTATGATAAAGAACGAACAGGAGAGGCAGCGCATTGGTGCAAGAATTACTGAGCTGCGAACACAGGCGGGGCTGACACAGGTGGAGCTGGCAGCTCTCACAGGCCTTCAGCAAGGACATATAGCAAGGCTGGAGAAGGGTAAGTACGGCGTGACAATAGATGTGATGAGTGCTATTGCGTCAGCTATCGGCATGACCGTGGACTTCGTGAAAAAGGAAGACGTATGACAGAGACATGGCATTACACCAGGCGTGACGGAGAGAGGTGCACGCTGACCTACGATCCTGAGACAGGCGAGGCTGCGAACCCCACGCTGGGCATTCGCAAGAATATAGGCAAGGGCAAAGACTTTCACCACTGGCTATCAATGGCGGGAGGCTACATGATAGAGAAGGAATAACAAAAAAGTAAAGGAACTATGAAAAAAATCATGATGACAATGCTGTTACTGTTGGCAGGACTGACAGTCAGTGCACAAGTCACTCTGACCGAAAGTGGAGTGTACGAGAAAAAAGAGGTGGTGGTGGTAGAAGATGTCACCGCTGCTGAGTTATACAACAGAGCGATAGAGGCCCTGAGCGATTGGGCAGGTGCTGAGGGCAGGTCCAAGTATGGTATTGACAGCCAGGACAAGGATGCAGGCATGATAATATACAAGGGCAAGGACTATCTCGGATTTCGCCGCTATCACATATATTGTTGGTACATCTATACGGACTTCACGCTGAAGATAAGATGCAAGGATGGCCGTGCACAAGTAACGGTCACTATACCATCACTGACGGCAGAGTTCCAAGTCAACAATGTCAGCGGTTCTGTACCACTGGCAGAGATAACGCCAGAATGGAAGTACAAGGGGAACTTGAATTGCAAGAAAGCCATGTTGCAATATGTGAATGACGTTCCTGCATCAGCAGACAGGATGATAGGAATAATAAAGAAGAAATTGCAGGAAGAAGCGGAAGACTTCTGACGATATTAAGCCGCAGGCATCATGAAGGTGCCTGCGGCTTTTTTTTTTTTCCTGGGGGTAAACCTCACGCCGTAATTCGGGCGAAAAATAAAAAGAAGAAGAAATATGGCGTGGAATGCAAGATGGACAATAGATTTTGACGACCGCAACGGCAATGCTCTTCGTGTGACAATACACGACGAGAACTACAGTGGTGCAGTGTCGGCACTTACAGGCTCAGACAAGCCTTTTGTGACGGAAGAAAACGCCGATGACAGCCTTTTTGAGCCTGTGCGAGGTCAAACTGGATATATAGAGATAGAGACGAATGACAGTGCCCTGCTTGCATCCATCATGCCGGCTAATAGCCTGAACAGATATGTCACGCTTACCAACACGACAACAAATGCGCTGCTGTGGCAAGGCTACATGCAACCACAAATGTTCTCGCAAGAATGGAGCGGTGCAAAGAGAGTGTTGTCTTTTCCAGTGGCCAGTGTCCTGGCTAATCTTGAGAATGTGAACCTGCCCGAATCTCATCTATATGACAAGACACGCATATATCAGCTGATAGCATATATTTTTGAGACTTTCGGACTGTCATTCAAGTTTTATTTTTCCTGCGAAATGCTTTTTACCGCCGATTTTCTGCGCCACAGGATATTGGCAGAAGTCTTTTATGAGGAAGAAACGAATTTTGATGAAGACACAGGCGAAATTGACAGGAACGTAAAGCAATATGGCATGACGGGACTGGACATTATCTCAGAGATATGCAAGATATATAATCTTGTGGTTCGTGAAGATGCCGACAATATCATATTCTCTGAGAATGCCCATTATATGCTTTCAGCAGTCAATTTTGACAGTGTAGCCGATCTAAAGAATTGCACTAATTACTCATTCGTATATGATCCGAGGCATCCAGGAGAAAGGATTGGCGCATATATGCCTATTCCACCATATGCACCAGAACAGAATTTGTTGCTGCCGTTGCTTGATAATGTGAATTGGCGTGGCAACAGCAATAACGTGAGCTTGATTGCAGCATATTACAATGTAATTGTCAAGGTAACGATGCAAGATTGGAAGACTGACAAAATTTCGCTGCCAATATTCAATTATTCTGAGATAACGACGCAAAATTGTACTTTGTATAACAATTCCATATTGATGACTCGCCCACGTTCTTCAGATAACGCGAAGCTAACGTGTCAATATGCAACATATAACGGCAGCGTTCCTAGTTCCAATTCTTCTGTTACAGGTTCTTCCACTTACTCTGAGTGTGAGAGCTATATGCCGTGGCATGGCTATCTCGGATATAGGCGAGTGCCGTCGAATTATTATGCAGGTGCATTTCCTGTGCGCTGGGGTCTCGACGCACATCTTGTCACAAGTGGCAACAGCAACAATATTACGTCACGCGACAGCCTGTTACTTGCAACTATTCCCACACCACTGCGCCTTGTATCTTCAGCCAACCACACAAAGGTCGCAGAAATAAAAGGCTATGTGGGTATTCATCCGGCCGATAGTTATTTGGCGATTAAATTCACGCCGTATGCGCTGGAACATAATCAATGGTATTGGGATTTCAGTCGAGGTACGGGAACGCCATCATGGTCCGTTGAAGGAAGAAATGCATTCTGGCGCATGTCAAATACCTGTACCTTGCGGTTGTATTTTTGCATCGAACACGACAACAAATATTATGATGGCAGTGCATGGGTAAGCAGCAACTCGCCCATATATATACCTATATCATGGACAAATGGTCAGTTCGACGGAAACTATAATCAGGAGTGGCAAGGAATCAAAAATAACGGAGGTTATTATATACCTTTGATTGACAATGTGACCGGCGACATCCAAATTGGCATGTCATGTATAATTACAAGTTCTGCTTCATACGCTGTGGATGACGGACAGGGTGACGGTGACTATTGGCATGACATACGCCAGGTTATCGTTGATGAGCTGGACATACAGATAATTCGCAACACCGGTCCTATGACTCTCAATGAGATTCAGAAAGAAAACAACTATTACAAAAAGACTGGTGCAAGCGGATACAAGGATGAGGTTAAGCAGGAGATAACGATAGGCACCAATAATGACAATGAGATAAGCCCCAGTTTCTTATACGATGACCTCAACGGTGAGCTTACCGACGTGGAATATATAGACACAAATGAGGAAAAATATAAGCAACGGCCAGAGCAGCATCTTGCCATGAAGATGGCTGAATACTATAGCAAGCCACGATACATCTACGAAGCAATTATTGAGAGAACAGATGATAGACTGGCAGGCTTGCAATGGCTGAATTATACATATAACAACAAGCGTTTTATGCCGATAGACAAAACGCATAACTGGCGCGAAGATACACAAACAGTCAAACTCATTGAAATTGCAGACATAGAAGAAGATGAGGAATCATGAATAATTTTGTCGACCACCTGATAGGCCTTGCGTTTTTAATGATGATGACCGCGATTGTGTGGTGAGAAATGAAAAAAAATAAAAGTAAATGATATGAAATACTTTACTATACAGGAATTAACGAAAAGCGCAACTGCGCAGCGGAGGGGCATCAATAATGACCCAAGCATTGAGGTGTGCAAGAGTCTCACGGCACTCATTGAGAAGGTGCTCGACCCTCTCCGTGAGGCATACGGGAAGCCTATCATCGTGACAAGCGGCTACCGTTGCGACAAGCTGAACAGAGCCGTAGGAGGTGCGGCCAGCAGTCAGCACGTGAAGGGCGAGGCTGCCGACATCAGGAGTGTGGAAGACACCCCTGAAGAGAACAAGAAACTATACGACCTCATTGTGAAGTTGGGGCTTCCCTTCGACCAACTCATCAACGAGTATGGCTACGACTGGGTGCATGTTAGCTTCGGTTCACGGCATCGCAGACAGAAGCTGAAGGCGGTTAAGAAGAATGGAAGGACATCGTATGTAAGAGTATAGAATGATGATAATATCGCATATACATTTATTGAAGTTTTAGTTATTTTGTTAAGTTATCTGAGGCGGGGGGCAGTGATGCTACCCGCCTTTTTTTTGTGTCCGTAAGTAAACCCCCGCAGGCATTACAGGGGAGAAGTATATGGCAGACAATTTCGAAATAGACGGCTTTGTAAAGCAGCGCGAGGAGCTGGAGCGGCTGTTGATGAGCAACCCCGAAATGGAAAAACGGGTGCAGAAGCTCATTCGCAAGGTGCTCATGGCGGCACGCAGTGAGATAGGCAAGGGCATTAAGTTCGACCACGGCGACCCCCGCCAGGCATACAAGGCCGTGAAGACAGCCGTGTATCGTCAGATACTCGGTGGTTCTGTGAGCATTCTCAGGAAGCGACGCGCCGGCACGCAGTTCTCCAACTATGAGCCGCCACGCACGCTGAAGGCAGGACAGAGAGGAGGCAACCGCCGCCCACGCAGCCAGCGCACCGATGACCTCATACACTATGCAGGTCCTGATCGCGGTTTCGTTCTCCGCTTCCTTAATGCCGGAACACATGGACGTGCCATTAACTTCAAGTATGACGAATCGCGTGAGCACGTACACCGTGGCAGTCAGGGTGGCAACCTGAAAAAGTACGGAAAGACAATCAATACAGGTCGCAGAGGCAATATCAAACCACGCAACTTCTTTGGGCAGCTTGCACCAAGCGCGATGAAAAGGGCAGCCGACCAGCTCACGAAGCTGATAGACGATATGATAAAACAGGAGTTCAACAAGTAATTTTTTTGCCCCTGTAAGTAACTTTTTTGCGAAAAAGTTTGGAAGTTTGAAATAAAATGCTTATCTTTGCAACGTTCAAAATTACATCGAGGCATGATAAGTCGCCCCACCAAGGCGGCATTTTTTATGCCATCGACTTAGTGGAAAAAGCAAAGCAGCACCGCGTGGCGTAGTGGAAACACCGCCAAAGGTCTTACCGATGTAAACCTTGAACAGCGCGTAGTGCTGCTATTTTATATGTTCTAAATTTACATCGTTATGAAAACAAAGTTTCAAAAAACGCTGGACTACCAGCAGAAAATGAACGAGGCTATCAATGCCTTAGTCAAGAAATTCGACCGCAAAGACGGTGTGGAGTTATCTTCAGAGTTTGAGCTGTTCTCAGACGTTCAAACAAAGATTATGTCGATGCAAGCATATTGCGACCTCGGTATTAGAAAGGATGACGATATGGCCTGTCAGATGATTATTAATACGGCAGACATCACCTCGTTTTTCTCTGAAATCAGCGAAATCTTCAAGTTGTTGCGTCCATTCGACGACATAGCCGAGGAGAATTGGAGAGCATCGTTAAAGGACTAAGCGTATGGAAGAGGTTTGGAAGGATATCAAAGGCTACGAAGGTCTTTATCAAGTCAGCAATATGGGCAGGGTGCGCTATCCAGATACATGGATAACGCGCTCATATCCAAACGGTAATACTGCAAGCATCAGAACACGCAAGGGAGCCATTAAGAAGGTTATATTGAACAGATATGGTTATTCAGTAGCCATAACGCAAAAGGATTGTAAAGACAAGGAAACAATACCTGTATGTAAACTTGTGGCATCCCATTTTGGAGAAGGTTATGAAGATGGTATGCAAATAATTCACGTTGACGGTGATATATCAAACAACAGGATAGATAATCTCTCGTTCAAATGGATGGAAGACTTGCCAGGCGAACAATGGAAACCTATCAAGAATTTTGAGGGGCTGTATGAGGTCAGCAATATGGGGCGGTTCCGTTCTGTCTATAAATACAAAAACACTATAGTAAGAAATGGAACGCCAGCGATTATTCCTGTACGTCCTAAATTATTATACCTCAACAAAACGCAATCGGGATATTATCATGTCGTTCTTTTCAAAGAAGCGAAAAGATACGAATATACAGCACACAGACTGGTTGCTCTCCATTTTTGTGAAGGTTACAAGCGTGGTTATGTCGTGAATCATAAAGACGAGGACAAAACAAACAATAAGGCTGACAATCTGGAATGGTGTACCCAACTTTATAACCAAAGATATGGGACGGGCATACAAAGAGCTGCCGAAAGTAATTGGAGAAAGGTTGCGCAGTATGATTTAGAGGGCAATCTTGTTGCCACATACAATAGTGCGAAGGAAGCGGCAAAAGTGACAGGCTATAATTATATCAGTCTATGCGATTGGTGCAGAGGCGCGCACACACCAAAGAATAAATATCGATGGGCTTACATATAAAGTAAACCCCAGACCACAAAATGCGTGATTAGTGTATAATTGCATTAATCACGCATTTTTTTTATGGCAGAAATTATATCGAGGTTGAAATTAGAGTCGGGCTCTTTTGACAGCAAGATAAAGCGAGCCACGCAGGGCTTGCTCCAGATGGAGCAGGAGTGCCGCAAGGTAGGCGGAACGCTCGGCATATTGGAGAAAGACCAGAAGCAGTTCGTGCAGTCGCTCGGCTCCATGCAGACTGTGAGTACAACGGTAAGGGGCAAGATAAGCGAACTGTCAAGTGCCTTCGTGGAACTGCGCTCACAATACAACCGCCTGACCGACGAGGAGAAGAAGGGCGACTTCGGGCGTGCCCTGAGTGGAAGCCTTGAACAGTTGAAGACACGTGTGGCAGAAGCCAAGCGTGAATTATCCGATATAACCAAGGAACTCAACAGCAACGGTAGTGCTCAGGGCGGCGGTGGTTTCCTTTCCGGCATTACCGGCAAGATGGACGGCATGCTGTCGGTGCTCGGTGGTAATCTGATGACCAAGGGTGTCGGCATGGCGGCTGGTTTCGCCTCAGAAATGGGTGAGATGATAGCGCAGAGTGTGGAACTGGCCAAACAGGGCGAGGGCATCCGCATAGCCTTTGAGCGACTGGGGCGTGGTGACATCCTCGACGGACTGCGCAAGGCGACGCACGGCACTGTTACCGACATCGAACTGATGGAGGCGGCGGTGAAGTTTAACGACTTCAACCTGCCTGTCGAGGAACTGGGCACCATGCTCGCATTCGCCCAGCAGAAGGCAAAGGACACAGGACAGTCGGTAGACTACATGGTGGACTCCATCGTGACAGGTCTCGGCCGTAAGTCGCTCATGATACTTGATAACCTCGGACTTTCAGCCTCGGAAATCAAGGAGGAGATGAAGAAGACTGGTGACATGACCACAGCCGTGGGCGCAATAATCAGGAAGCAGATGCAGAGTGCAGGCGACTACGTGGAGACAGCCGCCGACCGTGCGGCACAGGCCAACGTCAGCCTTCAGAACAAGATGGAGGAGCTGGGCCGCAAGTTTGCACCTGTAGAGGAAGCAAGCAGTCAACTATGGACTTCGATGAAGATTGGCATCCTTGACGTGGTAAGTGGTCCTCTGGCTCGTCTGCTCAACGGACTGACAGAGGCAGGCAGGTTGCGCAACCAAATGGACGACATGGCTGGCGGCAACAGCAACAGCGAGACCGCCAAGCAAATCAAGTTTTTGCGCAATACCAGTCCAGGCAACCGCAAGGCTCGCTACGATAAGCAGATAGCCATATATAATGCTCAGGAAGAGAAGGAGTGGCGCAGCGTCAATTCACTCAGGGCGCAGCGTGAAACATTCCGCCGGCAGGCAATGAAGCGTGGTGCGAGAGAGAGTGATATGGACACCTTCAACGACTTTGACCGACAGATAGCTGAGCACACCAATAAGGCAAAGTCATGGCAGATGTTCCGCATCAACTATCAGCAGAGGGCACAGGGGTTGCTCAACCCTAACAAACCTTTGCCACCGTCCAACAACAACAACACCGTAATACCTACCAAGACGGGCAAGGGCGGAAATACCACCGTGAAGGAGCTGACCGAGGAGCAGAAGCTGCAACAGCAGATTAACGACCTCGTGCAGGAGGGCATGGGCATGGACGAGAAGGGCAGAGCCGCTCAGCGTGTGAAGATTGAGGCACTACAGACACAGTTAGAGGGCTACAAGAAGATAAAGGACGAACTGCTCGGCATAGAGAAGAAGGAGGACAAGGTGGAGATGGCGCAAGGTCTGTCAGGCGTCACAGAGAACAGTCTGAAGGCTAATCAGTCATACTGGCAAGGCAAGCTGGGCGGCATGGAGATAGGTTCAGAGGAGTACATGAAGACTCAGGCGAACATTATTGACACACAATCATTCAATACTATTCTGAATGAGGCTATGAAACGTGACGTCAGCATAAGCGACGAAACAAAGGAAAGCATCATGCAGGGTCTGATAGATGGCGAGAGTGTGCGCGAAGAACTTGTTAGCCTTGTTGAGATTATCAATGAGACACTTGCCGACAGTGGCATTGAGCCGATTAAGTTAGACTTCGATACAGGGAACGTAACAGAAGAGACAAAGGAAGTCAACAAGGAGTGGAACGCAGCAGCCAGTGCCATACAGGCGGTAGGTAATGCCATGTCGCAGATTGAAGACCCAGCCGCAAAGGTGATGGGAACGATTGCACAGGCCGTGGCAACGATGGCACTCTCTTATGCAGAAGCATCAAAACAAGCAGCCATGAACCCCGCTAACGCAGGATGGGGATGGATAGCCTTTGCCGCCACAGGTCTTGCCACGATGATAAGCAGTATTTCAGCCATCAAGCAAGCCACGAGCGGCTTCGCCAATGGTGGTGTCATTCCCGGCAACAGTATGAGTGGTGACAATCTTCGCGGGATGACTCCCGACGGCACGGTTTACGGACTAAACAGCCAGGAAATCATCTTAAACAAGGCCCAGCAGGGCAACCTGGCGAGCCAACTGACGGACAGTGCCGTTCAGGGCTTCGGAGGTCAGCCATACGTGGAGGGCGAGAAGATATTCCTCGGAATGAATAACAGCTCCCGCCGAATGGGCAGGGGCGAGATAGTAACCACCCAGACGCTCAGGCGCATGGGACTAACAAGATAGTGAGATTATGGTAATACACGGTAGAGACTTGATAGTAACGGCCAACGGCATGGCGATAGCAGCCGCAAAGTCGTGCGAGTTGCAGGTAAGCTGTGACGACATAGAGATAAGCAGTCCCACCAGCGGACAGTGGCGTGAGTTCATCGCCGACAGGAAGGAGTGGGCAGTGACGACCAACCACCTCGTAGTGAACAATCACGGCTACGACTGCACGGTGACGGCATTCGCAGTGGCGCACACCGGGGCTGGGCAGCCTAATATATTATCAAGCTGCACAGTCAACGGAGGGGGACTGGCAACGACAGGAATGGCGAGAGGCCTTAATGTGTGGCTAATCGATAAGACCACATATCAGCAAGTGGGCAGTCTGGAGAACTTTGACACCCACGGCGATAATGCAGGTGAGAGCGCAAGGCTCGTGACATACCTTGAGGGTCTGAGCGGCGACTATATCGTAGTGATAGTCAGCTTTGACGCATTCGGCATGAGTACCGACCTACAGACAAAGCTCAACACCCTGCTGGGCTGGCCTACTACGGTGCTGAGTAATTGCACCACCGCCAAGCGCATGGCATTTGCCGGCATTGGCGACACAGCCACGCACAAGGGCACTGCCCGTCTGATGACGGGTGCAGGAGCAACGGCGCAGGCGAAACTGCTGTTAGAAAACGGCGCACCACTAACAACAACGCCGTTGCGTGACGCAGTGGCAAGGATAGGTCAGACGTACACCCTACAGATGCACGTTGACGGACTTGCAGATGACGTACTGACGGGCACGGCGATATGCAAGCTGTTCAAAGTGACGGGCAGTGTGGGCAATCTGGCACAAGGCTCGTTCTCGTGGAAGGGCTCAGGCGCATTGAGTTGAATAAATAGATGTTTTTCATAAATTTTTCATGGTATTAGATTTTTTGGTTTTTTTGGTAAACCTCCGCAGTGATTGCGGGGGTTTATTGTAATAATAACGTAATAATATGGCATATTCATCAGGATTCAGAGACAAACTCGTGACCATCCTGAACCGCAAGGAGCAGACGGTCGGCAAGTATGGCATCGACTCCGCAGGCGTGGAGTGGGAGTCAGTCGGCACGGTATGGGCCAACGTCTCATGGGCGAAGGGCAACCGCGCCATGAATAACGGCTCGCTCGATGTCTATGGCGTGGAGAACGTGCGAATGCTGTGGAACGATAAAGTCACCATGCGCTCCCGCATCCAGTACGGCGGCAAGACCTATCAGATACTGCCCGAGACCTTCCACGACGACTATCAGAAGAACGAAATCGAGTTCAAGATGCAGATCATCATCAACGAC
>Ga0310691_10008204_pt1 | contig 10766 bp, 13 predicted proteins | sample 176DNAGHGlowgp2_FD_203887 | JGI IMG/M metagenome (GOLD analysis project Ga0310691, IMG submission 203887) | Sheep rumen microbial communities from Palmerston North, Manawatu-Wanganui, New Zealand - 1766 DNA GHGlow gp2 (v2) (version 2) | ecosystem: Host-associated > Mammals > Digestive system >... | reverse complement strand
GGCCGATTGACGTTTATTGTAAGTTCGGAATTCTTCCCTTTCCCGTTACCCCTGATGTTGGCGTGGGATGGTGTAACCATCTGAGACGCGGCTAGTTGCAACAACATCAGGGTTTTTTGTACCTGATGGCATAGCTCTTCCTTTTTTCATCATCCTTCCCCTCGCAAGGAAGAGGCGGACAATCTCCACCGGCAGGCATGCCCCCCGGGCAGCGGCCTTGCGGCCGCCGCGGTTGTATTCTCCGCCTTCCTCCTTGCCTCCTGCCGCCGTTTACGGTATGCAACGTAATTCTTCGGGATTGAGGGAGACTCGTCTCCCACAACCCTTGAATTCAGTTGCAAAGTTAAACGGCTCCGCACCTTGGGGGATGCCGTCAAGTCAAACCTCACAATCGTCCAATCATGGAAAAGAACACCTACAAGATCAAGGGGAAGGAGTACAATGTCTTTCCCCTGCAGGCATCCTGGGGACCGGTCAGCCTGGTCTTCATGAAGGAGAGCTACCTGGACGGGACACTCGCCGTCGTGGCCGTGGATGTCTCCGACCGGGAGGAGCCTGAGCAGTTCGCGGTCCTGACGGTCAACCTCTGCGACCTGCGGCAAGACGGGAAGCTGGCTTTCTACGACGGAAACAACAGCGGAAGCTTGTTCTCCGAGCTGGTCCGACTCAATCTCGTGAAGCCGACGCCCGTATTCGCCCTGAGCGGCTTCTGCCGTTACCAGCTCTGCGAATGGAATACGGACTTGTTCACCGTCGACGGGGGAGGAAGGAGCCATGTCTGACAGCAGCGTCATCTCCCTCGCAAGGGGGCTCAGGAAGCTCGACCAGCCGGAGTACAGGAATGCTGACCGCCGGGTCAGGGAACTGCTGGAACAGGGGTATGATCCCGAGGAGGCACTCAAGATCGCCGGTATCGCCGGTTATGAAAACTGACGGATCATGGCGACATACGAGATCACATACAGGAGACGGCTTGTCAAGGACGGGCCGGTCCCGGTTTCCGTCGATACGCCCCTGAAAGCGGCCGACTATTTCAGGGACAACTGCTTCGAGGCGTCGGAGTTGTGGAGGGAGAAAGTCTTCGCCCTGTTCGTTGACCGGAGGAAAAGGCCGCTGGGGCATTTCCTCGTGGGTGTCGGAAGCGACACGTCCGTGACGATGGGATGCAAGCTCGTCGCGAAGGCTGCCCTCGACTGCTTCGCTTCAGGGGTCATACTGTGCCATAACCACCCGTCCGGAGACCCCCGTCCCGGGCAGGACGACATAAGGGAGACGGGCGCCCTCAAGAGGGGACTCGACAGCCTCGACATACAGCTCATCGACCATATCATCCTCGGGGAGAAGGCTTTCTTCTCATTCACGGAGGAGACAGAACACCCATACGGCAAACCATTAAAACGTCAGAGACATGGCTAAACACATCATTCTTGAGAGCGGCTGCCCGGTCAATATCGAGAGCGTCGCCTTCGCCTACCGGGAGGGGAATCCCTCCAGCGACCCGTCCTCCGTCGGGACCGACATGTTCGGCGCCCCGGTCGGAAGGCAGCCGGAGTATATCCATTACATGAAGGTCACGGGCATCGCCCGTCCCGTCCCCATCTCGGAAGCGGACTTTCGGAAGATTTGCGCCGCCGTCAGCGAGGACGGCGCGAAAAGGGACAAACTCCCTGAAGAGCTGTCCCGGCTCACCGCGATGATCCGGAACCTGTACGAACTGCTCAGGGCGCGCCTGAGATGACACGGAACCCCTCCTATCTTTTCATCAGACAAGACAATCCATAAAAAACAAAGACATGAAATTTACAATCGACACGGAGGCTGCGCTCAAGAGCCTCATCCCCCTCGCAAAGGTCATCCCTTCGAGGCCGTCCCTTCCCATCCTGTCCAATTTCCTATTCGAACTGGACGGGGATTCTCTCCGCATCACCGCCGCGGATGGTGAAATAACCCTGGCGACAGTCATGAAGGCGGAGGCGACGGAGGGAAGCGGCGGGGCCGCAGTTCCCGCCAAGATCTTCATGGACCTGCTGAGAACGCTCCCGCAGGGAGGCTTCACGGCTGAGATCGAACCCGGGAAAGGGATGACCTGCTCCTGGGAGAGCGGTCGCTCCACTCTTCCGGTCTTCCTCGCGGAGGATTATCCTGCTGCCTGCCGGCCTGAACCCGGGTCGGAGAAGACCGTCACGATGAACGGTGAGGACCTCTCCGCCGGCATCGCCAAGACCTCTTTCGCAGTGGCCCATGACGGAATCCGACCCGTCTTCGGGGGCCTTTTCTTCGACATCGACCCTGAAGGGTCGTCCATCGTCGCGACGGACACCCATAAGCTCGTGTGCCAGAACATCAGCACCCCCGGGGCCGATAAGGGCTCCTTCGTACTCGCCTCCAGGGCGGCCCGTATCCTCCGGGAGGTCGTGGACCGGGAGGAGGCGCTCTCGGTCAGTTACGATGACCGGTGCGTCTGTTTCCGGAGCGGGTCGTCGGAACTTCTGAGCGTACTCATCGCTGGGAAATTCCCCCCGTACAGGGGCGTCATCCCGGCCGGGAACGAGAATGTCCTGTCCGTCGGGAAGGCTACCCTCCTGGGTGTCCTCCGCCGGATGTGCGTCTGCGCGGACCAGCGCTCCTCGGTCATCAAGGTGAGACTTTCGTTCAATGAGATGACCCTGTCTGCGCAGGACCTGTCGATGGCAACCTCCGCAACGGAAAAGCTAGAGTGCGATTACGACGGGGACGAGATGGAGATAGGGTTCAAGGGTCCTTTCTTCATCGAGACCGTCGGCAGCATGGAGGCGGAAAACATCGAGATCCGGTTCAAGGAACCGAAGAAGGCCGTCCTCCTTCAGCCGTCTGCTGAGGAGAGGATGAACGAGCCATACGAGGCGGTCCTGATGCCGGTGCTCGTTGCTTGATGCAGAGTAACCGCCCCAGGTCAGTGCACCCCGGGAAACAGGCCGTTTCCCGGGGTGTTTTCTTCATGGTATCCATGCTGACTTACGACTGTAGTCTGCTCAGGAAATGGACGATCAGGTCCGGCCGGAGGAGGAGGGGGAACACCAGCCCGTACACGGCTCCCCAGAAATGAGCCGAGTGACCGATGTTGTCGGCGTTTTTCCTCGCTGCCCACCAGCAGTAGAGAAGATACAGCGGGGCGAAGATATACCCGGGGATCGGTATGGGGATGAAGTACATGTAGATGCCCATCTTCGGCTCGAAGAGGATGGACGCGAACAAGATGGCCGATACGGCCCCTGAGGCCCCGACGGCGCTGTAGTAGGGATCATCCCTGTATTTGACTAGGTCCCCGATGGTGGAGACCGCTATGGCACTCACGTAGAGGACGACATAGAGGATCACCCCGACGGTTTCCCCGAAGGCGGCTCCGAAATATTTCTCGACCACCTCCCCGAAGAAATAGAGGGTGAGCATATTGAACAGGAGATGTCCCCAGCCCCCATGGACGAGTCCGTAGGAGAGCATCCGGTACCATTTCTTGCGATGCCAGATATCGTATGCGCTGAACTTCAGCCTATCAAAAGGTAGAGTGCCCGTGAAGCATAGGATGCTCACAAGGCAGGTGATGACGATGATGGCGAGGTTGGCGGACATTTCAGCGTTGCAATCGACGGGTCATATCAGGATAACAAGGCTGCTGGAATCCTTGGCATCGCTCCTTCGCGCGTGCACACGAAGGCGGCCACTTCCGCGGCTCTCCTGTGTGCATTTTCGATGGATGATCCGTTCAAGAGGGTGCCGATGAAGGCTCCGGTGAAAGCGTCACCGGCGCCGACGGCGCTCACGACCCTTACCTCCGGGGTGCCCTGGAAGCTCTTCCCTCCCTTGTGGACGATCACGCTTCCGTCGGTTCCCTTCGTGAGGATGATCATCTTGAGGTGATAGGAGCGCATGAGCCTGCCGCAAAGGATTTCCTCCCCGGCCATCTTGTACCCGAGCAGGCTGGTGACGGCGGACAGTTCCTCTTCGTTGAGCTTGAGGATGTCCGCACGGCGTAGGCTTTCCCTGATCGTGGCCATGGTGAAATACCGCTGCCTCAGATTGATGTCGCAAATCTTCAGGCAGTCTTCCGGGCAGGCGTCGATGAACCTCCGGATGGTCCCTCGGGAATCCCTATTCCACTGGGCAAGGGATCCGTAGCATACCGCCTTGGTGTTCCGGGCGATTTCCCGTAGCTCGTCGGTGAAGGGGATGTGGCTCCAGGCAACGCGCGTCTTGATGGAATAGACGGGGGCGTTCGGGTCCGAGATGTCCGCGATGACCCTTCCCGTCGGGTAGGGGACCCTTTCCAGGTGATAGGGAAGGCCGTGGGCTTCCAGCTCCGAGATGATGCCGGCTCCGTTCCTGTCCAGGCCGATAGCGCTGACCACCAGTCCCTCGTGACCGAACTGCGCGGCGTGATAGGCGAAGTTGGCTGGAGCGCCTCCGAGCCTCTTCCCGGAAGGGAAGACGTCCCACAGGAGCTCTCCTATGCCTATAACAAATCGTTTGTCCATATCCATAGCCAAATAGCAATCGAGTCCTTCTCTATCATAGAATATACAGGATTCGCCTCAAATCAGAACTCCTGCTTGAGCCCGTCTTCCTTCATTTCCTCGTACCGCTTCCGGTTGAGGCTGAACCAGAGGCCCTTCCTCCCCGGGCGGGACTTCTTCCTGGGAGCCTCATCAGGAAGACCCTTGGGAGAGGACAGTTCCTCATGGAAGGCCTTGGGCATCGGCATGGATGCGCAGACCAGTTCCTTAGGCTCCCCGTAAGTGGAATCGCTTTCATATACGGGGACCTCCTCGAGGATGCCCGAGGACAGGATCTTCCGCTGGAAATTCCTGCGGTCGAACTTGACCCCGAGTATGGCTTCATATAATCGCTGGAGATCCGGGATCGTGAAGGTGTCATCCAGGAGGTCGAATCCAACCGGCTGGAAATGGATGTCCCGGCGGAGGCGCTCCATCGCGGCATCGAAGATCTTCGCATGATCGAAGGCGAGGGGAGGAAGAGAGTCGACGGCGAACCAGGCCGCCTCGTCTGCATCGTCCCCGCCGATGACATCCGATGGCTTCACCAGGGCGTAGAAAGCGATCGTTATGACCCTCTCGCGAGGGTCGCGGTCCACGTCCGAGAACACCCCGAGTTGTACGATGGGGGAGGACGGCTTCAGGGAGGTCTCTTCCCTGAGTTCGCGTAAGGCTCCGTCTTCCGCCGTCTCGTCCATTCTCAGGAATCCGCCTGGAAAGGCCCACATCCCCTTGCAGGGCTCGCCTCCACGCCGGACAAGGAGCACCTTCAGTTTCCAGTCCTCGTAGGTGAAGATGACGCAGTCCGTCGTGACGGCCATGTGCTCATATTTGTAATGCCACGGAAGCGGGTCCTCAGGCACATATTTACGGTTGTTACTCATTTCTGAAACAGGTCTTCCAAGGTGATGACGCGGTCAAATCTGGATGAATAGGCGTTCTGCGCAAGGCCGAAAGTGGTTACGAGGACGGACATGACGCTCTTCTTCTTGCCAATGCGGCCCTGCAGCGTATCCGCCCGTGACAAAAGGGTGGTGTTGTAGTCCTTGTCCACGGTGAAGAGTCCACGCGTGAACTTCATCTCGCACATGCAGACGAACCGGTCGTCCCTGTCGATGACCAGGTCTATCTGCGCCCCTCTTGTCCCGGCCTCGGGCTGGATGATCCAGGGAGACTCGTGCGTGATGATGCCGCCTATACCGAGGCCGTGCTTGATCTGGCGGATATGGCTGAAGCAGATGTCCTCGAATTCGAGCCCCTGCCATGCAAGGACGGCCGGGGACTTCTGACGCTCCTGCCAGTAGCCGGGGTGCGATGCGTTCCCCTTGACATGCTTCAGATAGAACTTACAGAAGGAATCCGTGAGCTTGTACTTGACATCCGATTCTCCGAAGGGGGTGTAGGACGCAATGAGCTTGCTCTTCTCCAGGGCTGAGATATTCTCGGTCAGCGTCCCGCCGGAAGAGACTCCGCTCTTTTTGATCAGTTCGTCCCTTGTGTATCCGCTCCTTTTCCCCGCAAGGGCGATGACGAGGCGTTTCAGTTCATCCGGGCGGGCGAACTGGGAGGTGAACAACCGCTCAAATTCTTCTTTCAGCGGCGCATTCTCGTCATAGAGGATGGCGTCGACGTTCTGGGCGACGCTGAGACCTTTCCGGAACTGGTCCAGGTAGAAAGGTATTCCGCCGAAGGCCATGTAAGCCTGGCAGATGTCGTATTCGTCGTATTTGAAACCCTCATGAAGGAAGAACTCCCTGCATTCATACAGGGTAAAAGGGGATACGTACAGGGGAAGCGTAACCCTCCCATACAGTCCTCCCTTGTTGTTGACAAGCTTGTCCAGGATCCAGGAGGTGGCGCTTCCGCAGACGACCAGCTTGACATTCTTCCTTGCCAGGCACCAGTCGTTGCAGAAATGCTCGAAAGCGGGCATGAAACTGGATTTCGGGGTGTCCATCCACGGCAGTTCGTCCATGAAGATGACCTGCCGCTTCCCGTCGTCCTTTCCCTCCAGGAGTTCCTGGAGCATATGAAACGCTTCGGTCCAGTTCTGCGGCGGGCTTACGGTGCCGTCAAGCCCGAAGGATTTCATCGAAAAGAAGAACTCCTGGAGCTGGATTCTCATCAGGCTCTTTTTCCGCTTGTTGTTCTCATCCACGGGCGACACGGCGGTGTGCTTGAAGCTGAAACTGTTTCCGAAGAATTCATTTACGAGAAACGTCTTTCCGACCCGTCTCCTCCCGTACACAGCGATAAGCTGCGCCCGGTCTTTGTTGACGGCGAAGTTCAGTTTCTCGATTTCATTTTTCCTTCCAATCATAGGATTTCTATTTTCAGCCACAAATATATCAAAAGGTTTTTGTTTGGCCAAATATAATTTTATAATCAGCCAATAGGCGTGCAAATCTTTTTGCTTTGGCTGAAAATAAATTATTCCTTCTACTTTCCGGTTTTAAAACGCGTCAAAATTACACAATTTATTTGTAAAAGAAAAATATGATCCTTATATTTGCGTCGAAATGACACGAATAACAATTCCAACGGAAACGAGAAGGCCAATCGGGAACGGAGGAGTAAAAGAAAACAGGCAAGCATTATGGAAAAGACAGACAACAAGACGAAGGTTTACAATGTGATCATCATGGACCGGAGCGGATCCATGTGGGACATCCAGCGCCCTGCCATCCAGGGCTACAACGAGGTGCTCGGGGGAGTGAAGGCTGCGGCGCAGAAATACTCAGAGACGCAGGAGCAGCATATCACGCTCGTGCTCTTCGACAGCACCTCCATCGACGAAGTCTACTGGAACGCGGATCCGGCCGTGGCTGAACGGCTCACCGAGGAGACCTACCGACCGGGAGCGTGTACGCCTCTGTACGATGCCATGGGCCGCACCCTGACCAAGCTCGATAAGGAACTGAAAGGGGACAGGGACCACACGGTCGTGGTCACCGTCATCACGGACGGATTGGAGAACAGCTCGACCGAGTATTCCGGGGCTGCCATCAAGGCGCTCGTGGAACACCTCAAGGAAGAGGGCTGGTCCTTCGCCTACATGGGGACAGACCACGACGTCCATGGAGTGTCCGTGAGCCTTTCCATCACGAACGTCGTTAAGTTCGAGAAGACCGAGGAGGAGACGATGGAGACCTTCCGGAAGGAGCGCCGGGCCCGCGAGCGCTGGTTCGAGGAGGAGAACAACTACAATTTGGCCTGCCCGACCGCATCCTATGAGGAGAAGATCCGGTTCAAGAAGGCCAAGGCTGCACATTACTACGAAGAAGAGTCCGAGAACGAGACTTTCGCCGGGCGTGTCACCCCGTCCCGTGTGAGTGTCCTCCGCCCCGATGAGGTCTTCGTCTTCGGCAGCAACGACATGGGAGCGCATAACGGGGGAGCCGCAAGGCTGGCCGTCCAGCGGTTCGGTGCCCGGATAGGAGTGGCCTCCGGCCCGCAGGGGCAGTGCTACGCCATTCCTACGGTCGGTGCCGGGATCGGCCCCGACGAGATCCGCGCCGAGTTCCACCGTCTCGTCGAATATGCCGTCGCCCATCCTGAGAAGATCTTCCTCGTGACCGCACTCGGATGCGGCCATGGAGGGTACGACCCCGATACGATGTCCCGAATGCTGGAGGAGGGAATCAATGTCCCGAACATCCATTTCCCGATGGCCTTCTGGAACGAGTTCAAGGGAAGGGGACTGGTCTAGCCCCCTTCCTGAAGAATAACAGCTGGACGAAGAAACGGTTCGCGATAAAACCATATCTTTGTAATATGATTTGGACAAAAGCAACTATCGATCAAGACAGTGTCATTTTCTCAGATGGCATTGTCGCATTCATCATGAAGGATGTGCCCAACATGGACTTCATGATTGGCGAGACTCCCGTGACACAGGCGCTCTGGACATCAATCATGGGGACCAATCCCAGTGAAGGACCCACCGACCCCTACCTCCCGGTCTGTAACGTAAGCTATCCGATGGTGAAGGAATTCATAGGCCGTCTCAACGAGGCGACGGGCGCATTCTTCCGCCTGCCAAGCGCATATGAATGGGAGATGGCCGCAAAATGCGGAGATAAGAATTACCCGTACATGTATCCAGGGACCGATGATTTCGCCTCGCTTGAGACAGGTCGGGCACCGGTCAAGAAGCATGCGCCCAACGAGATCGGGCTCTACTGCTTGACTGGCAACGTCATGGAGTGGACAGGTACCATCATAAAGATTCCGGAAAACCGTGACGAGTTAACCAGGAATCTATTTGGACTTAAGCCGAAAGTAGAACCCATTTACAAAGAGGAGAGGATCCTGAAAGGCGGCAGTTCCAAGCATGGAAAATACACGAGCCACATTAAAGACAACAACCATTATCCGGAGGATTACAGGAACGATCTCACCGGATTTCGATTAGTGATGGACAAGATATGTTAGGAGCAATCACGGGAGACACCGTCGGATCGGTGTACGAATTTCACAACACTAAAGACTACGATTTCACCCTTTTCCTAAGCGAGAGCGGGTATACGGACGATTCTGTCATGACGATGGCCGTCGCGTACTGGCTGCTCAAGGATAAAGGGCATACTTATCAAGGACTGGAGGACAGTATGGTCCTCTTTGGCCAAAACTGTCCTTGTCCGATGGGTGGGTACGGCAGCGGGTTCTACCGCTGGCTGTTCTTCCCCCACGACCTGTGGCAGTTCGATGACAGGTATGGGGAATCCCCCTATGAGTCCAGAACCGGTCGCCACCCGTACGGGAGCTTCGGCAACGGTTCCGCCATGCGGGCGAGTGCTGTGGGATGGTTCTTTGATACAATCGAGGATACGGAGCGGGTCGCACATATCTCGGCGGCCATCACCCATAACCATCCCGAAGGGATCAAAGGCGCCCAGGCGACCGCCGCCGCGATCTTCCTTGCCCGAACCGGTAAGACCAAGGATGAGATCCGTGACTATATCGAGACAACCTACGGCTATGACCTTCATAGGACCTGGGCATACTGGCATCCCATCTATGGGTGGGAGGACAGCTGCCAGGGAACCGTCCCGCAGGCCATCATCGCATTTCTGGACTCGACTGACTTCGAGGATGCCATACGAAAAGCCGTATCCCTCGGCGGAGACTCGGATACGCTGGCATGCATCACCGGCGGGATCGCCGAGGCCTTCTACGGAGGCGTTCCGGTAGAGATGGTGCAGAGGGTCATGAAACCGTTCCCTATCGTCTTCAAGAAGATATTTCAGGCAGTGGCGCAAAGCACGGAATACGGAAAGATCTGCCCTCCGATGGTTTTCCCGAAGGAGGAGAATTGATGAGATCGTATCCTTTTGCGCCCATAGCGGCAAGGGAATACCCCTCCGTGAGAAACCTCGACCACCCTTACATCTGGGGCGGCGTCGCCCTGGCGGTAAATGTGTCCGAGAAGCCATATTCTTTGGAAATTGCCAAGAAGATGGAAGAGAAGGGCATCCGCTGGATCCATTGCCCCGTATCGGAGAAGGAGCGGATGGACTGGACGGAATCCTTGAAGGTAGCCCTTCCAGAAATGCTCCGGGCGTATAAAGAAGGGAAGAAGATTGTCGTCCATTGTGACTTTGGGGCCAATAGAAGCCGCTCCTTTGTGGAGGCCTTCCATTACCTGATTATGGGGACTCAATTCCCGGATGAATACAAAGGGGAATTCAATCACCTAGTATACAACTGCAAGATCGGACATCTTCCTCCATTGGAAGAAACCGAACGAATGATAAAAGCATTGGAGCATAATGAGTAATGGTTTGAAAAGGTTCACACTTGCTCAGGGAGATTCTCGGGAGGGATATTTGACTGCACTCCGTGAACTTAGAGCCGGAAGGAAGCTCTCCCACTGGATATGGTACATCTTTCCTCAGCTGAGAGGATTGGGACGCAGCGAGTATTCAACCCTGTACGGGATTGATTCCTTTGATGAAGCCAGTAGCTATCTGAAAGACCCGCTTTTGGGACGTCGTATCCGGACCATAAGCAGAGTACTGCTCATTCACGCAGGAAAAGACATTACTGAAATCATGGGCGGCAGGACAGATGCGATGAAGCTCTTTTCTTCGATGACGCTCTTCGACTCGGTCAGTCCTGGAGAGGTGTTCGGAAAGGTCCTCGATGCGTTCTATGGAGGGAGACGGGATGTGAGGACTCTCCGGCTATTGGGAATAGACTCTGCGCCAGTTGGTAATACGCCAGGCGGAGGACCTA
>Ga0310691_10008203_pt1 | contig 10766 bp, 6 predicted proteins | sample 176DNAGHGlowgp2_FD_203887 | JGI IMG/M metagenome (GOLD analysis project Ga0310691, IMG submission 203887) | Sheep rumen microbial communities from Palmerston North, Manawatu-Wanganui, New Zealand - 1766 DNA GHGlow gp2 (v2) (version 2) | ecosystem: Host-associated > Mammals > Digestive system >... | reverse complement strand
CGGTTTCTTCCAGCGTCATGCCATCTACATAGTGTAACACCGCAATGGTCCGGGTAGATTCCTGCTCCCGCGAAAAAATTTTCGCCAATATGCCGCGAGCCTCGTAGCCTTCCTGCTCGTCGTCTGCGCAAGCGATATTCAGCAGCAGTTCGCTGGAATCCACGTCCAGCCCCCTGCGCTTCTTGTCGCGAATGCGGTTCAGGCAAAGCCTTGTCGCCGTATTCCACAAAAGACTGCTGGGACTGTCCAGGTTCAGGCGGTCCATGCCAGCAAAAATCCGCAAAAATACGTCCTGCATCAGGTCCGAAGCCTCCGCCTCGTCCTTGAGCAGGGCCTTGCAGCGACGGTAAACCATCGGGGCGTAGGCCTCGTACAGTCTAGAAAACGCCATGCGATCTGCGGAATTTATCCTTTCCATGCCTGTGTAACACTTGTGGAGGTTAAAAGTGTCACCGGAAATGTAAAAAAAGTGGATAGGGGCTAGGATTTAGGATCTAGGGGCTAGGTGTTAGGTAATAGGGGCTAGGATTTAGAATCTAGGGGCTAGGTGTTAGGTAATAGGGGCTAGGATTTAGAATCTAGGGGCTAGGTAATAGGTTTTAGGTGTTAGGGGCGCTGGGGACAAGAAGTGTGCGATATGGAGTGTGAGGTGTGGGGGAAGTCTCCCCCTGCTTGCAGCCGCTTTGTCCGCGTTCTTCGCCAACTGTCATCCCCGACTTGGTCGGGGATCTCCTCTTCTACCCGCGCCCAAACCGTCTTCCAGCACCCCCTCCCCTAAGGGGACACCCCTTAAAAACCCCGCTTCGTCGCAGGGTACAGACGGATTATTCCTTTATGCAACGGATATAATACTTCATTGTTTCTATGCAATGCCCCAATGAAGAAACGCTCATGTAGTTATAACAAACATAGAGTATATAAAAATAATCAGAACCGTCTGATTCATTTGCTTTGACATCCCCATTTCGAGCACCAAAGAGAAGTGAGAAACTTTTCTACATTTCTTCGTATGAAATCCATTAAAGTCGTAGCCGGCATCATCAAGGACGGTGAAAAAGTTTTCGCCACCCAGCGGGGCTACGGCGACTATAAGGACGGATGGGAATTTCCGGGCGGCAAAATGGAGCCCGGCGAAACCCCGCAGCAGGCCCTTGCCCGAGAGCTAAAGGAAGAACTCGCCATCGACGTAAACGTGGGCGAATTCCTATGCACGGTGGAGCACGACTACCCGACCTTTCACCTGACCATGCACTGCTTTTACTGCACTATCGCGGGCGGAAAAGCGCCAGAACTGTTGGAGCACGAGGCGGCCAGGTGGCTCAGCCCCGCGGAATTGCGCGTTGTGAACTGGCTCCCCGCTGACGTGAAGGTGGTTGAGGCGCTGGAAAAGGCGTAAATTTGAAAATTACGGCCCTGCCATTGACAAAACGTCCATAGAAAATATCCCGAAACTATGGAAAATCCCCCTAAAAGGGGGTATTTTTTTTGCCGGTGATTAAGGATTGTGGGTATGAAACATAAGCTTCTTACTGCTGTTTTGGTATTGGCCGCCATCTCTGAAGCGGCTGTAAACTTAAACGTCAGCTTGGGTGATAGCATCAAGCCGGTGACCCATGTGGCCACGGGTTCGCTCTACGGCCTGACCGAAGATCTTCCGAGCAATATTGAAAGGGACGTGGCTCCCCTCAAGCCTAACGTGTTCCTCGCTCCAGCCCGTAGCGGAAACGGGCGCCAGCAGCGTATCGGTGGCGCGTTCCTGGTGGCCCCCCGTGTTGAAAACATTGGCGCGAAAATCCAGATTCGCTTGGCCGACGTATTGCCGGGCTGGCCTTATGGCTTCAAGAGTATGGACCACTGGAAACAGGAAGTGACGTCTGTAATCAACGACAAGCTCGCCTCGAACAACAAGAATTTTGACGGTTACGAAATATGGAACGAACCGGACGGTACCTGGAATAACGAAAACGGAGACTTCAATTCGGTACTCTGGAAGCAGACCTACCAGCTAATCCGTGAAAAGGACCCGACGGCAAAGATTATCGGACCCTCGTACTCCTACTACAACTCCTCGCGCATGGAGGCGTTCGTGAAGTACTGCTCCCAGAACAACTGTATGCCCGACGTAATCAGCTGGCACCAGTGGGGGAGCGGCAGCTTTGTGGAAGTCGTGGAAAACTACCGCTATCTTGAAAAGAAATACGGTGTTTCTCCGCGCCCCCTCAGCATCAACGAGTATTCCTCTACGGAACACACCGAAGAGGGCTGCCCAGGTCTTTCGATTCCCTTTATTGCCAAATTCGAGCGCCATGGTGTTGAAAGCGCCATGATTTCGTGGTGGTTCGTGCCGCTTCCGGGACGCCTCGGGAGCTTGCTCACCGAGAACAACGAACGTGGCGGTGGATGGTGGCTGTACAAGTGGTACGGTGACATGAGCGGCTACATGGCAAAGGTTACACCCCCCAACGATAAGAGCGACGGTGTGGACGGCTTTGCAGCCCTCGATAAAAAGAAGGGCTTTGCAAGCATCGTGCTTGGGGGCAACACCCTGGGCGATGTGAACGTGAATATTTCGGGCATCCCCGCTTTTTTTGGAAACAAGGTGAATGTGGCGGTGGAATACGTGGTGTGGGAAAACAAGGACAAGGCGGTTCCTTCGACCACGCCGGTATCCAGCAAGGAATATGACGTGAGCGATGGCAAGATTACGGTGCCGGTGAATATCACCAACACCAAGTACGGTTATCGCGTGTACGTGACAGCCATTGTCCCCCAGGGCCCATACAACGGAGTGGCTACGGCAATTCCGGGAAAACTTGAAACTGAAAACTATGACGTTGGCGGTCCTGGCAAGGCCTACATGGACAAGGACGACGTGAATAAGGAAATGGAGTACCGCGAAGACGCCGTCGATATCGTTAAAGCAGGTGATGGCTACGCTATCGGCTACACCCAAGAAGGTGAATGGCTTGAATACACCGTGAAGGTGGCCGAGGCGGGTGAATACGGCGTGACTGCCAGTTATGCGACCTCTTCTGAAAATGCTGGGTTCAACTTGTATGTGGACGACGAAATGGTGCTGGAAAATGTGATTTTCCCGCAGGGTAGCGACTGGAGCACCTATGCCACACACGATGCGGGTAAGGTGAGCCTGCCTGTAGGGGAACACGTGTTCAAGCTGGAAATCGTTGGCAACTACGTGAACATTGACTGGCTTGATTTTGGTGCCGTTAGTTCAGCGAAGGGCGATTCGAAAACGGCAATCACGGCCCGCTATAAGGTGGATTTCGGTGAACTTAGAACTTACGAGGTCTATGGTCTCAATGGTCGCCTCGTGGCGAAATTCTCCGCTGCAACCGGCGAAAACCTGCAGGCAAAAACTGCAGCGGCGGTCAAGCGCTCCGGCATGTATCTGGTGAAATCCAGAACAGGCGGAAGGGTTTATCGCATTAAGGTTTCGCAGCCGGACTAATCAAAAGAAATTATTCGTTCTCTCCCAGAAAAAATACCGTCAGCGTCCTGCTGGCGGTTTTCTAGTTCTAGAAATTGTTGACGAAATTTATGGGGTTTCGTACAATCCCTTGCTAAAGTAACGATCGCCGCGGTCGGGGGCTACGAACACGATGTTTCCGCGGGCACCCGAGGCGATGAGTTTCTTGGCTGCGGTGAACGCTGCACCCGAAGAGGAGCCTGCGAAGATTCCTTCTTTCTTGGCGAGTTCGCGAGCGCCGTCAAAGGCGTCGTCGTCATTGATTTTGATGACCTGATCCACCAGCGACATGTCCATAGTGTCGGCGATAAAGTCGTTGCCGATTCCTTCGATGTTGTAGTCGCCATGAACACCCCCGCCCATGGTAGAGCCGATGGGGTCTGCGAGCACGCCCTTGATGTTCGGGTTCTTTTCCTTGAGCGCTTTCAGGATTCCGCTGAAGGTGCCGCCGCTGCCTGCGCCTGCCACTACGTAGTCTACGTGACCGTCCAGGTCTTCGTAGATTTCGGGGCCAGTGGTTTCGTAATGGGCAAGCGGGTTGGCCATATTGTGGAACTGCCGAAGCGAAACAGAATCGGGAATCTGTTTCAAAAGTTCTTCGGCCTTCTTTTCGGCACCGAGCATTCCCTCTTCGCGCGGGGTGTTGATGAGTTCTGCACCGAGAGCGCGCAGGAGCGTCTGCTTTTCTTGGGAGAACTTGGTGGGCACCACGAATATCACGCGGATGCCGCGGTTGAGGGCCGCAAAGGCAATGCCAAGGCCGGTGTTGCCTGCGGTGGCTTCCACAATGGTTCCGCCCGGTTTCAAGAGCCCCTTTTCAATCGCGTCGTTTACCATGTAAAGGCCGGTGCGGTCCTTCACGCTGCCCGAGGGGTTCCAGAGTTCCAGTTTGGCAAACAGGTTTGCGCCTTCGGGGAGTCCCACATGCGAGAGTTTTACAAGCGGAGTCTTCCCGATTAAAGATTGCATTGATTCGTAGTAATGCATGGTTACACTCCTTTCGCCGAATCGGACGGTGCGGCCGCCGCATTGATTGCCGCGACCAGGTCCACAATGATGTCATCCACTTTTTCGATACCTACAGACAAACGAATGAGTCCGTCGGTAATGCCCACCTTTTCGCGAATTTCCTTCGGAATAGAGGCGTGGGTCATGGTAGCCGGATGGCATACGAGGCTTTCGACGCCGCCCAGACTTTCAGCGAGAGAAATTAGCTGCAGGGCCTTGAAGAATTTCTTGATGTCGTAGTTTTCGTAAAGTTCGAACGAAATCATGGCGCCGCCGTTCTTGGCCTGCTTCTTGTTGATTTCGTAGCCCTGAGCGTTCGGGAGGCCCGGATAATACACGTGCTTTACGGCTTCGTGTCGTTCCAAATAGCGGGCAATGCGTTCCGCGTTTTCGGTATGGCGATCCAGACGCACGCCAAGCGTCTTGATTCCGCGAATCAGCAGGAAGGAATCGAAGGGGCCGAGCACGGCGCCCACGGCATTCTGATTGAACGCAAGCTTTTCTGCAATCTCTTTGTTGTTCGTTACGGCGAGGCCTGCCACCACGTCGCTATGGCCGCCCAGGTACTTGGTCGCAGAATGCACCACGATGTCGGCGCCAAGTTCCAGCGGGCGCTGTAAATAAGGTGTCATGAAGGTGTTGTCGACAATGGTCAGAATTCCATGCTTCTTCGCAATCGCGGCAACTCCCGCCAGGTCCGTCACGGTCAGGAGCGGGTTTGCCGGGCTTTCGATAAAGAAGGCCTTCACGTCGGGCGTCACCTTGGTATCGAGCGCTGCCAAGTCGGTGGTATCTTCGATAGAATAAGTAATGCCCAGGTTCTTGAATACTTTATCCAAAACGCGGAAGGTGCCGCCATAGACATTGCTCGAGATAATGATGCGGTCGCCCTGCTTAAAAAGCGAAAGCACCGTAGAGGTGGCCGCCATGCCGCTGCCAAAAGCAAAGCCCGCCACACCGCCTTCGAGGTCTGCAATCAACGCTTCGAGGGCTGCGCGCGTGGGGTTACCCGTGCGGGAGTATTCCCAGCCGGTATTTTCGCCGAGACCCGCCTGCTTGTAGGTGGAAGTCTGGTAGATGGGCACGTTGACGGCTCCGGTGACCTTGTCGCCATCGATGCCGCCGTGAATGAGTTTCGTTTCGATATACTTTGATGTTGACATTTTAAAATTCCTTTGGCGCTTTATTTTGACGCGCCCAAAATCGTAAAAAGGCGCTCCCGAGAAAAGGACTTCGAATTTTCCGGGAGCGCCAGCTTGTACGGAGAGTACAAACTTATTTGATGTCTTTTCTCCAGGTGGCGGGCTTGAATTCGCCTACGATGGGGAGAAGACGCTGGTCCACGTCGATTTTCAGCACCGAGTTGAAGTTGTTGGTGGCGATCATCTGGGCCGCAAAGCCCACGATGGCCACAATCTCGGAATCGTTGTAGAACTTGCGCAGTTCCTCGAAGTAGCTGTCCGGAACGGCGGTGGGATCCTTCACGATTTGCCTTGCGAGCTTCACGAGAATCTCTTCGTTCTTCTCGTATTCAAAGCCGTTGGGGTCGATACCGAGAGCCTTCAGGTCGCTGATAAAGAACAGCGAGCAAAGCTGGCAACTGTTGGTGGTAGAAACCGCGTGGGCGTAAACGGTGGCGGCGCGCTGCCCGATGATTTCTACAAGTCGGGCCCAGCTGGTGTACCAGCCCATGAAGGCGTCGAAAGTCGCATAGTCCTGCAACAGCGCACGCTTCATGTTGGTAATCTTGCCTGTAGAGACGAGCTTTTCGTAGGCTTCCTTTGCCTTGCCCTGGGCTTCGTCAACGGATTCAATAAATTTTACTCTTGCCATATTTTGCACTCTCCTTTGGTGCGTCTGCACCGGTTTTTTGTTGCGCAAAATATAGAAGCGGTTTTTCGCTATGTCCAATACTAAATTTTTATGCGGAGTTATCAAAAAAAATTATAGAGCAGTTGCCAATGGCCTTATTTCTTTTTTGTAAATTGTAGCCTATGAAGTTGAATGCGGTTTTCTTTGCATTTGTTGTAGGTCTTTTGTCTTTTGCGCAGGCGGCGGACACCCTGGAAGTGTTCGTGCTGCTGGTGGATTTCAAGGAAGAGCAGCCGGACAATTCCCTCACCACGGGAAACGGCCAGTTCAATTCTGACACCAAGGTGAATTACAAGCTGGATCCCTCGGGAGTGCGTGCCAATCCAAATTACTGGCTTAGGCATTTTGAATTCGTGAACGCCTACTACCAGGCGGCCAGCGGGGGCAAGCTGGCGGTGCGTGCACGGGTGTTTCCTGAAAATTCCCTGTACACTTTGGACAAGTCCATTATGGGCTATAACCGTACCGGCAAGAGCAAGGGCGAAAAGACGGCGGAATACGACGAGGATCGCAGCCGTCTTTACCTGAACTTTATTTACGATGCGGTGGCCAAGGCCCATTCCTCCAAGGATTCGCCCTTCAAGATTCCCCTTTCCAAGAACCCGAACGTAAAACGCTCCTACATGATTGCCCACGCTGGGGCGAGCCGCCTGCTGGACGGCGGCAGCATGGGAACCCGCAACGCGGATACGCCGGGAGACTTTCTGGACATTTACGTGGATAAGGATGCCTGGATGTACCTGATGCCCGATTCTGCCAAGAACGAAAACGTGAAGCCCGTGATGGGTGTGGGCGAAACCGGCGATACGGTGACGACGGCTCTTTTGCTGAAGGGCGCAGATGCGGGAGCTACGGATACCTTGCGTTCTATCATGGTGGTGTCTGAAACAGCCTCGCAAGACGGCCTGAACTGGGGCATCAACGGGATTATCACAAACCAGGTGGGCCGTGAACTGGGGCTCCCCAACACTTACGACGTGGTGAAGGGAATCAGCCGCCTGGGATATTTCGACCTGATGGATTTTGCTGGCTACAACGCCGGTAACGGGTTCTTGCCGGCACTGCCTGCGGCCTGGGACAGGCTCTACATGGGCTGGGGAAAGGTAAAAGAGGTTCGGCCTACGGCAGGGAAGCCTGTGACGGTGGAAATCGCCGCCGCCGGTAGCGGCCTCGGTACCGAAATCGTGAAAGTGCCCCTGAGCGGAAGCGAATACCTGCTCATCGAAAACCGCCAGCGCAGCTGGAGCAAGGACGGTTCGGTAGAAGTGGGATATGTCCGGAATGCAGGCGAGCAGACCGAAGAAGAAAAGATTACGGTGCCAGTGGACAGCATCTCCAAGCTTTTTGAAGACAGCGTTTGCGTAAAAGGCAAATGCAGTCAGAACAAGAAACAGTTGAGCGGTTTCATTCTCGCGCCCAGTTCCTTTGATGCAGGGCTCCCTGCCAGCGGGATTGCCGTCTGGAAGGTGAACGAATGGCACCTGCGGGAATCCTTGCAGTACGGCATTGCCAACTTCTGGGGTGGCGATACCCTGCGGGACCACCAGTTCGGAATGTCCCTCGTAGAATCCGACGGGATTCTCAGCATAGGCAAGTCCTTCAAGAACGCTCTGGGCGAAGACACCTACGACTACGGCAGCGGTACAGACCTGTTGCCCCACCTGCGGGTGCCCGCGAAGGATTCCAAGCAGAAATTCGATACGGTCAAGACCATTGGCACTACGGGGTATGCCAACACCATGACGGCCCAGGGCGGCTACACCGGAATCAAGATTACGGTGAACGTGCCGAAGGATGCCCGCAAGGAGAAAACTTCTAACGCCTTCATGGGCGACAGCGTACTGAACTTTGCGGCACCTGTAATCAGCGTGACCATCAGCATTGACGACGGCAGTATCGAAGGGAGCAAGTTCCCGCGGAACGTGGGCCTGAATTCGTCGGTGCGTGGCGCCGTGTTCATAGATGACCCGGAACACGAGGGAGAAAAGATTATCGTGGTTGGCGCCGAGGACGGGACCCTGCAGGCGTTCAATGCTTTAGGCGATACGCTGTTCGTGGCGGACACCGTGATTGTGCAAAAGTCCCTGACCCGCGACAGTGCAAAGGTCGAGGTTCCGCTGTATCGTGTGGGCGCAAGCTACGGCCCGCTGGTGGGCATGGCCAGCGACGGCAAGAATGTGTATAGCCTGCACAGGAACAAGTTGGTAAAGACCCGCTTTGTAGGTGGCCTCCCCATACAAGATGAAATTCCGGTGGATTCTGCGACGGCGGGGCCTGTCATTCACGACGGAAAAATCTGGATTGCCAGCCGCGAGGGCATGGTGACCTACGATGCAGTCAAGTTTGAAAAGAAAAAGGCTGTAAATGTTCACGAGCCCAATTCGTCTGCGTCAAAAATCTATACCGACATGGCCTATTGCGGTAAATTGTCCAAGACCGGCGACGACCTGTTTGCCTACGTGTCTGATGACGGCTCTGTGTTTACCTCTCGCGGGCCCAAGAAACTGGACGGCAAGTCCGGCGAAAGGTTTCGCATTGCCTGTACCGACATGGACCGGGACGGTGCAAGCGAAATTATTGCCGTGGGCAGTCGCGGGACTGTGGCAAGCTTGAATTTTGACGAAAACAATTTCGCGCTCAAAACCCGCTGGACAAAAAGCTACAAGCGCGGTGCTGGCGGTACCAGCGGCTTGAAGGACGAAACTTCGGGCATTGCCATTGGCGATATCAACGGAGACAAGTATCCCGAAATCGTTTTCTTGGGCGATAACCTCGTTTATGCGCTCGACCGTTCGGGCCTCCCCATCGCAGGTTTCCCGGTGAAGGTGTCCCGCGGGTCTCCGATATACGGATTTTTCAGCGACCCTGTGCTGGTGGACGTGAACGGTGACGACACTCCCGAAATTCTCGTGCCCAGTAACGACGGCTTGGTGTACGCCTACACAGGCAAAGGTAAGGCCCTTACAGAAAAAGACGGATTCCCCCTGGCGGCAGGCAGCTTTGAGTATGTGGAGTCCGTAAAGCAGCTGAAGCCCATGAGCATCTTCGTGGCTGACGCCATTCCCGACGCAAAGTCCGCAGGCCCTGAACTATATGCCCTGCACAGGAACAGCCTTTCGGCGTTCCGTCTGAAAAAGGCTAGCGGCAAGGCGGTGGAATCTCCGGCGGCGTGGACGCTCCCTGCCGGCGGAAACGAAAGGACGGGCTACTTTGACGCTTCTCGGCTTGGCGAACCTGCGGCAGCCAAACTGAAGGACGAAATTAAGGAATTTTTCGTGTACCCGAACCCTGTGCGGGGCGGGAACGCCAAGGCCCGCTTTGAAATCGGGAATGCCGCCAAGACGGTAACGCTAGAAATCTACGACATCACGGGCTACTGCGTCTATCAGCAGAAAATGTCCGGCGTAGAGGCGGGTCGAAACCAGTTCGAAAATCTGGACCTGAAAGCCCTGGGAAGCGACGTCTATACGGTCCGCCTGCAGGTGAAGTTCAGCTCCGGCAAGACCAAGCAGAAGCTGTACCGCATCGGAGTGGTGAAGTGACACGCAAGTGTCATCCTGGGCCCTTCGGCAAGCTCAGGGTGAACTCTGTCGAAGGATCTAGTGGTTAGTGGTTAGGACTGAAGGTCCGTAGGGCGTAGCCCGTTAGTGATTAGGTTGTAGGTTTGAAGGTCTGAGGTTAGGATTATGAGATTAGCAACGAAATTTTTCTTTGGGGCGACATTCGCTTTTTTGATGGCCGCGTTCCTGGCAGCCTGTTCGGCAAGCGGTGGCGAAGAGACTTTCGCTCCCCAGTTCCCCGACGAGGATGCGGGTACGGTTAAGTCTTCGGACAGCAACGGCTCTTCGGGTTCAGTCGCTCCGGAATCTTCTGGCGAGGCGGTAGAAGATTCCGCCTGGGCATCCCTTGTGGAATGGGCCGAAATTCCAGCTACGGACGTTACCCGTGGCACGGCCACCTATTCCATTTCGGGCTTTGAAATCGCAACAACCGAAGTGACCCGTGACGCCTATGCCAAGGTCATGGGGAGCGTTCCCCAGCAGGCAAATGACAGTACAAATTTCCCGGTAGAAAACGTGAACTGGTACGAGGCGGTGCTTTTCTGTAACGCCTACTCTAAACTGTTGGGCCGTGACACCGCCTACGTTTACACCTCCGTAGGTGACGAATCTTACCTGAAGGATTTGACCATCGATTACGCCGCCAAGGGAGCTGTTCGCCTGCCTACCGAAAACGAATGGGAAGTGGCGGCCCGCGGTGGCACGACTACCACCTATTATTGGGGTACGGATGAGGCAAAGAATTACGCCTATTACGCACAAAGTAAAGGCCCCGTGGCGGTAGGACTATACGCTCCCAACGAATACGGGCTTTTCGACATGGGCGGTAACGTGGCCGA
>Ga0310691_10008200_pt1 | contig 10770 bp, 7 predicted proteins | sample 176DNAGHGlowgp2_FD_203887 | JGI IMG/M metagenome (GOLD analysis project Ga0310691, IMG submission 203887) | Sheep rumen microbial communities from Palmerston North, Manawatu-Wanganui, New Zealand - 1766 DNA GHGlow gp2 (v2) (version 2) | ecosystem: Host-associated > Mammals > Digestive system >... | reverse complement strand
AGAGTATAGACAGCACACATGTCGTAGAACTGGGGTTGGATGGTCACGTTCTCATCAGGCATGATGAAGGTAACCTCCTTGGCGCCCTCTGCCACAGGAATGGTCTTTCCCTGGGTGAAATAAACGGAGTTGACCACTCGGAGCGACTTGATGCCATAACCATCGTCGGCATTGATCGTGAGGTGGACCTCCTGACCTGCCTGGGCTGAATCGACATCTGCAACCACGGTTCCAAAGTCGGCCTGTCGCACAGCAACGTCGAATTTCTCCTTGGGCATCTCTGCAGGCATATACGTAATCTGGTCGATGGTCATCCGGATAGAGCCTGAGTTCTGAAGCACAAAGGTATTGCTACCTGCCTTCAGCGTTACGGGGATGACAGCCTCTCGCCAGTCGTTCTTCTCTACTTTCTCGAATGCCACACTCTGTGCAGCACCATTTACGGTGGCCTTCATATTGCCAGCCTTACTGCTGTTGCAATAGCGCACCAGGATATGATAGGCACCACCTTCGGTCAGCGTCAACTGATGACGCAGGGCGGCGGCTGTACTGGCTTGTGTCTCTACGTAGCCCATACCGGCAAAGTCCTTATAGTCCTGTGCCCACCAGCCGGAGTGTGTCAGACTGACGTTCACGCTCTTGTAGTCCATATTCTCGGCCTCAATGATAACTGGACCATGATAGGCTGCTGGCTGCTGGGGCTGGCCTAAGGGTGTATCGGGGAGATAGTCGGTAAGACGGTTGGTACCCTCGCCGGCACAGGCAATAGTGATGGTGGCAGGACCCATGTGTTTCACACCCACACGATAGGTCTTCGTGTCGGCATCATAGTTCTCGCTAACCAAAGAGGCGCTATAGGTGGTGGTACCCGTCTTGTGTTTCTCCACCGTTGTGACAGGCTGGGCGGTGGCACCAACGATATAGATGGTATCGGTACGTACCGTCAGGGTATCACTGCGGTAGTTGTTCAGATAGAGTTCGATACGGTCGGCATACTCACGAATCACACCGCTGGAGAGATTGTAATAGTCGAGTTTCAGTGAGTCGCAGGTATTATACTGCAGAGGAATGGCGCCCGTGGCGTGCTTATTCTTATTTAAATAGGTATAAGGAGCATAGGTCACCAACTGATTGCGATAGCGGTTGACGTAAAGGTCGCCCTTTGACACCTCTGGATAGAGTTCGTTGAACTCCTTAACCTTCTTTGACTGGGTGCCCCAACGCGAACTGAACCCACTCTTCTTTACTTGCACAGGGATACTTTTGGCAATATCGTCATAGAGGCCTGGCACCATGGGGATAGCGCCATAACGGCCCGAGGACTTCAGATACCAACCGTTGTTCTCCCAACGTCCGTCGCCTTTGTTGCCCGGGTCTTTCACCTCATACAGGCCGGCATAGAGGGCATCGGGCACTTTGAAATCATTGTTGGCATCATGAATCAGCACGGCCTTGGTCTTGGCTACGACCTCCTGGCGGGTTGGGATATACATCTTACCCTTGGTAATCTCGCGCCACATATCTAACCAGATGCCTTTGAAATTGGGGAACAAGCCCCAGTTGCGACGGGTGTAGCCGTCAACGGTAGAATTGTTCAGGTTCTGGAAGTCTTCGGTCCAGATCAGCTCAGGACCATCCCACACGGCACCACCATTGACGCAGGTCTGTTCCATCACGGTACCGATACCTGCACTGCCGGGGTATTTCTTGCCATGACCCTCGCCCAACACCTTTGTCAGCATGTCGTTATAGCCGCAGTTGTCATAGCGCACACCATAGTTCTTGGTCAGACCGGCGATAAACGGACCGAAGCACACACTCTCGTTGTTATAGAAACTGCTGCAATGGGTGTACTTGTAGAGAAACAGGATGGACTCGGGATATTTCTGGCAGGCAGCCAAGAATTTGGGCTCGGTCTTCAACTCTGCCAGAGGGTCGGTGTCGAAATGGTAGATACCACCACACCAACTCACCGTGAGAAAGCCGCCATACTTATGAGACATCTCAACAAGGTTGGCAAAGAGATTCCAACGACTGGACTTGGTCATGGAACTCAGGTCGCCTGCATCGCCAAAGGCCCAGAACTGCTCGGCATAGTTCCATCCAAGGAAGTTGGGGAAGGTCTTGAAGAAATACTCGAAAGTCTGCAGGTCGTTATCCTGAATATGGGTGTGACCGCCAGAGGCTGGCTGGCAAGAGAACCACATATTGTTCTGCTGACAGACAGTGGCCCACGACTTATAGGTTCGCACTGCATTACGAGGCATACGATACATGCCGGTCTTCGTGTCAAACTGACAAGAGAGCGACAGGTTCAGACAAACATAAGGTTTGATATCTGCTGGTATCAAATCAATGATTTTTTGTGGGTCAGCACTGTTCCACACATCAACGTGGACCAACCATAACGGATGCTGATTGTCAATAGGACGACGCTGTTGGGCCTGGATGCCCTGAAAGGCACAGACGCTCAGCATCATCACTAAAAGAAATGAGTAAATTTTTCTAATCATAATTCTTAGGTTTTTAAATCTATGCTGCAAAAGTACTAATAATTCCTCTAATAATTATACGAAAATGTTTCATTCGTTTTGGAAATTGTACAGACTACACTCCATTTTCTAAAATTTTCAAAATAAATGAGTGAAACAACAACTGTTTCACGGAAATTATGTATCTTTGCAGTTCAAATCCATAGGAGAAAAATTAAAAATGGGAAAGATTATTGCACTTGCTAACCAAAAAGGAGGCGTGGGAAAGACCACGACAACCATTAATCTGGCAGCATCACTGGCTACGCTGGAAAAAAGTGTACTGGTGGTCGATGCCGACCCTCAAGCTAACGCATCCAGCGGACTGGGTGTTGACCTGAAAGAGGTGGACTGCTCGCTCTACGAATGTATCATTAATCATACAGATGTACGCGAGGCTATCTATACAACCGACATCGAGGGACTGGATATCATACCCAGCCATATAGACCTGGTAGGTGCCGAGATAGAAATGCTGAACCTGAACAATCGCGAACGCGTCATCAGAAACATGCTCGAACCTATCCGCAATGAATATGATTATATCCTGATTGACTGTTCACCATCACTGGGACTCATCACCGTGAATGCTCTAACAGCTGCCGACTCTGTCATCATCCCTGTGCAGTGTGAGTATTTTGCTCTGGAAGGTATCTCAAAACTGCTGAATACAATCAAGATTATCAAGTCGAAACTGAATACAAGGCTCGAAATTGAAGGTTTCTTGCTGACAATGTATGACTCACGTCTGCGTCTGGCTAACCAAATTTACGATGAGGTGAAGCGCCACTTCCAGGAACTGGTGTTCAAGACCGTGATTCAGAGAAACGTGAAACTGTCTGAGAGTCCCTCACACGGTCTGCCTGTCATCCTGTATGACGCTGACTCAACAGGTAGTAAGAATCATTTAGCATTGGCAAAGGAAATTATCAGCAAAAACAAATAATCATCATGGCTGTTAGAAAGAAATTTGATAAGAGTGTACTGGGCAGAGGTCTGGACGATATCAGCACAGGTCGCGGACTGGATGCCCTCATAGATACAAGTGACGTCAAGACACAAGGGTCATCAAACCTGAACGAGATTCCCATCGAGCAGATTGAGCCCAACCCCGACCAGCCTCGTCGTGAATTTGACGAGACGGCCATGCAGGAATTGGCTGCAAGTATCCAGACAATGGGTATCATTGCTCCAATCACCCTGCGTCAGGTCAGCGATAATCATTACCAAATCATCGCCGGTGAACGTCGTTGGCGAGCATCGCAGATTGCAGGTCTTAAGACTATCCCCGCCTATATCCGCACAGCCAACGATGAGAGCGTGATGGAGCTGGCACTGGTAGAGAATATCCAGCGTGAAGACCTGAACGCTATCGAGATAGCGCTGGCCTACGAACATCTGGCTGAAACCAGCGGCATGACACAGGAGAAAATCTCAGAGCGTGTAGGCAAGAGTCGTACGGCGGTGACCAACTATATGCGTCTGCTGAAACTGCCCGCTCAGATTCAGATGGCACTGAAAAACCGCGAGATTGACATGGGGCACGCCCGCGCGCTGCTGTCACTGGATTCTCCCTCGCTTCAGCTGAAACTCTTCAAGGAGGTACAGAAGAATCAATACTCCGTACGCAAGGTTGAGGAGATGGTACAGGCTCTGAAGAATGGTGAAGACGTGCAGACTGCACGCAAGCGCATCACGACAAGGGTACCTCTTTCAAGCAGTCTGAACGAGAGTAAGAACCGTCTGACAAGCATGCTCAACACAAAGGTGCAGCTGACCTGTTCGCCCAAGGGTAACGGAAAAATCAGCATCACGTTTGCCAATGAGGAGGACCTGAACCGTATCTTGAGTCTGCTGGAGAAATAAGCAAGTGGTTGATATGAATATAAAAAAGGTATATAGAAGGAACGAACGGGTAACAAAGAGCATTCTTTTTTGCCTCTTAGCCTTTTTACCTTTTACGGCATCGGCCCAGAACGCCCTACCCGACTCTATCGTGATGGCGATGGACTCCATCTACGAAGCACTGCCTACCGACACGGTTTTCATTGGAGACTCTTTGGAAGAGGGCAAACTGACCTTCGTGAAAGATGAAGCACCAATGAAGGTGGCACGCGACTGGAGCACATGGCGACCAGACCCGCAGAAGGCTCTCTGGCTGGCGCTGGTCATACCTGGCGGCGGTCAGATTTATAACCGCAAATACTGGAAACTACCTATCGTATATGGTGGATTCGTGGGTTGCATCTATGCAATGATGTGGAACAACATGATGTACAAAGACTATTCGCAAGCCTATCTGGACATCATGGACGATGACCCGGGAACAGCCAGTTACAATAAGTTCCTGCACCTGGGCAAACAGATAACACCCGCCAACGAAGAGCGCTACAAGCAAATCTTCAAGAGCAGAAAAGACAAATACCGCCGGTGGCGCGACCTTAGTTTCTTCTGTATGTTGGGGGTCTACGCGGTATCCGTGATTGACGCCTACGTGGATGCAGAACTGTCGTCGTTTGACATCTCTAAAGATTTGAGTCTAAAGGTGCGTCCTACGGTGATCAACAATAGGTCGGTTGACAATCCGCTATATGCCACATCGCTTGGTGTCAACTGTAGTATTAATTTCTAAACACGATAAAAAACAACGAATAATGACAAAGACATATATTACAAAGCTATTAGACAAAACAGTAAGATGGTCACTGCCACTATGCATGGTTGCACTGCCCCTAAACGGCGCTGCACAGATTGTGGTCGACGATGATGATGACGACGACGAAATTGAGGTCGTCGACGAGATGGGCAACAAGGAGGAGATAGACTTCCCTGAGGCTATGACCTACGATATGGATAGTCTGATGAGCCAATATATGTCGAAGACTTATCTGGCAATTGACAACGACTGTCAGATGAAGAACGAGGATGTCAGCTATGAGAAACAGGTGTATATCGACCGCCTGCACCGCATGCCTACCATTATGGAGATGCCCTACAACGAGGTGGTGCAATCATGTATCGACAGATATACCTCGCGCATGAGACAATCGGTGAGCTACTTCTTGGGCGCGTCAAATTTCTACATGCCCATCTTCGAGGAAGCTCTCGACCTGTATCAACTGCCCCTGGAACTGAAATATCTGCCTGTCATCGAGTCGGCTCTGAATCCTACTGCCGTATCACGCGTGGGTGCCACAGGACTGTGGCAGTTTATGCTGACCACAGGCAAAGCCTACGGACTGAACGTGAACACACTGGTAGATGAGCGTCGTGACCCCGTAAAGGCATCATATGCTGCAGCCCGCTATCTGCGCGACCTATACAATATCTTCGGCGACTGGAATCTGGTGATTGCAGCCTACAACTGTGGTCCTGAGAATATCAACAAGGCTATCCGTCGCTCTGGCGGCGAGAAGGACTACTGGAAGATTTATCCTTATCTGCCCAAGGAAACGAGAGGGTATGTGCCTGCTTTCATTGCTGCCAACTACGTGATGAACTACTACTGCGAGCATAATATCTGTCCCATGAAGAGCCAGCTGCCCGTAAAAACGGATACAGTCATGGTTGACCGCAACGTGAATTTCAGTCAGATAGCCAACGTCTGCGGACTAGACATCTCCATGATCAGAGCACTGAACCCTGCATACAGACGTGATATCGTGCCTGGTGCAACGACACCATCGCCCATCCGTCTGCCTATCAGCGATATCTCCACATTCATTGATAGGCAGGATTCTGTCTATGCAGCAGAGTCGAGCACCGAGAAGCGTCTGGAAGTGGCAGTGGAAGAGGTGACGGTGAAGACCAGCACGACCAAAGACAGAAAGAGCCGCAGAAACGCACAATGGCATAAGGTACGCTCTGGCGATACCCTGAGTGCCATCGCAAAAAGAAATAGAACGACAGTCAGCAAGATAAAGAGATTAAACGGACTGCGCAATAGCAACCTACGTCCCGGACAGCGTCTGAGAGTACGTTAAAGAGGAAGATAGAAGAGAGAAGATAGTTAGTAGTTATTTTTTTACAAGAGGAGGATGTCTATGACTGATGATGAGCAGAAATTAAAGGAACAAGAAGCAGCCGATGAAAAACTGATAAATGATGCGTATGAAAAACTCATCAATGACTACCTGAACTCGCGTCATCGCAAGAAGGTGGACTTGATAGGAAAAGCATTTAACTTTGCACGACAGGCTCATAAAGGTGTGAGAAGACTGTCGGGTGAACCATATATCATGCACCCCATCGCCGTGGCACAGATTGTGTGCTCGGAAATAGGACTGGGATCTACCAGTATCTGTGCAGCCCTACTCCACGATGTTGTGGAGGATACCGACTTCACCGTTGAAGACATCGAGAATATGTTTGGTCCCAAGATTGCCCAAATCGTTGACGGACTGACAAAGATTAGTGGAGGTATCTTTGGCGAACAGGCTTCTGCACAGGCAGAGAACTTCAAGAAACTGTTGCTCACCATGAGCGAGGATATCCGTGTGATATTAATTAAGATAGCCGACCGCCTGCATAATATGCGCACGCTGGACTCTCAGCCAGCCAACAAGCAATACAAGATTGCCGGCGAGACACTCTATCTGTATGCACCCCTCGCCCATCGTCTGGGACTCTATAAGATTAAGTCGGAACTGGAGAACCTGAGTTTCAAGTTCGAGCATCCAGAGGAATATGCTGTCATTGAACGTAAGTTGGAGGAGACCCGCGTGCTACGTCATCAATCGTTCGACGAGTTTACGCAACCCATTGAGGCAGCGCTCCAGAAGATGGGATTCCACTATGAGATTAAAGAACGTGTGAAGACGCCCTACTCCATCTGGAGCAAGATGCAGAAGAAACATGTATCCTTCGACGAAATCTACGATATCCTGGCTGTACGTATCATCTTCACCCCCAAGAATCGTGAGGAGGAAGTGGACGAGTGCTGGAAGATATACGTCGCACTGACAAAGATATACAAATATCACCCCGACCGTATACGCGACTGGCTGAATAATCCTAAAGCCAATGGCTATCAGGCTCTGCATGTGACGCTGATGTCGAAACAAGGTCTCTGGATTGAAGTGCAGATTCGTTCTGACCGTATGAACGAGATTGCAGAACAAGGACTTGCTGCCCACTGGAAATATAAGGACGGCAGTGAGTATAGCGAGGACGAGGGTGAACTGAATGAGTGGCTTCGTACCATCAAGGAGATTCTGGACGACCCACAGCCCGACGCGATGGACTTCCTGGATGCCATCAAACTGAATCTCTTCTCCAGCGAGATATTTGTCTTCACTCCCAAGGGTGAGATCAAGACGATGCCTGCTGATAGTACCGTGCTCGACTTCGCCTTCTCTATCCACACCTTCCTGGGGTCACACTGTATCGGTGCGAAGGTCAACCATAAGTTGGTGCCGTTGAGCCACAGACTGGCCAGCGGCGACCAGGTAGAGATTCTCACATCCAAGTCACACCACGTACAACCTTCATGGGTGAACTTCGTAACAACGGCAAAAGCCAAGGCAAAGATAGAGGCAATGCTGCGTCGCGCCAACCGTGAGATACAGAAGAAGGGGGAAGAAAAACTGGACAACTGGCTGGCCAAATATAATATCGAACAGTCACCTGCCGTCTTAGACCGTCTATGCAAGATGTTCGATGTGCCTCGTCGTGAATCACTCTATCAGGGCATCGGCGAGAATTCCATCCTGCTTGGCGAGAAAGATATCGATGAAATAAAAGGCAAGAAGAAAAAGAAAGCAGACAACAACAACGGTGGTGGCTGGCGCAAATTCGTACCATTTGTCAAAGCCAAGAAAGAAGAGAAAACAGAAGAACAGCCTGAGCTGTTTATCGTACCCGAGAAATTCAATCGCAAAAAGCCAATTTATATCAACGAGAAGAATATCCGTCAATACATCTTCCCCGATTGCTGTCACCCCATCCCCGGCGACGACACGCTGGGCTATATCGATAATCGTAATCGCATTGAAATCCACAAACGAACTTGTCCGATTGCCAACAAACTGAAAGCCAGTTTCGGCAACCGCATACTGGATGTAAAATGGGACATGCACAAGACTTTATTCTTCGACGCCACCATCCGTCTGGGCGGTATCGACCGTCGTGGACTAGTCAATGAGGTGACAACAATTATCTCAAACCAGTTGAACGTTGACATCCGCAAACTTACGTTTACAACAGAGGATGGTATCTTTGACGGCGTCATCGACCTGCGCGTTCACGACCGCGATGACGTGGCTGAAATTATCGACCGTCTGAAGGAAGTGGACGACCTGAAAGAAATTTCACAAATCATGTAATACATATTATGAACAGACTACTACAAACTATCATCTTCCTGCTATTGACAGGCATCACCTATGCCGCCTCACCCTATGATAATCCCGACACGATTATTGTGGCACGCGACGGCACAGGCCAGTTTCGAAACATTGCAGATGCCATCGAGGTGTGTCGCGCCTTCATGGATTATCACAAAGTTATCTACATCAAGAAAGGTACCTACAAAGAGAAACTGATTATCCCACAGTGGGTACAAAACATCGAACTCTGTGGCGAGAGTCGTGAGGAGACCATCATCACCTACGATGATCATGCAAACATCCTCTATCCTCCTACAGGAAAGGGTATGGGAACCTTCCGTACCTATACGGTCAAAGTGGAAGCCAACCATATCACATTCAAGAACCTAACGATCGAAAACAATGCCGCACGACTGGGACAGGCTGTTGCCCTGCATACACAAGGCGACTGTCTGAAATTTGTGAACTGCAGATTCCTGGGCCATCAGGACACCATCTATACCGGTATGGAGGGTACGCGTCTGTACTTTGACCACTGCTATATCGAGGGCACCACCGATTTCATCTTTGGTCCGTCAACAGTATGGTTTGAGCAATGTACAATTCATTGCAAAGCCAATAGTTACATCACGGCAGCCTCCACACCCAAGCATATTCCCTTCGGCTATATCTTCAACCAATGCACCATAACGGCTGCAAGCGATGTACAGAAAGTCTATTTGGGTCGCCCCTGGCGCGATTATGGCTATACCCTGTTCATGCATTGCGACCTGCCCAAGCAGATTCGCCCTGAGGGATGGCACCACTGGCAGAAAGAGCGCGAACAGACAGCTCGCTATCTGGAGTTCGAGAACACTGGCGAGGGCGCTGCCACAGAAAAGCGTGCTAGCTGGAGCCGACAACTCACCAAGAAAGAAGCAAAAGGAATAACACTGGAGAACGTGTTTCAGAGAAATGAAGAATGGCATCCTTGATGGATGCCATTTTTTGTCGTTATTAAGTTATCACGACAGGCGTTGTCTCGTTGTCACGGGATCTACTGCAGCCCATCAAGTTGCTTTTTCAGCGCTTGCAGGTCGTCACGTACGCCCATCAAACGTGTCAGCACCTCAGCTTTTTTGTTGGCACCATCACGATTGGAACTGATGATTTTCTTAGCAGCAGCCAACTTAAATCCGCGTACCTTCACCAAGTTGTGAATCAACCTAATCTGCTCAATATCCTTCTCAGTATATTGACGAACCTTACTTGGCCCAGCCGTCTTTGGTTTGAGATACGGGAATTCCGTTTCCCAAAAGCGCAAAGTACTCTCGTTAAGGTCAAACATCTCAGCCACTTCCTTAATGGAATAGTAGAGTTTCAAGTTCTTATTCAGATTTAGTGCCATAAAAACATCATCATTTGGTTGCAAAGATACGAAATTATTCTAATTCATCATCGGTTTTTCGCAATTATTTTGTAATTTTGCACACAAAATTAAAAATTAGCAAAGATTGATAATGACTGCAAAAGAAATTCGCGACTCGTTCAAACAGTTTTTCGAGTCAAAACAACATGCCATCGTGCCCTCCGCACCAATGGTTATCAAGGATGATCCCACGCTGATGTTCACCAACGCGGGCATGAATCAGTGGAAAGATATTATCCTGGGCACACGTGACCCAGAGCCTCGTCGCCGTGCCGATACCCAGAAGTGTCTGCGCGTAAGCGGTAAGCATAATGACCTGGAGGAAGTAGGTCACGACACCTACCACCACACCATGTTCGAGATGCTGGGTAACTGGAGTTTTGGCGACTACTTCAAAGAAGGAGCCATCGATATGGCATGGGAATACCTTGTTGACGTTCTGAAGCTGAACCCCGAGGACCTGTATGTAACCGTATTCGAGGGTTCACCCGAAGAGAACATCCCT
>Ga0310691_10008199_pt1 | contig 10771 bp, 13 predicted proteins | sample 176DNAGHGlowgp2_FD_203887 | JGI IMG/M metagenome (GOLD analysis project Ga0310691, IMG submission 203887) | Sheep rumen microbial communities from Palmerston North, Manawatu-Wanganui, New Zealand - 1766 DNA GHGlow gp2 (v2) (version 2) | ecosystem: Host-associated > Mammals > Digestive system >... | reverse complement strand
AGACCTCCGTGGCGCAAACCTCGGTGGCGCAGACCTCGGTGGCGCAAACCTCGGTGGCGCAGACCTCCGTGGCGCAAACCTCGGTGGCGCAGACCTCGGTTGCGCAGACCTCCGTGGCGCATACCTCTGTTGCGCATACCTCGGTTGCGCATACCTCGGTTGCGCATACCTCCGTGACGCAGACCTCCGTGGCGCATACCTCGGTTGCGCATACCTCGGTGGAGCAGACCTCCGTGACGCAGACCTCCGTGACGCAGACCTCCGTGGCGCAGACCTCGATGGAGCAGACCTCCGTGACGCAGACCTCCGTGACGCAGACCTCCGTGGCGCAAAAAACATTCCTTTCGTTCCGTTTGCTTGCCCATCTGATGGAGAGTTTGTCGGCTGGAAAAAAGTCGAAAAAAAACTCGTTAAGTTACTCATTCCGTCGGATGCAAGACGTTGTTCTTCAACGTCAAATAAATGTAGATGCGACAAGGCGAAAGTCTTGGAAATTACCGACCTTGACGGAAGCAATCCTATTGTATCGGTTACAAATTATAACGTTATCGAAACACAATATGTAGTCGGCGAAATGGTATATCCAGATTCGTTCGATGAAAATAGATGGGACGAATGTTCGCACGGTATCCATTTCTTTATTAACAAACAAGAAGCAATAAATTACTAATCAAACACATAAAACAATGAAAACTCAAATCACAATCGACACTATCTTCGCAGTATTGTTCTTTGCATTGTTCGTGGTCGCGCTGGTCGGCATCTTCCATGGCGCATGGTGGCACATCGGCACGGCGGCAATAAGTTACACCATCTTTGCAGCGTTACGAAAGGAGACTAAGCAATGCCGCGCCGAAGACTGACACCCGAGGAACGCGCCGTGAGCCTTGAACGCCGCCGCCGTCAACGCCGCGAATACTTCCTTCGCTACTACCGAGAACACCGCGAGGAAAGGATTTCGCAGGTCAAGAACTGGCAGGAACGCCACCGCGAGGCTTACCGCGCTTATCAAAGAGAATACCAACGCCAATACACAAGAAGACATGGAAACGTATAAATATCAACTACGGAGAGGCGGACGGAAGGAAATCTGCCCGAATTGCGGAAAGCGTCGCTTCGTGCCGTATGTCCTAACGGAAGACAACGAGACCATCGTCAACCCCGACTGGGGACGCTGTGACCGCGAAAATTCATGCGGCTACTGGGTCAAGCCCAACGGCAACACAGTTATCCAAGACCCGAAACCGAAGAAGCCCGAAATGCCGATGCGTATGGTCGCAAGGATAGAGCCGACACGCGGAGCGAAGAACAGCCTAAAACCGTATGCCGACTGGCTCGTCGGAGAAATCAAGTCAAACGAAGCCGCAAGGCGTTACCATATCGCAACGGCTTACGATGGCGGCTGCATCTTCTTGCAGATTGACGGCGACGGCGTTGTCCGCGCTGGCAAGATAATCCGTTACAAGGACGGTCACCGCGTCAAGGATGGCTTGCCCGTTCGATGGCTGCATAAAGACAAGCGTTACAATTGTCTTTTCATGGGCGACACCTTGAAGCAATGCTTCTTCGGGGAGCATCTTTTATGGGAACGACCCGACGCGCCCGTGGCAATCGTGGAAAGCGAAAAGACGGCGTTGTTGATGTCCGCCATTCGACCCGAATACGTTTGGCTGGCGACGGGCGGCAGTTGCGGCTTGCAGAACCCCGAAAAGACGAAAGTCCTTGAAGGGCGCGACGTGACGCTATTCCCTGATAACGGGATGTACCTCAAATGGAGACAAGTCTCCATGCCGAAAGGCTGGGCGGTCAACGAAGAGTGTCTGCCAGCAAACGAACACGTTGCGCCCGGATATGACATCCTCGACCTTTATGAATGGTGGTTGCTTGACTCACAACAACGTAGGAGAGAATATCATGACGAAGTTCGCTGAATTGTCAAGACTGCCGAAGAACGGCGAGCCGTGCGGGATGGTGAAGGCTTACTACGAACACGTCTTGCAGTTGGGTACACTGGCGACATTCCTTGAAGGCTTCGACTTCGAGAGCCGCGACGAGATACAACGTGCCATCATCGACCTGCATTATACCATCTACGGCGACCCGTTTATGAGCAACAAAAAGAAGCGCGACAACGACCCGATGTTGTCAATGCTCTACATCAAGGCTGAAAAGTTGCTTGTCAACGAAGGACGGCTCGACAAACTGGCGGTCACGCTGTCTGGCGACCTTTGGCATAAGTTCTTCGCGCCGCGCATCAAGCGCGAACGCTTTGAAAGGATGTTCAGCGTGACACCCGATGCCGAACGCTTCAACGCTGTGGCGTTCCGCATCATGCAAATCTACGGCCTTGACTACACCGACATTGAGAAGTTGCGCTTCTTCGTGGAGATGGTCAAGGCGCGTGACAACTTCCCGCCAAGTCTTCGCCGTATGCTCTACATTTGGGGCAAGACCAAGAAGACGGGAAAGACGACTTGCGCCAAGATGCTGGTCGCAACGCTCAACGGCTCGGATGACTGGCAAAACACCGACCCCGACTATACGACGACACTTGCGAACGAGATGCAGATTGGCGGATTCAAGGTGCCGAAGATCGCGAGCTGTTATTGCTGCATGATGGACGAATGCTTCTACGCCGACATGGGCAAGACGTACCACGACTTCAAGCGTTTCTTGACATCGTCGGGCGGGTCGGCTCGTCTGCCTTACGGTCAGGAGTTTCAGTGGACGGGTTTCCCAAATTACGTTGCCACCAGCAACGAGCCGTTGAAGACCTTTATCAAGGACTGGAACGATAGACGTTTCCTCTCGGTGGAGTTCAAGACCCAACCGACCGTCGCAATGGACTTCCCAGCCATCCACGACCTTTGGCGCGACTTCGTGCTGAACAGCACGCCGCGCGAGGGCTTGGGCTGGCAGGAATGGTCGGAGCAGATAGCCTCATACAGCGACGAAGAAGGCGAAAGGCAGACGCTTTCGACGGAATATGCCATCGAAATGCGGAAGCCCGAGTTCTTGAATAAGTTGCTCAATATGGTGGACGGCAAGAGTGCGACCAGCCCAGACAACCAAATCTCGTTGAAGTTCTTCGTCGACCACTTCGCAAGCACGGAAGGCTACGCCGTTAGCGGTCACCGCCGAGAGATTGAGCAAGCCGTGACGGATGTATTCGGGGAACGCTGGAACGGCTACAAGTATTGGCGGCTTGACTTATTGCGTCAGCAAGCCGCGATGATGATGACGCAAGTGAACGATAATGTAAGACCATTTGACAACGGGCAAGAATGCCCATATTAACCAATTAAAACACAACACAATGGAAAATCAAAAGAAATACCGCATCGTCTGCGACATGGAAGGTCGCTTCACGGTGCAAGAGGCTGTCACGCGGGATGACTACCGACAAGAATGGATGACGGTCTACAACTGCGAGAACAAGAACGAGGCTGGGCTGAACGAAGCCCGCCAATGGATTGAAACGGAAGGAGGCGCGGAATGAAACTTCACGAATACCAGCAACGCGCCGTTGACTTCATGATGACACATCCGCGCTGCATCCTATCGGTCGGGATGGGTCTTGGCAAGACAGCCGCCGTGCTGCATTACCTTGACCGACTGCGCCCACATTCGTGCCTCATCGTGGCACCGAAGCGCGTCGCCGAAACGGTATGGCGGCAAGAGGCTGAGAAGTGGAATCTTTGGACGGTAGCCGAAAGCATGGTTATTGTCAAGGGTACGCCAGCGCAACGCACGAAGGCTCTATGCGACAACACGCATCCGTTCAAGGTCATCGGGCGTGACAACCTCGGCGACCTGTTCCCCGACAAAGGTCATCCCGACTGGATGCCGTTCCATTTCGATGTCATCGTGCTGGATGAGTTGACCTCGTTCAAGTCCGTTGACAGCAAGCGCACACGCCGCGTCTTCGCGTTAGCACGGGAGGCTGCACGCTGCGTGGGACTGACTGGTACGTTCCTCGCCAACGGCGCAATCGACATCTTCGGGCAATGCGCCGCCGTCGGTCTTGCCGATGACTTGAAGGAGTTCTATTCGTGGCGGGCGCGTTACTTCAAGGACGTGATGGCGGGCAGCGGTATGGCGTGGCACAAGTGGCGACTGACCGTGCCGCTTGAAGACGTGCTGCACCGCTGGCACTCGGACATCTTCACGCTCGACAGCAAGGACTATCTCGACATCCCGCCCGTGTCGGTGGTGGCGCATCCCGTCGAACTCTACAAGGACGAACGAGAACGGTACGACAACCTCGAAGCCTTCCTTGACTGCAACATCGAAGGCGTGGGCGTGTCGGTCAAAGAGGATGCCAAGTTCATGAAGTTGCAGACGATGTGCGACGGCTTCATCTACACGGGCGACACCTACGAGGAGCAGGGCTTCTACGACCACGTCATCCGCGGGGAACGCTCGGCGAAACTGGAAGCCGTCGCCGACTTCTGCGAGCGGTGTCTTGCGGAGTCGGAACCCGTTTTGCTGTTCTACGCCTTCCGTGCGGAGCGTGACTGGCTGCGTGAGATGCTGTCGGCGCGTGGCGTGGATACGATGGAAGTCCGCGAGAAGGGCGCAATCGACAAGTGGAACGCGGGCGACTTCGACGGCGTGCTGATGGCACACCCCGCAAGCGCGGGTCACGGCTTGAACTTGCAGGCTGGCGGGCGCATATTGGTTTGGTCGACGCTGACATACAATTACGAATACTATGCCCAAGCCAACGCAAGGCTGGCGCGTCAAGGACAACGGAAGGCTGTGCAGATACACATCTTCACGGCTGCGAAGACGGTCGAGGACGGCAAGAAGAAGGCGTTGGCGGCGAAGGATGCGGAGCAGAACAGGTTTATAATGCTGACAAAATAAGAAACGCGATTCCGTGCGCTGTAAGGCGTTTTCGGAGCGAAACGGATAAATTATATTGCCGCGACGAAAAAACGCGGCAGAAACGAAATTCAGTAGCAATAACGAAAAATTTTGAACTATGGCAAAACAGTATTTCACAAAGAAGCCGACGGCGGACGAAATTGTCTTGCTGGCTGAGCAAATGAGAAAACACCAAAAGGCGTTCTTCGCACAGCGGGACGCGATGGATTTGAGGAAATCGAAAGAGCTTGAAGAAATGCTCGACCAAGCGATTGAATTGTACCACGGGAAGCCGCTGCCGACGCCCGATAACCAAATAGAGCTTTTCAAATGAAACTGATACTCAAAAACCCGTTCAAGCCATGAAGCACCCAGAGCAAGCGTTTGAGAAAATGTGCGTCGCAGAGGCACGCCGTCAGGGTTGGACGTGCTGGAAGAACGAACACAACGGACTGAAAGGCATCCCCGACTATTCCATGCTCAACCCCGACGGGCGTTTCATCCTCGTCGAGTTCAAGCGACCCGACGGCAAAGGCAGGGCGTCACCCCTGCAACGGGTGTGGCTGGAACGCTTCCCGAACACGGTCAAGATAGTGGACGACTGGGACACTTTTTTGACGATTTTGGAAAAAAAATAAAAAATTAAAAGTTGAGATTCAACGGATTAGGCGGTGTTTCGCTTATCCGTTGAATTTTTATTATCGGATAAATGGTTTATTTTCAAGGAAAAGACTATATTTTTTTTTTTTTCTATTTTTTCGGGGCAGAAAAAAATATATATAGAGAATAAGGGGAAAACAACCATTTCCCTAATACTTTATTTTTCTAAGAAAAAAAAGAAAAAAAAAAAAATAGATAGTCTTTCCATTGCCGTCTTTCACCGTCTTCGGTTTTGCGGCAACCGAAACCCTTGCAGTAATTTTGCCGCAAAAATCGAACTACGATGAACGATGTAATAGAAAACTTGAAGCCATACCAAAGCGCGGATGAAGCGAGGGAAGGCGGTCGCAAAGGCGGCATCGCCAGCGGTGCAGCCCGCCGCCGCAAGCGTGACATGAGGGAATGGGCTGAAATACTGGGGCATACCTTGATGACGATGAAGACCCCCGACGGCAAAGAGGTCGCCGATGGCGACATGGCTGCGGCTGTGGTCTTGAAGCAATACCAAAAGGCAATCAACAAGGGCGACACCGCCGCCGCCGCTTTCCTTATGCGGCTGCGTGGAGAGGACGTGCAGAAGGTCGAACAAGTGGATGACGAGGTCAAGCGCAACGCCATCCGCGAACAACTAAAACAACTTTATGGCATCGAAGATTGACACATACATTCGAGACCGCTTGAAGGCTGGCAAGACCACCTTTGTCTTTCGTGGCGGTCGTCGTAGCGGCAAGACATTCGGCATCTTGAAGTTCTTGATGCTGTGGTCGGAGGGCTACCCGGGTACGGTCTGCAACATCGCGTCCATGACATCTGAGCAAGGTCGTTTGGGCGCGTATGCCGACGCGAAGACCATCGCCACGCTTGCGCCAGCCGTCTATGGTGACGTCGAGGTGCTGTCGTCGCCGCGTGAGTTTAGGATGGCGAACGGCTCTCGGATGCACTTCAACCAATATTCAAACTCCGAGACGGCAAAGGGTATCGCATGCGACTGGCTGTTTGTCAACGAGGCTAACAATTTCAGCAAGCAGCAATACACCGACCTCAAAGCCAACGCCCGTCTTGGTACGTTCATTGACTACAACCCGAACTGCGAGTTTTGGGATGTTGACTTTTTCGACGATGCCGACATCTGCGACACGACGTGGCAGGATAACCCATATTTGACGCCCGCCCAACTGGAATACTTTGCCGACTTGAAACGCCTTGCCGAAAGCCCGACGGCGACCGAGATAGACCGCCGCAATTATTCGGTGTATTATCTTGGGCGTTACTATCAACTCAACGGCGACATCTTCAGCGAGGACTTCTTCAACTGGTTGGATGCCGTGGACTTCGGCAGCATCGGTCACTTTGCCGTCTTCTGCGACCCGTCCGCCTTGCGTGGTTCGGACTGGTTTGCGTGTTGCCTCACGGCGAGGGATAACGAAGGAAGGGTGTACGTCATTGACACCTATTCGGTCAACACGGGCGACCGGGCTGGTATCGTCCGCAAGTTGCGAGAGTGGTGCAAGACCTATGACGTGGCAAAGGTGTACGTAGAGACCAACGGCATCATCGGCATCGACTTCTACGACTTCGCCGTCAACAGCGAGTTGAATGTTGAAGGCTGGTACAGCCGTGGCGGCAAGTTCGACCGCATCATCGCCAACTACCAAAACTTCCGCGAGCGTATGACGATACTCGACACGCCCGCCAACCGCGAGTACATGAAGCAGACGTATTCGTTTGCCGAACGGATGAAGATAGGCGAACACGACGACAATATCGACGCATTGAATTCATCCTACAATATGCAGACGATGGTGGTTTGAAGATAGACGGCGTTTTCGGGCGTTCTGCCGCGTTTTTTGCGGCAACTGATATAATTACATACCTTTGCACCGAAAACGTCTTAGAATCGAAATTCGACAAAAATAACTAAACACAATGAGCAAAGAGAAACAACCGAAAGACCCTGCCGAGCAGGGCAAGCAAATCAAGACCGCCGCCGACTTGATACAAGACGAACACAACTACCGCAAGCATTCCGACACCAATAAAGCCCGCATCCGCAAATCCATCGACGAGGCGGGACTTGGGCGTTCCGTCGTCATTGATGCCGACGGCGTGCTGGTTGCTGGCAACGGCGTTCAGCAGGTCATCGACAAGGACACGCCCGTCCGCGTGGTGGAGACCGACGGCACGGAATTGGTCGTCGTCAAGCGTACCGACCTGCATACTGGCGACCCGCGCCGCAAGACGTTGGCTTTGGCTGACAACGCCACGTCCGACGATGTGGAATGGGATGCAGAGGCTTTGCTTGAAGATTGGGCTGTTGACGAGTTGCAAGGTTGGGGTGTTATGGATGAGGTGGCGGATTTAGGTCAAGACGGCGTCGACCTTTCCGACCTTGGTATTGATACGGTCGCAAAAAACGGCGAAAGCAAAAGCGGAATGTCTGCGATAACTTTCGTTTTCACTATTGAAGCCGCAACCCTTGTTAACGCTTGGATTGATGCCAACAGCAAAGAAATGCTCGCTGCAAAAATCGTTGAGTTATGCCAAGATGCGGAAGTCAAATAATACTTTGCGACGTCCCGGTAAGGTACGATACCTATAAAGGATGCGGACACGCTTGTTCGTATTGTTTCGTTGGTCGAAAAGTTGATATTTCAAAGATAACAACCGACGAAAGCGTGAAGTCATTAGCGGAATTTATCAAAGGAAAAAGAACACTCGAAACAAGTTGGTTAGATTGGGATATTCCGTTACATTGGGGCGGAATGTCCGACCCGTTTCAACCGCTTGAACGCATCCACAAAAGAAGCCTTGAGTCGTTGAAAGTTTTTGCAGAAACACAATACCCGTTTATTGTTTCCACGAAGTCCGCGCTCATCGGAGAAGAGCCGTATTTGTCTTTGATTAAGAAAAGTAACTGCGTTGTTCAGTTTTCCATCGCGTCGCCACAATATGACAAAATCGAACAAGGAGCGGCAACCTTTGAGCAAAGAATGAGAACAGCCGCCAAGATTGCGCCGTATAAGCGTGTTATATTTCGTATTCAACCTTATATAACGCGGATATTTACGGATGTAATCAAAGAGATAAGACAATTTGCAGAAATAGGCGTTTACGGTGTTGTTGTTGAGGGTATGAAGTTTACAACACCAAAAGCAAACGGTCTTGTTAGGATTGGTAACGACTTTTGTTACCCCGTTTCGACGCTGTTGCCGCAATTCAAGGCAATAAAGGAAACCTGCCACAAATACGGGCTGAAATTCTATTGTGGAGAAAACCGCCTTCGGGCTTTGGGCGACAATCTTTGTTGCTGCGGGGTTGAGGACTTGGGTTGGCGTGTCAATACAGCAAACCTAAACCACCGATTATTTGACCCCGATAGTTTCGGATATACTGAAACTATGAAAAGGAAAGGCACGGCTTATGTTTTCAAGTGTTTGGAACAAACAACGTTTTCTGCGTTTGAAATCGCAGAAAGTTCGTTCAAAGACAAAATGGACGAGTACATTTGCAAGCCTTATGCGTTCAAAGAGGGGTCGCCCGTGATGAATAAAGAACAAAGCGAAAAAGCCCGTTTGTATCTGTGTAAGTGTTTGAAAGAGGCGGGAATTACGGCGGCGGCTGTTGATAAACACCTCGGAACTCATGGGATGGCGGGTCATTATTTCGGCGCGTCGCAATGGGCTTTCCCGACGTTTGAGGCGTACGAAAAAATGCGTCAAATAATGCCGACACTTGGAGAATACGAAGCGGTATTGAAATCCTTTGGAATAAATATGCGCTTTGTGAAAATCTACGGAATAAAAACATCGCTGGGAAGCGAAGACTGAAAATAAGGAAAAAGTTTTTGGCGGTGTGCGAAAGCGTTCCGCCTTTTTTAATGCTATTTTTAAGCCGTTTGAGGCGTTTTCTTTTTCGGGTTGATAAATTACACGTACAAACAAGAAAAACGCCTTAAACGCAAAATTTCAAAAAAATAACTTTGCGGCAACCGAAACGCCTTTATTATCTTTGCAGCCATGAAAATCAACGACCGCATATCGCAATTCAGTGACCGATTCTTCCGCCGTTGGGAGACCGTTAAGACCATCGTCTTCGGTTGGGGCGACATCACCTGCCACCCATTCGGAGACACCATCTTCCGCAACATCGTGGAGTTGCTGACCGACCTCACGAATGACGTGGAATGGGTCAACACCCGTCGCACGGGCAACTTGCGTTTCGCCGAGTTCAAGGTATTCTTTGAGCGTGACGGACAACTCGCCCTTTGGCGCGTCTACAAAAAAGGCTTCGCGGTCATCGGTGTGAAGGATGGCGATAGCCCGCGCTTCCGTCTTTTCGACGATAACGAATGGCGCAAGGAGAGAGCCGCGAACAACACGGAGCGTTATGTCAGCAAGGTGGATGGCTGGAAGTGCTATGTCATGCAGTCGGAGACCTTCCGCGAAGAGGGTAAGTCCGACTACGACCTTTGCCGCCCGTTCGTGACGTTCCTCGACAACGTTTTCAACGCCAGCAACACCAGCACTGAACGCCTCGGCACATTCATCGTCGCCAGCCCCGAGACGCCAAATGGATACCCGACGCCGATCGTGTTGACGAAGGAGCAAAAGAAGGACTTGGAAGAGGAAATCGAAAAAGGCTACGGCGCGTTGAAGAAACAAAGGCAGATGATGATTCTGCCGCGTGGAATGAAGTTCCAAATTGTCGGCATGGATGGCATTGACCGTAAGTTGACCGAGAAAGTCCGCACCTGCGTGCTTGCCATCTGCGACCGCGTGAAAGTCCCTGCCAACCAAGTGGCCATCATCGACGCGAACAGCAGCAAGACCCTTTCCAACGGAACGGAGTTGCGCGAGGGCGACTACAACAAATACCAATCCTTTGAGCGTCTGCTCAACCATACCTTCGTGAGGCTTGCCGAGGAGATGGGCATGGACTTGACATATACGATTTACAACAAACCTTTGAGAAATGGCAAAACAACTGTTTAAACCGAAACGCATTGAGGTAAACGATGCCGCCTTGATTGGTGACTGGGAAGAAGTCAACGCAGTGCCGCTTGCAAAGTACACGCGCCGAGACACCGACACCGCGATGCTTGACGGTATCATCATAAAAGGCTACGAAACCAAGTTCAACGTCACGAACGAGAACGGAGAACGCTATGCACCGAATTGTCTTGACAAGTTCGTGCAGCGTTACTTCGTCGACAACGAGTTGAATATGGTCGTGGACTTGCAGC
>Ga0310691_10008198_pt1 | contig 10772 bp, 8 predicted proteins | sample 176DNAGHGlowgp2_FD_203887 | JGI IMG/M metagenome (GOLD analysis project Ga0310691, IMG submission 203887) | Sheep rumen microbial communities from Palmerston North, Manawatu-Wanganui, New Zealand - 1766 DNA GHGlow gp2 (v2) (version 2) | ecosystem: Host-associated > Mammals > Digestive system >... | reverse complement strand
ATCTGCTTTGGCGCAAGCGGCTTTATGTCACCGATGCTGTCCTGAAAGATTTCTTGGAACTGTGCTACCAATGTCTTGGCCTGTTCCTTGTCCTCTTTTTCAAGCTCTACGTTGAAAGACTTTGCGTATGTCTCAAAAGACTTGTGCAAGTCCTCACGTATGCTTTCCTTGGCAATGTCGATGATGCTCTTGAATTTATTCTTCTTCGCCTCCGCGTTTTTGAACTCCTTCAACTCGTCAAGCTGTTCTTGCAGCTCCTTCGGGATTTTCGGTTCGTCATCCTTGTCTTTCTTCTTGCCAAGTTTTCTTGTCAACTCCGCAATCTGATTCTTGTACTCGTTCTCTTTTTCCTCAAAGGCTTTTTGCTTTGATGTAAGACCCTTTGATGTCGCGCTGAATGCTGTGTCAAGGTCAAACTTTAATGCAGCAATGGCATTTTCATCATCAGGTTCTGCGTCTGGGTATCTTTTCGCAAAGAACTCCGAGAACTTTTCCTTAAAATCATCTGTGAGAGTTTCCGTTGTGTACGCTTTCTCCGTACAATAGTCGTTTGCTTTCTGCAAAACATCATCCTTAGTCATAGTTTTCTCCTATTACGTTTGGTTAATAAAAAAAGTACGATGCAAAAATACGAACAAAGTTAAGATGCCCACAAAAGACTTATCGCAAAGTTATCGCAAATAACACAAAAAGCTATGGACTTTCTAATAATATAGAACAACACATATCGAAATAATGTCTACTTTTGCAAAAAGAAACCTGTTAAGAGATACGCAATGGCCAGAAAGAGAAACGACATAGTATTATCCCCCTTGGAGGATGGCAACCAAAAGTATGCCATTCGCTCCAACGCAGATATTGTCGTGCTTACTGGCGGTACTGGCGGCGGAAAATCATACGCTCTGTACTATGCTCCAATGGAATATCTTGCCATGAACGACAATGCAAAGATTGTCTGCTTTATGCGTAACGTTTCGGACTTTTGGGGAGCAGGCAAAGTGAATGATACGCTGAAAACAATGTATCCCTTGATAGACCGCTCTGTAAAGAAACAGCCACATGACCCCATTGGTGAGATAATACGAAACCAGACGGACATGGGCTTGAAGCTCTACAATGGCAGCGAGATAAAGTTTCAGCAGCTTGACAACGAAAGCCCTATCATCATAGATAAAATCGCCAAAGGTTTACAGGCTAAAAAGCTAATCTTTGACGAGAGCAACAAGTTTCTTTGGAGAACAATCACAGCCTTTATGCCTCGCTTGCGTAGTGATTCAAGCGGTAAAGCACAGATATTCCTTGCACAAAACCCTGAACGTGAATGCTTCCTCCGTAAGCTATGCGGAAAAGGAGAACATGGCGGCGGGTGGATAAATGATGACGGCACTGTTGATAAGTCAATGGATGGTGTCGTTATGTATTTCAATATGCAAGAGGGTGATGTGGAAAAGACCTACTTTGGTCGCACAAAACGCGAGGTGTACGAAAAATGCAAAGACCATATCGACTCGCTTGTCGCACAAGACCCCGATATGACCTACGAAGATTTTATTCTTTCGATGGTGTTTTATACGTTCAGCGTCCGTGATAACAAAAAGATGCTGGCAAAGAACAAGGGATATAGGGGACTTGCTGCAAACGCTTCAACGGCAGCATCGGCATACAACGAGAACTGGAACTATAGCATCACGGACGACGAGAACAAAGATGAAGACCTTACAAATGTTCAGCTTAGTAAGATGGATGTCGAGCGCATGTTCCGTCCGATGGAAGTTCCGCGCGACTCTGTTGTAGTAAAGCGTTTTATGACGATGGATATGGCCACGACAGGATTTGATAATCTTACGTTAAAGTATTGGGAGTTATGGTCTCATTACGGCTTTATTTGTAGGGACATAAAGTATTCCACACAGAATAGTAACCGTGAAGCCGTAATGATGGCAATACATTTCCGCGACAAGCACAACTTGCAGGAACGTGACATGATTCTTGATGTTCAGGGATTCGGATTCCTGCGCGACTGCTTCCCGCGCGCGATATTTGTTTCTGGTGCTGGGCAAACCTCAAATAGGGGAAAGGCACAGTTCCGCACAATGAAAGACGAGGCTGGCCATGTGGCACTTGAAATGATTCAAAGCGGGCTTATACACTACGAGCCGCGCCTTGCTCAAATGCACTATGACCACAAGAACATGAAGCGCGAAGGAGGCACGACAATATTGCGACACATGATTTTTGAAAGCAGGATATTCCAATTCGGGAAGACACCCAACGGACGCATCCTTATGATGGATAAGGAAAAGATGAAAACCCTATTGAAAGGAATGTCACCCGACCTTATGGATAACATTATACTGCTTTGTGCGGGAACAATCTACGACTGCCATAGAATGCTGCGAGAGGATGCTGGCGTGATGAAGAAGAAAGCTGAATCGAGCGACATGCTCGCGCTGTTAAACGTCAATGGCGAACAAAATGTTGATACGCGTATTAATCGCGTGAAGAAGATAAGAAACGCAACTGACATACTTAAAGTACTTAGTACAATATGATAAGAGAAAAGAGTATAAGCTGGTATATGGAAGACCCGACGCGGTTGATGCAAATGAAACCTTTCACGCGCGGCGGTCACATAAACTTACATGGCTACGAAGGGAACGAAATCCTGAATAACAGCACGCTAGCGACTGGCTTTGCCAATCTTAGTCTGAATCCCATTTCACAGGACACCTACATCACGGAATACGACCCGTCGCTCCATCACATAATCCTCAACCGCATTATCCCACACATTGAGATTGTCATTGATGGATGCCCATTGCCGCAAGGTACGATGGAGCTTACACAGACGGCCGCATTTCAGAAGTTGATTCATTCCGCTCATGTTCGCAATCTTGCAGCAAACAAGCTAGAGTTCAACCTTTGCAGCGATGAGCCTGATGACAACGAAAGGAAGGTCTTTGGCGAAATCAAAAAGGAATGGATGTGGCGCGAATGTGAGTGGTTTAAGTACAAGGCTATAAGCACATGCAAAAAGCTTGGAAACTGCGCTACGTTATTCAGTTTCGACAAGAGTACCAATAGGTATACTATTGACAACTTTAGCTACAAGGACGGCTACCAGATAGTTCCAAATTATGATGAATACGGAACTGAAATAGCACGTTCTTTGTGCTATGAGATTGATGGAAAGGTCGTTATCGACACTTATGACGCAACCAAGCATTACCGCTGCGCACAGACAAGTGAGGGATGGAGCATTCAAGTCGAGAAACATGGCTTTAGTCGTTGCCCGTTGCTCACCAATCGCGGTGCTGTAGCATGGGAATATGCCGAAAGCAACATTGAAATGTGGGAGCTTATGGCAAATATTCAAGCCATAGCACTAAAGCGTTTTGGAACATTTGCTCTTGTGTTTACTGGCGAAATGGACACCGATTCCTTTAAGCGCGATTCAAGCACTTTGATTATCAATCTTTCTAGCGACACCACAAATGGCAAGCAGTCGGCCGAGGTGCTAAAGTTCCCAGAGCCGCAAACAATGGACGGGTACTTGAAGACACTTGAAGAAAAGATTTCCCTCTTTAGTTCGACATCGTTTATCACTCCAAAGGACATCACTACATCGAACAGCGGAGGCAATGGCATAGCACTTGCGATGTCAAACGACTATTCTCTTGCCGTCCAGTCCTCACTTTCATGGCAACGCTATGTTAATGACATGGTGTACCTGCATCAAGAAGGTCTTGACCTAGAAAACGGCGGGCAGAGAAAGTACCAAAAGGTAAGGATAGGTGCTGAGATTGTTCCTTGGTCACTTGAAACAAACAATACGAAGCTCATAAACTTGATGATGGAAGCTCCGTATCTCTCCACACAGACCGTAGTCGAACGCTGTCCTGATGCAGCACCAGACGAAGTTGAGCGTGTCAAAGCGGAACGTGGTTCACTTATAAGCCGCAACGACAAAACGGCACAGCAGTCGGCAGAAAAAGCCAACAACATGGCCAACAATCGCAACGACATCGTACGTGATAACGAAGAGAAAATTGAGGTAGAAGTGCCTGAAATAAACAATTAGCATCATGGGGTGGATGGAATTTATATTATCAATATTGACGCTCCTGCTTGGCACGGGATGGTTGTTCACTTATCGTGCCTATCGTAGAAAGGCAAATGGTGAGGCTACACAAGCAGAAGCGGACGGATGGAAATCACAGCAGGAGGTGTATCAAACAACAATAAAAGACCTCAAAGAGTCTTGTGAATACATCCGTAATGACAGGAATCTTCTTAGGGAAGAAAACACCAAGCTGCGTGCCGAAAATGACATGCTGCGTGCGAAAATCAACAAGTTCGAGGACATAATTGCCGAGCTACGCGAAAAAGTGGCAAGACAAGGCCGTCAGCTAGATGCAATTACTGGTAAACGCAAAAAGGAACAAAATGCAGATATTGAAAAAAGGTAGCCGTGGCGAAGATGTAAAGAAGTTGCAGTTTGCGCTTAATCTTTTTGCCGATGGAATCTTTGGCGAACTCACAGAAGAGGGTGTTCGTACATTCCAACGTGAGAACGGTCTTAAAGAGGATGGTATCGTGGGTGAAAAGACTTGGGATAAGATATTCAACAGACCTGTTGGAACATCTTACCCGAAGTCACGTCGTACAATAAAAGAAATTATTGTGCATTGCAGCGCGACACCAGAAGGCAAGGACTTTACCGTTTCTGACATTACGAATTGGCACAAGGCGCGCGGTTTCACCACGATAGGCTATCACTACGTAGTGTATCGTGATGGCAGCGTTCACAAAGGACGCAATGTAAACATTAGCGGTGCGCACTGCACGGGGCATAATGCACATTCAATTGGCATTTGCTACATAGGTGGGTGTGCCGCTGATGGCAAAACCGCAAAAGATACGCGCACAAACGCGCAGAGAGCCGCCCTAGAGATTACTTTACGCAAGCTGCGTACACTTTATCCAACGGCAAAGATTTATGGACATAGGGACTTTGCAAACAAGGCGTGCCCTAGCTTTGATGCAACAAAGGAATATCGGTCGATATGATGGGCGCGGAGGAATACAGGAAGATAAAAGACGAAGGCGAGAAATATCGTCTTGGGTGTGGCACTATGACGTTCATCATCATTGCCATGTGCTTTTTGCTCTCTTCTTGCGCCACAAAATCAAAGATAGAATATGTTGACAGGGAAGTTGTAAAGTACGTACACTCCGTGCAACACGACACATTAATAAATGATGTTCATGACAGCATCTATCATACAATATTCCAAAAAGGAGATACTGTCTACGATACCAAGTATGTGGAGAAGACGGTATATAAGGACAGGATTGTTCACCATACAGACACGGTGTTGCGTGACTCGATACACACAGAGGTAAAAAAAGTAACCATTGTAAAAGAACGCACCCCCAAGTGGTGCTACCTATCATTACTATGCGTTTTTTTGATTTTTATATATAAAATTAAAAATAAGATATGGAAAAAATAAGACATGTGTATGGCAACGTAATGAAGCTTGCAATACCTTTGACGATAAGGATAAGAACGATTTCCGAAGGAAGAGAAACGGAAATAGAAAACGACTTCTACCCGAATATGAATTATCCGACAAAAGTTATTCTTGTCGGAGTTGGATTTATAAGATACGAATATGATGCACTGATTGAAGGCAATGTTGCCCTAATAAAAACAGGGACGGATGTTAGGGTGGGTACGTACCATATAGAAGTTCTTGCACATGACGAAAATTCAGAGCCAGTTAGGTTTAAAGAGCGGAATGTTATAGAAATTGTAGATGCAACCGCAGATGCTGGCATCGAAGCAGGTGTTGAGTTTAATGCAGAAACATATACGCTCGATGCGGCTGTTTTTTTCTACGCAAAAGGAGATAAGGGAGACAAAGGAGACAAAGGAGACAAGGGGGATAATGGGGTAGGAATCGCGTCAGTCGAACAAGTACAGACGTCTGACATAAGCGGAGGCGTGAATATAGTACGCATTACTCTCTCTAATGGCGATGCAAGCGAATTTGAAATAAGAAACGGAAATAGCCCAGCGATTTCCGTCGAAGATGAAACATTAATTTTTAAATAAAAGCTATGGATATAAGTACGATACAAATCAACAACGTAAACTACAATCTAAAAGACGCAAGTGCAATAGCAAGCGGCATTTACGACTCTTCTAGCCAAAAGATTGTGTTTAAGAACAAAGACAACGTGGTCATTTGTCAGATTGATGCCACTCCGTTTATTGTGGATGGCATGGTTAGCAATGTAGCGGTATCCAATGGAAACCTTGTTATCACGTTTAATACAGACGCAGGGAAGTCGCCGATTAGCATTCCGCTGACTGATATATTTAATCCAGCTGAATACTACACGAAGATAGGCTATTTTGTATGCGACACAGCTGCAAATACAGCAGCAAAGACGATAAATGCGGCAGGTTTTGTGCTTTCGACGGGGGGTAGTATTAAGATAAAAATGACAAATGACAATACTGCTAATAATGCCACTCTGAACATTAATAGCACTGGCGCAAAACCGCTTTACTACGCTGGATTGAGAGCTTCTTCCGCTAACACTTGGGAATCAGGAGAGACCATCGAAGTTTACTATGACGGAACTAATTACATGGCCAATAATGTAGCAGGCGGAGGTGGCGATGGCGTTTTTGATGTTAGTGCTAAAACTGGCGATACCTACGAAAGTCTTAGCGCAGCACTGACTGCCATGAATGCTCTTTCTACTGCTTATAAGAAGGGTGGCATGAGCATTAAATATGTACAGAGTTCTGACAATAACTCTGCATATGTACAGTATAGGCTGATGGCTGACGAATTTAGTGCTAATGTTGCTGACTGGCAGGGAGTTGATGATGAGCCAGCTGCTGGGAGTAATAATTTGGTTAAGTCAGGGGGAGTGTATAATAGACTAAAAATATACTCTGAAATACAAAAGCAAACAATCCAAACAAGTGATGATGAGATCGCATTTGAAACAAATGAGGGTGATATAGTTGCCGCAGTAAAACCCGATGGTACAATAGAATGCGAGGAGATAAAAACCAATCATATTGAAACGGAAAGGATTATAGGTGGCAACCCAGGTGAAGAACAAATATTTACAAACGATGCGGAGACTGACACTTATGCTGCTATTGGCAGTTATGGCATAAAAGCAAAAGATTTCCTTCATCTTGATGGAACACCATTAATTCCCGAAAAAGAGGAAGAAATACTTTGTCTTACAGATACCATTTACACTTTTGTTGGCTCTGAATTGTGTATTTATGCAGATTCTATTGTAAAATCTATAGACAGAGGATTGATGTCTCCGCTTAATTATAAAGTGCTATGGAATTGTAATATTGGTATAGTAAGTGATAGATTTTATAAACTTGAGCCTACATCAGGTGATATAGGCTCCCATTCTTTAAGAACTCGTGTGTACAACATGAATGATGATTTGGTGATAGATAAGACTTCTACAATTGTTGTTCTTAACGCATCTTTCTCTTCTGCTAAGAAAATTCTATTCGTTGGTGACAGTCTTGGTGCTGGTACAGCAAGAGGTATAATTGATAGGACTGAAGAACTTGGTGGTATTATTCCTGTGTTTGTAGGCTCAATGGGTGATGTTGACGGAAAGAAATATGAAGCAAGGGGCGGTTGGAGATTTTATGACTACTCCAGTGAAGGAAGACCGCAATATAGAGTATTTGTATCTAATGTTGTTAGTTTATCAAGGGGCTCTATTTATGAGGATGCAAACAATAATCGGTACACAATAGCTGAAACAAATATAGATGCTTCAGGAAGTGGAAATATAGCTTTAAGCTATTCTAACGGTGCCCCCATTCCATCGGGTACTTTGTCAAAGGTTTCAGGTTCTGGCGACAATACAATTATAATAGACAGCGCAACTTTTGAGGGATATAATCCATTTTGGAATTTTACAGCTAACAAATTGGATATTGCTAACTATCGTTCAGCTATAAACCTATCTGCAAAAATAGATATAGTGGTGTTTCAGCTACTTGTGAATGACGCAAACTATGGAATGCCTTTGAATAGCATTGAAAATAGCATTCAGGAGCTTTACAGAGCATTTATTACGGACAATCCTGATACTATTGTTCTGATAAGCCTTGGCACAACTAACGGAAATACTATCAGTGGTACACGAACTAATGGTGGTGCGTTCAAAGATACTATAGCATACCATAATTCTATGTGGAGTTACAGAAAAATGCTACTTGAAAAGTATGCTAATAATGAAGACTATCCTAATATCAGGGTTTCAAGTGTCTGCGCACAATTGGATAGATATTACGGCTATGATTTGGCAGACTACAGGACGTCCAAGTATGTTTCTGAAACATTTAAAGCACATACAAATTACGTTCATCCTGGTGTTATTGGTTATAAGCAACTAGCTGAAGCATGGGTAGGAGAATTATTATCGTTAAACTAAATAAAATTTACAATTATGAAAATCATATTAAAAAATTCAAATCTTGTTTTTCAAAAGAGAGAGCCCAAAAATAACTATTCTTGGGAGGACATTGTTAATGCAGAAGGATATATGTCTTTAAGAGCATTAAACAAAAATACAGGAGATATAGAACACAATAATCCATATTCCGTTTCTCCTGCAATTATGTTGGAAGGTGCTACTGCTATTGAGGTGAATGGAATGGACAATACTTATTTGTCAAAAGTGTCCTTTTTCAACAGTAATTCATCGGTTCAAACTGCTGTCTACCATGTTCAGGGTGGTGGTACTGCCCAAAGTAGAAATGGTGTGTTTACTATTGATTCGACTGTAATCAATGCTGGTATAGCTGCTGGAGCAGATAGTTTTAGAGTTTCATTTAAGACGTCTGATGCTAATGGATATATCAATATTACACGTCCTTAGTTTTAAGCGGGTTGTGAAAATTAAATGAGAAGCTGGTTTATACGAAAGGACTAATGTAGTTAACTCAGCAGGAGGAAGACTCCTTGCTGAGTTTAAGGATCTGCATTGAGTTATTGTAATAAGTCAGTACGTAATGGTTAGGCCGTTTGGTTAGTCTCTATAGATATGGAATATGTTGTAGTAATAATGATTGGTAATGAACATCTGTTCTACGATGATGCTACGAGCTAACAGATAGATAAAAGAGGAGCACCAGAAAGCTCCTCTTTATAAAAAACATATTAGTAAATTTAAACAAAAAAAACAATGGCGGAAAAAAAAACTGGGCTAAATATAGCATTTCCAATATACAATGCAGATGGCACTTCTTTTCATAACCTTGTAATACGCAAGGCATCTTATGAAAGTGTTGTCATGTCGCTCGGAGACAAGATAACTGGTGATGTTTATTACAAGGACAACACTCTTGTTGTGACGATGCAAGAGTATATTGTTTACGAAGGCGTACACTACCAACTTGTAAGCCCGCCGACAATAGTACGCGAAGGCATGGTCTCCGACAACGGAGACCTCAAAGGAATGACCAAATATTCCTTTGTGTTCCATCATCCGATGTACATTCTTTCAAACCTCCCTTTTTCTGACATAGCTGTTAATAATAGCGAAGAAAAATACCTTTCGCAGAGCAAGACTTTTAGTTGGATAGGCAGACTACAAGACTTTATCGCAAAGATAAATGCAAACCTTGAAGGTACACAGTGGCATGCCATGTATAAGCCTAGTTCGGCAACATCTAAGGCAAGCGAGTTAAGCGAGGTGCTTTCTTTTGATAAAAACACTATTGCAGATGCTTTGAAAAATGCGTATGACACTTGGGAAGTTCCATTCATAATAATAAACTACGATGGCATGCTTCCAATGGCATACAAAAGGCTTGAATATGTCAAGATAGAGGAAATAAGACAACTTGTGTCTGGTGAAGAATCCCCGTTGTTTTTGTTTTTGAACAACTTGCCGTCAGTCATTGCAGATGATAATAGGATATATTATAGCAAGATATACAACGGAGACGAACTTGTTCTTCATCTTATTCCTTGCATGAATAGTACTAATGATGTTGGCCTTTACGATGCTGTGTCTGGAAACGCTTTTTGGAGCAACGCAGACGTTACATTTTCTGCTGGAAGCGCAATTGGTTACGGGAAAAACTATGAAATAATCTTTGGTTTACCGTCTAATGAAATTTATGGCGAAAACGGTGAAGTGTTTGTTTTTAAGTTTGGAAAGGGAGTCGGTTTAAAAAATAATTCGCGCACACCGAGGAACAACAAGATAGTAACGCGCGTTGTCGGTGCTGGTGCCGAAAGAAACGTTCCTTATGGATATCCTCAAATTGTGTGGACAGGCGACCAGACATGGAATGACACTTACAATGACCCGACAAATCCTAATTCGTACCCTATCTACGATGGTATTGTCGGCGGTGTAAAGGTGCGGCTTATTAAGCATCCTTTCACACGCTCTAGGCTTATGCCGTCTGTGTATGTAGATACTGTAAACAAAAAGGTAAACCCACGTGCAACAGGCTACAATCCACAAATAGAGATTGTAGACTACTATGATGCGCCGCAGTCATATCCCAATCCGTTCAATGCTCTTACGCCTAGTGTAGAGATTCATGAGTTTGATGACATATATCCAGAGCTTGGTGAAGCAACGATTGTAAATGCCGTTCCTTGGGATGAGCCAAAGAATGCTAGTGGAGAGCCTTATGGTCAGTATATATCATGGAACGACTTTGTTACCGTGATGCTCGGGTA
>Ga0310691_10008197_pt1 | contig 10773 bp, 8 predicted proteins | sample 176DNAGHGlowgp2_FD_203887 | JGI IMG/M metagenome (GOLD analysis project Ga0310691, IMG submission 203887) | Sheep rumen microbial communities from Palmerston North, Manawatu-Wanganui, New Zealand - 1766 DNA GHGlow gp2 (v2) (version 2) | ecosystem: Host-associated > Mammals > Digestive system >... | reverse complement strand
ATGGAGAAGATTACCGATGACCTGCAACTCAAGGCTATCGTTATCGGCAACGACCTCGGAGGCAACATCTACAAGCAGATCTGCATTCAGGACTCCACAGGTGCCATGATCGTAGGCATCAACGGCACAGGACTCTTCCCACTGTTGCCTGTAGGTCAGGAAATACTCATCAACCTGAAGGGCCTTTATATCGGAGGCTACGGACAGCAAGCTCAGCTCGGCGATGAGTACAATGGCTCCATAGGCCGCATGAGCACCGACAAATGGGAACAGCACGTGCGCATCCTGCCCGGATTCGACGTAGCCGCCATAGACACCTTAGACTTCGACGTTAGTCTTGACAAAGACCGCTATGCAGGCTATCTCGTACGCCTCACCAACGTACAGGTGGGAGACGCCGACGGCAAGACCACCTTTGCACCAGAGTACAAGGCCGGTACGACACTCACGTACAACGGCAGCACCAACGGTTACGTTCACCACACTCTCGGAAATATATCTATGGACAAACTCGTACTGCGCACAAGCACATACGCCAAGTTCGCAGAACTGGTTATTCCCACCCACCCCATCACCATCTACGGCATAGCTACACGCTATCGCGACACTTGGCAGATACTCATCCGCACTGAAGAGGACATTAAGGATAATTGAGAATTCATAATTCTTAATTCATAATGAATAATTGATAATAAAAATATAAATCGCAATATGAGAAAGTATTGGAAACCGCTGCTCACCGCAGCATTTGGAGTGGCTCTTCTGACAGCCTGTGAGGACGTGCCCGCGCCCTACAATATCCCAACAGAGAACGGCAACTCTTCGACTTCTGAGGACTATGCGTTCCTGCAAGCCTTTGAGACCGGATTAGGCGAATGTGTCACCAGTTCTGAAGCCGGCTCTTTGGAGTGGGAATATAGTTCATCGTACAAATGCGCCCTCATCACTGGCTACAAGGACTTTGGCACTGGCACGAAGACGAACCAGAGCGGAACGACTTGGCTCGTCTCACCCGAGATTGACCTTGCGGGCATCGATAGCGCCTACGTCAATGTAAACCACGCCATTAACTACGCCAAGACGACGCTGGCTGAAGACCATAAGCTTTATATCTCCACAAACTACGTGGATAGCCTCGGCGTAGCAGCAGCCACCTGGACTGACCTCCAGATGAGCACAGACGGGATGGGCAATTCCTTCACATTCCAGAACTCACGCGTGCAGCTGGATCAGTCCTACATGGGCCAGAAGATTCGCCTCGCCCTGAAGCACATAGCTCACGACTCCTATTCTTCCACTTGGGAAGTGAAGTCTCTGGGCGTTGTCAAGGGAAGCGTGCCTCCCCCACCGACTCTAGATGACCTTGTAGGCAGCGGCACAGCCGACGACCCATACGATGTGGCTTCAACCATCCGCCTCATCGCTGCCGGCCCGCCATCAACGAATATCTACACCAAGGGTATCGTTGTGTCTGTTGACGCTTCCAGCTTCGACCCGCAGTACGGCTCGCTCATCTATTATATCTCTGACGACGGAACTTCCGCCAACCAGCTTGAGGTTTATCGCGGCTATGGACTCAATGGCGACCAGTTTACTTCCGCTAACACTCTGAAACAAGGCGACCGCGTAGTGGTCTATGGCCAAGTGGTTTATTTCAACAACAAGACGATGGAGTTCACCCAGGGTAGCCAACTCTACTCTCTCAATCCCATCGAAGGCGACACCATAGCAGCCGTCAAGAATGGCGACCAGACAGTAACGTTTGCCGGATTCAGTACAGACAAGTTCCTGTTGGTCAACGCATACACAGACAGCACGACCACCAGCACACAGCTACGTATCGTTTCCATGACTGTAACTTACGAGGATACAACCTCTGAGACCATAACCATGTCCGACCTGGGTCTCTCCAACGGTGCAGACCTGAGCAACCACACTCTTGGCACTCTCAACCTCACATTCGACAAGGGGACCGGCTCTGCAGCTTCGAAGTATATGACAGCCGGTGGAGGCGTGGCAACGGTGAACAGTAATAACTCAATGCTAATCGAGGCTGCTAAAGCGATGACCTCCATCGTGATAACAGCCCAAGCACCAAGTTCCAAGGCCTACAATGGCAACACCGAACTCTATGGCATTGCATCGAAATAAGCACATAATCAGACTTTGCACGATACTGTTGACAGCAGGGGGCGTTTTTCTCGCCTCCTGCTCGTCTGACTCTGTAGATCCCGACGACGTCTCGGTAAACGTCAACGCGAACAAGACGAACAAATACCCCGAGGCTTCACGTTTGGAGATTCCGCAGCTGAAGGGAGGCGTGGTAAATATGTTCCTTGTGAAGCGCGTGGCTACATACGGTATCAACTACTGCATTGAGTGGGACATCGCCAAGAAAGCACAGCGCTGGTCTGCCTTCCGCTGGGATTCGTCGAACAGCGGCGGTTATGTGAAGCGCGAGGATAACTTCATTGAGGACACCGATATCCCCGAGGCTTACCGCACCACATACGCGCACTATCGCGGTTCTGGCTACACACGCGGACACATCTGCGCTTCGGCAGACCGTTGGAACTCAGTGGAAGCCAATCGTCAGACCTTCCTCTACAGCAATATGCAGCCACAGCTCTACGATTTCAACGGAGGCATTTGGGCTAATCTAGAATCTAAAATCCGCACTTGGAACACAAATGACTTCCGCGACACGCTTTATGTCGTGAAAGGCGGAACAATAGACCGTTCTGCGGATATCCTTGAGACCACAAACACGGGCCTACTCGTTCCCAAGTATTTCTTTATGGCCATCCTTTGCAAGAACAAGAGCACGACCAACGGAGGCTACAAGGCTATCGGTTTCTTCATGGAACATCGTGACAATTACACCGACGTAAAAGACATGAGTCCATATATCCGCACTATAGATCAGCTTGAAGACCTCACCGGCATCGACTTCTTCTGCAACCTCCCGGATGCCATTGAGAATACGGTGGAAGCCAGTGTAGCACGAAACGCATGGGGATTCCAATAACTAAAGGAAAAAGTAAAAAGGAAAAATTAAAAGTGGGATAACATGAGGGTAACAATAATGCAGCGAGACATAGAATGGGCAGACCCCGCCAAGAATTTGTCGAGGGCTGAAGCCGCTATGCTGCATATCCCCGCAGACACAGACCTCATTGTCCTCCCCGAGATGTTCGCCACCGGATTCATCACCGATCCGACCCCGCACCGGGGACAGTGTGTCAGTCGGTTTCCCCGACTGAATCCGTCTTCCGAGTCCCTCTCCTGGATGCGACATATAGCAGCCGAGCGCGGTTGCGCTGTAGCCGGCAGCGTCGCTATTCAATGTGACGAAAGTTACAGAAACCGCTTCTATTTCGTGAAGCCCGACGGCAGTGTCGCCTTCTACGACAAACGGCACCTCTTCACTTACGGCGGAGAGGATAAGCATTATACAGCTGGCACGGAACGCACCGTAGTCGAATGGCGCGGTGTCCGCTTCCTACTTATGGTATGCTATGACCTGCGTTTTCCGATATGGAGCCGCAACCACGAGGACTACGACGCAGCCATATACGTAGCCAGCTGGCCCACTCCGCGCATTCAGGCCTGGCAGACTTTGCTCCACGCACGTGCCATTGAGAACCAATGCTTTGTAATCGGTGTGAATCGCGTGGGCAGCGACCCAAACTGCGACTATTCCGGAGGCTCTGTAATCATCGACGCAAAAGGCCGCGACCTTGCCGCCTGCCCAATGAACGAGGAATCAACGGCCACTGCCACACTCGACATGGATGCCCTGCGAGCTTTCCGCGAGAAGTTCCCCGTACTCAATGACAGAGACGAATACATTATAATGTAAAATGTAGAATGTAAAATGTATTATAAATATAAAATGGAAGAAAAGACAAAGAATAACGCCACACGCACCTTGCTTCTGCTTGGTGACGAGGCAATCGCCCAGGGAGCAATAGATGCCGGTTTGTCTGGCGTTTATGCATACCCTGGCACTCCATCCACAGAAATCACCGAATACATCCAACAGAACGCCGTAGCTCGCGAACGCGGTATCCATTCACGTTGGGCGACCAACGAGAAGACCGCTATGGAGGCAGCTCTCGGTATGTCGTTTATGGGCAAACGCTCACTGGTTTGTATGAAGCACGTGGGCCTCAACGTCTGCGCCGACCCCTTCGTGAATAGCGCGATGACGGGTGTCAACGGCGGCGTTGTGGTGCTTGTGGCAGATGACCCCTCAATGCACTCCTCTCAGGACGAGCAGGACTCCCGTTTCTACGGCAAATTCGCCATGATTCCCACCTTCGAGCCCTCAAACCAGCAGGAGGCTTACGACATGATGGCATACGCCTTCGAGTACTCAGAGCAGCAGTGTCTGCCCGTGCTTATGCGCGTAACGACTCGTATGGCACACTCCCGCGCTGTGGTCAAGGTGGCAGAAACGCCCCGCCCTGAGAACCCCCTCAACTACGATTCTGTAGCCGCTAACTGGGTTCTTCTTCCAGCCAACGCCCGTCGCCGCAACGACAAGGTGACAGCACAACAGGCTCAGTTAGAAGAAGATGCAGCTGGTTCTAAGTACAACCGACTAACCCTCCACCACACGGGGGGGGCCCCTCTCGGCATCATTGCCAGCGGCATTGCCTATAACTATGTGCAGGAAGCTCTAGCGCAGCAAGACGACACGAAGGTAGGTCTTCTGAAGGTTTCCCAATACCCCCTTCCCAAGAAACTGGTTCGCCAGCTGCTTGATAGCTGCGAGAAGGTGATGGTTGTTGAAGAGGGCCAGCCGTTTATCGAAGAGCAGGTGCGCGGCGTCTTTGAGAGCCAGAATATCCTTGGACGTCTTACAGGCGAGCTGCCACGAACAGGCGAGCTGACTCCTGACTGCGTGAAACAGGCGTTAGTCCAACTGTCAATTGTCAACTCTCAACTGTCAACTGACAACGTTTTCGCAGCAAGTCCAATTGTCGCTCCACGTCCCCCTCAGCTCTGTCAGGGCTGCGGCCACCGCGACGTATATACGGCTTTGAACGAGGTGCTGAAAGAATATGAGAATCCGCGTGTGTTCGGCGACATAGGTTGCTACACTCTTGGTTTCCTGCCCCCTTACCGCGCCATCCATTCATGTGTTGATATGGGTGCAAGCATCACGATGGCCAAGGGAGCCTCCGATGCAGGGCAGTGGCCTGCCGTAGCCATAATCGGCGACTCTACCTTCACCCACTCTGGCATGACGGGACTCTTGGACGCCGTCAACGAAAATGCTGACATAACAGTTATCATCAGTGACAATCTCACCACCGCTATGACGGGAGGTCAGGACAGTGCCGGCACAAATAAATTCGAAGCCATCTGCCGTGGACTTGGCGTTGCCGACGAACATCTGCACGTGGTTGTGCCCCTGCCCAAGAACATGCCTGAGATTACTCAGATTATCCGCGACGAGATTAACTATCACGGAGTTAGCGTTATTATCCCACGCCGCGAGTGCATCCAAACCTTTAAGAGGCACGCCAAAGCAAAAAAATAGACCCAAGGGTGATTTCAAATGTAGAATGTAAAATGTAGAATTGATTATTATGACTAAAGAGTCCTATAATTGCAACATAATCCTTTGTGGCGTGGGAGGACAAGGAATCCTCAGCATTGCCACCATCATTGGCGAAGCAGCCATGAATGAGAATCTATATATCAAACAGGCTGAAGTTCACGGAATGAGTCAGCGCGGCGGCGACGTGCAGTCGAACCTGCGCATCAGCAGCAATCCCATCGCCAGCGACCTTATCCCCAAAGGCGGGGCTGACGTAATTATCTCGATGGAACCGATGGAGGCTCTGCGCTACCTGCCTTATCTGAGCAAGGACGGGTGGGTAATCACATCCAGCGCTCCCTTCGTGAATATCCCCAATTACCCTGATATTGAAGCCATTAAGGCAGAACTGGCAAAGCTTCCGCATGTCATTGCCATAGACATCGAACAGCTGGCCAAGGACAATCAGGTTCCCCGCTCGGCCAATGTAATCCTTCTTGGAGCCGCACAGCAAGCTCTCGGCATCGACTACGACAAACTGGAAGCTGCCATCCGCAGCGTCTTCGCCCGCAAAGGTGAAGCCATCGTGGATGCTAATATCAAGGCGTTAGGAATTGGCAAAGAAGGGAAGGGAATGTAAAATGTAAAATGTAGAATTGCATTTATGAATAAAGGAAATACAACCTGCCAAACTCATTCTGCTCCCTCCCTCACAGGGAGGGCGGGGGGAGAGTCCTCCCCAATCCCCAAACCCATCGTTGACAATCTGATAGCCAAACTGGGCATTCAGGACTTTGCCAAAGCTACGATCCGCGAAGTAAAGCAGGTGGCAGCTATGGCTGAGAAAGAGAGCGGTGTGGAATTCATAAAGATGGAGATGGGCATTCCCGGACTGCCCGCCGCTCAGGTGGGTGTCGATGCTCAGGTCAAGGCCTTGCAGGACGGCATCGCCCACTCCTACCCCGACATTCAGGGCTATCCCGAACTGAAGAAGCAGGCATCGCGCTTTGTAAAAGCATTCATCGGTGTGGACATCGCAGCCGAAGGCTGTGTTCCCGTAACCGGCTCTATGCAAGGTACTTTTGCCTCGTTCCTCACCTGTTCACAGGCATCTAAGCAGAAGGACACCGTTCTGTTCATAGACCCAGGCTTCCCTGTACAGAAGATGCAGCTGCAGGTTATGGGCGTGAAGTACGAGACCTTCGATGTCTATGACTTCCGTGGCGACAAGCTACGCGGCAAGCTGGAGAGCTATCTTGCAAAAGGCAACATCTGTGCCATAGTCTATTCCAACCCCAATAACCCCTCGTGGGTATGCCTCACAGAGAGCGAGCTGCAGATTATCGGCGAACTGGCAACACAGTACGACTGCATTATTATGGAAGATCTGGCATACTTCGCCATGGACTTCCGCCAGGATCTGAGCGTGCCTTTCCAGCCCCCATATCAGCCCACCGTAGCCCGCTATACAGACAACTATATGCTGCTTATCAGCGGCTCTAAGGCATTCAGCTATGCAGGCGAGCGCATCGGTGTGGTTTGCATCAGCGACAAACTGTTCCATCGCCACTTCGACGACCTCTGTGCGCGCTATGAAGGCCTGCCCTTCGGTCTCGTATTTTCTACACGTATGCTCTATGCTTTGAGCAGCGGAACGAGCCACTCGGCTCAATACGCACTGGCAGCCATGTTCCGCGCCGCCTGCGATGGTGAATATCGATTCCGCGATGAAATCAAAGTTTATGGCGAGCGAGCCAGGAAGCTCAAGGAGATATTCCTGAAGCACGGCTTCCATGTGGTCTATGACCGCGACCTCGACCAGCCTGTAGCTGACGGTTTCTACTTCACCATCGGATACAAGGATATGACCAGTGGGCAGCTCGCACGCGAACTAATGTATTATGGTGTATCTGCCATCTGCCTCATCACCACAGGCTCCCATCAGGAAGGTCTCCGTGTCTGCACCTCATTCATTGAGGATCACCAGTACGCCCAGCTCGACGAGCGCATGGCTATCTTCGAGACCAACAACCCATAAAACCCATAAGGCCTATAAACCTCATAAGCCCAATAGGCCCCTATTAACCCCAAAATCTTCAACCAAAATGAAACAAACAACATTTTTCGCTAAGGCGACGCTGGCGGTGGCGCTGGCCATCTTCAGCAGCACAGCGGCCATGGGACAATCTGACTCGGCTGCTGTACAGCAACCAAACCGCACGCTGTTGAGAACAATAGTGGGCGAAAGCGCTCCCGACTGGATGAAAGACGTCTCCGACCGCATCCAACTTCATGGCTACGCTCAGGGTGGTTACACCTACACACACATCGGAGGCAAAAACACAAACACGTTCAATATCAAACGAGTACTCTTCTGGGCAAACGCCCAAATCACCGACCGTTGGTCGTTTCTCTTCATGCACGACTTCTCGAGTGTCGTACAGGAATTCTACACAGATTTTCGCATCACAAGGAACAAAGCCTTGACAGTGCGTCTGGGACAATTCAAGAATTGTCTTTCACTCGAAAATCCCCTTTCCCCAACAGCGATGGAAGCCATTGATGTCTATTCAGAGGGTGTCACCTTCCTTACAGGCTGTGGCAGCGACCCACTGATGGGTGTGCAGTACGGCCGTGACCTCGGCCTCTCCCTATTTGGCGAGACCAACAACGGCAAGCTGCACTACGAGCTTCAGATAATGAATGGACAGGGCATCAACCGCAAAGACGGCAACAACTTCAAGGACTTCATCGGGCGCATAGAATACCGCCCCGTGAAAGGCCTCAATCTGGTTGCCACGGGACAGATAGGCCGGGGACATAACATCCTTACCGACGGTAAGACATCGGTATATAACCCCGGCATCACAATCGGACAGAACTATAAGCGCAACCGCTGGACGGTAGGCGCCGACTATAAATCACCCTTCATCAACATCCACGGAGAGTACCTTGAGGGTTATGATGGCAATGTAACCAGCCGCGGCGGATACATAACCACCTCTATACCTCTCGGCACACCCAAGGTGGAGTTCGTGGGTTCATACGATTTCTTCAACTTCAACACAGCCTTAGGCATGGACCAGCACAAGGCCATCGCCGGCCTGCAATACTGGTTCTTCAAGAAATGCCGCTTCCAGGTGCAGTATGTCTATAAGAGCGCCTACGTGTCTGACAATCAGTTCATCCACGGTGCCAACCACGCCGTTATGTGCCAGATACAGGTCCGCTTCAATTAAATCGTAAATAGTAAATCGTCAAATCGTAAATTATAAGTCGTGTTTATCAAAGTCTTTCTTACCATAGTTTTCTTGGCCGTGATGGTAGGTGTGGGCGTATATTCCCACAAACAGGCCAAATCCGTTGATGGCTTTGTCCTCGGCGGCCGTTCCGTAGGCCCGTGGCTCACTGCCTTTGCCTACGGCACCAGTTATTTCTCCGCAGTAGTATTTGTCGGCTATGCAGGCCAGTTCGGCTGGAAGTACGGCCTCTCAAGCACCTGGATAGGTGTGGGCAACGCCGTTATAGGCTCCCTGCTGGCCTGGCTTCTGCTGGGCCGTCGCACCAAACTGATGACACAGCACATCGAGAGCCGCACTATGCCTGATTTCTTCGGCACCCGCTTCGAGAGCCAGAGCCTGCGCGTGGTGGCTTCCATCATTGCCTTTGTGTTCTTAATTCCTTATACCGCAGGTGTTTATAGTGGCATTTCACGCCTCTTTGAGATGGGCTTCGGTATCCCTTATGAGTACTGCGTGGTGATTATGTCCATCCTCACCGCAGTCTATGTAATCCTCGGCGGCTACAAAGCCACTGCGATGAATGACTTCATCCAGGGCATCATAATGCTCTTCGGCATCGTGGCTGTAATTGCCGCTGTCATATCGGCCCAAGGCGGATTCTCTGAGGCAGTGAGCAAGCTGGCAGCGATTCCCGCTGACGGCGGCTCAGCCGCCCCTGTGGCCGATGGTTTGCCCATCGGCACAGAATCCGTGGGCCCCTTCGCCTCGTGGTTCGGCCCCGACCCGTGGGGCTTGCTCGGTGTGGTTATCCTCACCTCCCTCGGTACGATGGGTCTGCCGCAGATGGTGGGTAAGTTCTACAGCATTACAGACGAGGCTGCCATTCGTCGCGGCACCATTATCAGCACCATATTTGCCTTCATCGTGGCAGGCGGATGCTACTTCCTCGGCGGCTTCGGACGTTTGTATGACCCGGTAATCGCGGCTAACGGCAAGATTGCCTTCGACTCCATCGTTCCGGCTATGCTCGTGACGTTGCCCGACGTCCTCATCGCCCTCGTGGTGCTGCTGGTGCTCTCGGCATCTATGTCCACGTTGGCCTCTCTGGTCCTCACCTCCTCCTCTACAATGACCCTCGACCTTATCTATCGTGACAAGAAGTCATTGCCCGGCGAGGTGGAAGAAGGCTCAATCGATGACGTCGTGGCAGAGAAGGTAGAGCGCCGCAAGGTCGTTGTGATGCGCGTCCTCATCGTGTTCTTCATAGTCATATCCTTGATGATAGCCCTCAACCCGCCAACCTTCATCGCTCAGCTCATGGGCATATCATGGGGTGCTCTGGCCGGCGCGTTCCTCGCTCCGTTCATGCTGGGTCTCTACTGGCGCGGTGTCACCAAGACGGCTGTCTGGGCTTGCTTCATCTGGGGCGTTGGCCTCACGGTAGTCAACATGCTGCTCGGCAACCCCATTAACCCGATTAACTGTGGTGCCATCGCAATGTTGGGCGGCTTCCCCGTGGTCTGGATTGTCAGTCTCCTGACTCCGAAACTGCCCCGCGAACACATCGAGCGGATATTCTTGTGCTATAAATAAGTGCTATTTTACTACATTTTATTATTCTTTGCTTACTTTTTGCATCTATATGCAGAATTAATCGTACTTTTGCACGGGATTCAACCTATCTCAACACAAAACACACATGATCTGGAACCCTAACAAGGAATGCATGAGCCGCGACGAGATGAGCGCGCTCCAAGGCAAACGCCTCCACAAAATCGTGGAGTACGTTTATCACAACGTACCCTTCTATCGTAACAAACTGCAGGAGTTGGACATCCGTCCCGATGACATACAGACCATCGAGGACATACACAAACTGCCCTTCACCACAAAGAAGGATCTGCGCGACAACTATCCCTTCGGCTTGCAGGCTGCGCCGCAGAGCGAGATTATCCGCGTACACGCCTCCAGCGGCACCAC
>Ga0310691_10008196_pt1 | contig 10773 bp, 9 predicted proteins | sample 176DNAGHGlowgp2_FD_203887 | JGI IMG/M metagenome (GOLD analysis project Ga0310691, IMG submission 203887) | Sheep rumen microbial communities from Palmerston North, Manawatu-Wanganui, New Zealand - 1766 DNA GHGlow gp2 (v2) (version 2) | ecosystem: Host-associated > Mammals > Digestive system >... | reverse complement strand
ACATTCAGCACATCAACAATCTTCTCCTTCGATTCCGAGGCATTGCAATGGGCGGCTACCTTGCAGGCTGCGCACGCAGACGTCTGAAGGATACGAACCTTCACACAACCTTCCTCTACCGATTCTATAATTCCTGAATGACTTATTTTAGTATGCACTTTGCAAAGGTACGATAATCTGATGAAAAAACAAAGTAAAAACAGCGTTTTTTCGTAAAAATATTCGTAATCGTTTGCAGTTACAAAAGATTTTTTATACTTTTGCCACGATTTAAGCAAAAAGAACAATGAAAACCAGCGAACAGGCACTGCAGCAGATCGAGCGCACACTGCGCAAGACCATCGAAAAATTTCCAGCTACCGAAGAGGCAACTGTCATGACCGACATCCATCTCCGCGTAACCCAGGAGACGGGAGAATTAACGGTCTACAATGACGACGATGTGGAGATTACACGCAGCGTCATCGAACAATGGATTGACAACAAGGATGATGATTTCTACCATGAGATCGCACCAGCATTGCGGAAAAGCATCGAAAAGCACAAGCAGGACATCGAGCAGATGTCGATCTTGAAACCATTCTCCTTCGTCTTGGAACAGGACGACAAGGAGACTGTCGAAGAACTCTATCTTGTGGATGACGACACCGTCATCATCGACCCAGACCTGATGCAAGGTCTGGACGAAGATCTCGACAAGTTCCTTGAGAACCTGCTGAAAGACTAAGCCCCTGTCCTACTCCAGCTTTGTCTCCCTAAGGACAAAATGGCGCGAGGCATCGACGTAGTAGATTTCCTCCGACTGCGCCTGATTACGCGACTTGGAGAAATCGAGCAGATGAATCTCATAGTCACTCGTGATAGAGAAGAACTGCACGAACTCCTCAGGACTGATTTCATCACTCTTATCCTCTACGGCATACAGACAAAGCTTATCCACAGGGAAATACTCATCATCGAGGGAATAGAGCCACAGGGAATACTGGTGGCTTGACTGTGCTTCCTCGATAGCAATCAATATCAGACGGGCTCCCAGACTCTCTGGCAGACAAGCAGCCTTATGATGGGTGGTGGCGCTGAGACTCATATACCGCGCTATCTCAGGCTGTATATCGGAAAAGCCTGGAAGGTAACGCACATAGTCTTCCGTATAGCTGACAGGCAACGTCTGCATGGAGAGGCTGTCGTAGAAAATCTTCAGCGGATTGTCGGAAGTCTCCAAGTCGACTCCCTGTAGCTTCAGTTTTTCCTTAACCTCGATAGACTTTATGCTGTCAAGTTTATGCTCCAGTTCTTCGGGCGACATCTGTTTCCTGCCACCACACGACACGGCCAGCATGGCCAAAACCGACAACCAACACCATGATTTCATAAGCAGATCATTTAAAGTTTTACCTTCTTCTTCGCCACGCGGCTCTCATTCTGCAGGCGATCGAGGGCCGTAACAGCGAACACCCATTTCTGGTCACCGTCCTTATAAGGCAACTTGACGAAAGTATTCGATGTGATGGCGTAGATCTTGGAAGGGTCATTGATGTTGACTGCCTCCCCTTTGGCAAACCGATAGACCACGTATTTCACGGCCTCATCGTCCCAGCTGCGGGCCTTGGGCGCCGTCCAGAACAGCACATAGTCATTGTCGATCCATACAGGCTTCAGGCGCTTCACTTTCTTCGGGGCCTTCCCGTCGATGAAAGGCATCTCTGGCTGAAGGGCCGGATACTTCCAATACACATTCCGCAAGTTGGTGCCGTAATTGCCCACATTATCGACCACGGCCTTTGCGTACCAGAGCACAGAACCCTTCACATTCGGCAACTGACGATGCAGTTCCATCTTGGCCGGCAGCTGGTGCATCTGCGGGTTCTTCGGATCGGCATGCTTCACCGTGCGTTCCACGTCCTCACCGATGATGAGCGGACGCGCTCCGGCATACTGGTTCCACCACTTGATAAGGGTGTCATAGTCGGCAGCCTTATGTCCGATCTCCCAATAGATCTGGGGGACACAATAGTCCAGCCAGCCATTGTTCACCCACAGCAGCACGTCGGCATAGAGATCGTCGTAGTTCTGCAGACCGTTGGTATTACTGCCAATCGAAGAGCTGCGCTTGTTGCGGTAGATGCCGAAGGGCGAGATGCCGACTTTCACCCAGGGCTTTGTCTGATGAACCGTCTTGTAGAACTGTTCAATAAAGAGGTTCACGTTATAGCGGCGCCAGTCACGCTGGTCCTTGATGCCGTTGGAATGATCCTGGAACAGCTCGTCATCAGGGATGCCCTCCCCCTTCACCGGATAGGGATAGAAATAGTCGTCCATGTGTATGCCATCCACGTCATAGCGGCTCACGATGTCACGGGCCACCTCACAGATATAGTCACGATTCTCAGGAATACCCGGATTAAGGATAAAGAGCTCGTCGTAGGCAAAACAGTTCATCGGCTTGCGCACGGCTATATGCTTCGGGGAAAGCTGACGCGTGCCCTTGGTCTTTGCCCTATAGGGATTGATCCACGCATGCAATTCCATCCCACGCTTATGACACTCGGTGATCATCCACTGGAGCGGGTCCCAGTAGGGGTTCGGCGCCATACCCTGGGTACCTGTCAAGAAACGGCTCCAAGGCTCAATCTTACTCTCGTAAAGGGCATCACACTCAGGACGGACCTGGAAGATAATCACATTGACACCGTCTTTCTGGAGCTCGTCGAGCTGATAGGTCAGCGTCTGCTGCATCTTTACGGTACCCATACCCTGGAACTGACCGTTGACACACTGTATCCAGGCGCCACGCATCTCACGTTTCTGAGCCTCGACTGCGATCGCGAGCAGAAGCATCAAACTGAACAATATTGTTTTCTTCATCTTTAAAATAGTTTTTTCCTATGTTTACGTGCCTCCTCGAGGGAGATGATTTCTTCTTGCTGATGCTGATAGTCCTCACGAAGGTGCTGATACTTCTCCGTCAGGTCGCGCTCCATCTGCACGCCGTCATTCATCAGACGGACGGCAACAAGGGCATTCTGCGAGGCATCCTTCATCCAAACGACAGGCCCCGAATAGACGGGGGCGATCTTCAGGGCAACATGCAACTCACTGGTTGTGGCCCCGCCAATCATGATGGGGATATTCAGTCCCGCCTTCTGCAGTTCGCGCGCCACGTTGACCATCTCTTCCAGACTGGGGGTTATCAGACCACTCAGTCCGATGATATCCACATGCTCCTCGACGGCTTTCCTCACGATCTGCTCGGCCGGCACCATCACACCCATGTCGATAATCTCATAGTTATTGCAGGCCATCACCACGCCAACGATATTCTTACCGATATCGTGGACGTCGCCCTTGACTGTTGCCAGAAGCACCTTTCCTGCATGGGCCGCCACTTCCGTCTTCTCGGCTTCGATATAGGGCTGAAGAATACCTACGGCCTGTTTCATGGTACGGGCGGTCTTCACCACTTGGGGCAGGAACATCTTACCCTCGCCGAAACGCTGTCCGACAAGGTTCATCCCTGCCATCAGCGGACCTTCAATAATATCGACGGCACGCGGATAAGCCCGAAGTGCTTCCTGCAGGTCGGACTCAAGATAGTCGCCCACACCCTTGACAAGTGCCTGAATCAACCGATCCTCGACAGGCATTGCCGACCTGTCGCCACTTCCTTCCGAAGCAACGGCAGCACCATTCTGAGCACCGGTCTTCTGCGTTTCCATCATACTGTCTGCAAGGGTCGTCAGATGCTCTGCAGCAGCAGTGGAACGGTTCAGGATTACGTCCTCGATAATGCAAAGCTGTTCTTTAGGTATATCTTCATAAGACACTCGCGATGAAGGATTTACGATTCCAAAATCCATTCCGTTTTGAATGGCGTGATAGAGGAACACCGCATGCATCGCCTCACGGATATAGTTGTTCCCGCGGAAGGAGAAGCTGAGGTTACTGACCCCGCCACTGACATGCGCCCCAGGCAGGTTCTGTCTTATCCATCCGGTAGCACGGATAAAGTCAGCGGCATAGCTGTCATGTTCCGGCATCCCCGTAGCCACAGCCAGCACATTCGGATCGAAGATGATATCCAACGGATTCATACCCACCTGTCCGGTAAGCAACCGATAGGCACGCGCTGCTATCTCGATACGGCGCTCATACGTGGTGGCCTGTCCCTGTTCGTCAAAACACATAACGACGACAGCAGCCCCGTAGCGCTTCACGTCACGGGCATGTTCAAGGAACTTTTCCTCACCCTCCTTCAGGGAGATGGAGTTGACGATGCTCTTTCCCTGGACACATTTTAGTCCGGCCTTGATAACCTCCCAGTCGGAGGAGTCGATCATCACCGGCACACGGGCTATATCGGGCTCAGCCGCAATCCGATTCAGGAAATTCACCATCTCCGCCTTGGCGTCGAGCAGACCGTCGTCCATATTGATGTCTATGACGAGCGCCCCGTCCTCCACCTGTTTGCGCGCAATGGCGAGTGCCTCGTCATAATGCTTCTCCTTGATCAGCCTGAGGAACTTGCGCGAGCCTGCCACGTTACAGCGTTCACCGACATTGACGAACTTCACGTCGGGCGTGATGTCAAGCAGTTCCAGACCACTGAGCCACATTGTCTGCGGACGAGCCACTGGCTGATGGGGGGCCTTACCTGCTACCAGCGGACCGTAGGCAGCTATGAAGGTCTCGTCAGTACCGCAGCAGCCGCCTATGATGTTTACCAGTCCTTCATCCACGAGCTCCCCCATCTTCGGTGCCATCGTCTCAGCCGTCTCATCGTATAGGCCGAGAGAATTTGGGAGTCCGGCATTCGGGTAGGCAGATATATAATAAGGTGCACGACGGGCCAGTTCACGGAGGAACGGTCTCATCTGCGTCGCCCCAAACGAACAGTTCAGTCCGACGGAGAAGACAGGATAGTTGCTGATACTGGCCAGGAAGGCGTCAAGCGTCTGTCCGCTGAGCGTACGGCCGGCAAGGTCGCTGACCGTTACCGAAAGCATGATGGGGATCTCGACACCACGCTGCTGCATCACGCGCATAGCGGCATCGATACCGGCTTTTGCATTCAGGGTATCGAAGATGGTCTCGATGAGCAGGGCATCCACCCCACCCTCGACCAGAGCGTCCATCTGCTCGACATAGGCAGCAAGGAGCTCGTCGTAGTCCATGTCCCTGGCAGCCGGATTGCTGACATCGGGCGACATCGAGCACGTCTTGTTGGTAGGTCCGACCGACCCCGCGACGAAACGGGGCTTGTCTGGTGTCGAGAACCGATCGGCCACCTGTCTGGCAAGCCTGGCCCCGGCAAGCGCCATCTCACGGGCCTCGTCTTCCAGATGATAGTCGGCCTGGGAGATGCGTTGGCTGCTGAAGGTGTTTGTGGCAATGATATCGGCACCTGCCTCAAGGTACTTGCGGTGAATGTCGGTGACGACGTCGGGTCTTGTCAGCGAGAGCACATCGTTGTTGCCCTTCAGCTGCCCTGCAAGATTCGCAAAACGGTCTCCACGGAAGTCTGCCTCCGTGAGACCGTAGGTCTGTATCTTCGTCCCCATCGCACCATCGAGGATGAGGATCCGTTGTCTGATGATATCGTTAAGCCCTTTCAATGATATGTTGTCTTTGTATTAATAATGCTTCATGACGCGGTCCATCTCGCGCCGGTCCTCCTTCTCCTTCAGGGTCTGGCGCTTGTCGTACTCTTTCTTTCCCTTGCAGAGAGCGATATCCATCTTGGCCCGTCCCTTGTTGTCTATGAAGACCAGCAGCGGAACGATGGTGTAGCCCGTCTGCTTCGTGGCACTTTCCAGTGCGCGGATCTCCTTCTTGGTAAGCAAGAGCTTCCTGTCGCGCTTCATCTCATGGTTGTTGTACGAACCGTAGAAATAGGGACTCACATTCATGCCCTTCACCCACAGTTCACCATTGATCACCACACAATAGGTATCCACAAGACTGGCCTTGCCGAGACGGATGCTCTTAATCTCCGTCCCTGTCAGTACGATACCGGCTGTATAGGTATCTATAAAGAAGTACTCAAACGAGGCCTTCTTGTTTTTGATCTGTACCGGACTCTTCTTCCTGAGCTGTTCTTGTTCCTTGTTCATTGGATTGTAGCAAATTTCTCAAGGTGATCGTCAATATAGTGGGCTATGTCGTCGGTCCACGCTTCCTCGTTCTCCACGAACTGGTCGTCGAGGTCATCGAAGTCGGGGAACTGTTCGAAGAGTGCCATGAACTCCTCGTCGGTACAGTCCTTCTCGATTTCCTCCCGGTGCTTCAGCCAAAGCGTATGTGCCTCATAGATCAGCTTCGACGGCCCGCGCATGTCCCATAGCCTCAGCACCTTTGCCAGCGGGTTCTTGAAGATGAAGGGACCGTAGCCGTTGTGAATCAGCTGCACGAAGCCGCCGTCCATCACCTCCTGGTGCAGCACGTCCCATGCAAGGAGCGTCAGCTGGTCCGTATTCAGTTCTGCCATCGTTTCCGGTGTCAGTTCACCGCCTATGGCATCATAGATAGCCTTCACGAAAACATTGACGAAAGCATCCATGCCCTCCATCGCTGCCTGCTGAAGATCAGCATCTTTCACAATCACTTCTTTCATCGTCTATCTCATTCAGGTAAGTTCATATACACCCGTTGGCAACTGGCGGCGCAGCACTTCGAGCTCCAGGTCCTTCCCGGGCACGATGCCGTAGCTTCTGAGTATCGCCTCGACGGTCTTGCGGGCCAGCTCCGGGTGATTGTTCTCCTCACTAAGATGGCAGAGCCATACGTGCTTCAGGTGTTCTGTCATATTCTCGGCCAAGGCCGTGCCGCAGTTCTTGTTCGACAGGTGGCCGGTACCGCTTAGGATACGCTTCTTCAGGTAGTCAGGATAAGGACCGCCGAGCAGCATCTCCTCATCATGGTTGGCCTCGATCACCAGATAGTCGGCTGCGGCAATACGCGCCTTGATGTCGTCGGTGATACAGCCTACGTCCGTGATAATGACGAAGGTTATGCCCTCAGCCTGGATCTCATAGCCCACATTCTCACTTGCATCATGCGGCACGACGAACGGCAGCACCGAGAAATCACCCAACTGGAACCGCTGTCCGGGGACGATCTCCATCTTCCGCTCTGCCGCTACCTTGCGGGTAATACAATAGTTGTGGTCGATACCATTATGCACCTTCTGGGTGGCATAGACTGGCACCTTGTATTCGTGACTGAAAGAACCTACCGACTTGATATGGTCAGCATGGTCATGCGTGACAAGCACATGATGCACACTGCCCAACTGAATACCGTAGTCCTTGCAATGTTTCTTCAGTGTCCTTATGCCGACACCGATATCTATTATAAGAGCGTCTGTCGCGGTGCCAAGGTAATAGCAATTACCACTGCTGCCGCTGGCAAACGAAATGAATTTCAGCATCTGATTATATATTTTCGTGCAAAGGTACAAAAATTATACGAAAAGACATCGGCTTTTCACATAAATTATATCTTAGAAAGGCATTCCTACTGCAAAGTGGAAGGCCAAGTCACGGCTAAGGCGGGGATGGATAGCCGGATAGTGGTCTTCCGCCTCGGTCTGGTAGGCTGGATTGACGGCTTTCATGCCAAGGTCGAAGCGGAGTACGAAATAATCGAAATTCAACCGTAGGCCAAGACCATAGCTGACAGCCATGTCATTGATAAGGCCCTTCAAGGTGAACTGTCCGCCTGGCTGCACGTCATACTGCCGTAACGTCCAGATATTACCGGCATCGACGAAGAAGGCACCGTTGAATTTCCAGAACAGGTGCGTACGGTATTCCAGGTTAAGGTCGAGTTTCATGTCGCCCGTCTGGGTGATAAAGTTGATCCGGCCGTCCTTGTCCTTATAGCTGCCTGGTCCAAGACTGCGCACCGTCCAGCCTCTCACACTGTTTGCACCGCCCGAGAAATAGCGTTTCTCAAAGGGCAGCACATTGGAATTGCCATAGGGATAGGCAATGCCAAGACCGACATGGACGATAAGCTGGTCGTTGGTACCCTCGCCGAGCAGATTGCGCGAGTAGTCCAGGTCTGCTTTCACATACTGCGCATATGCTATGTCAAAGACCTTGTACTGACCGTCTTCATTCCTTGAGCCACCGAAGGCGGATGTATAGAGATTCAGAAGATTGCCCGCTGTTTCTATATTGGTTTTCAGGGCGAAGCGGCCGTTGCTGTAAGCATAGCCGAAGCCTGTCTTCATGATAAACAGGTCGCGGTAATTGTAACTTAATATCGCATTCGAATTGGATGTGTTATCCAGGTATTCGCGCTGGAAGGTACTACTGATCCAAGGCATAAACACGTAGTTCAGGTCAACAAGGTCAACCCGATAGTTGTCACGATGATTCCGAGGCTGCCACTTGTAGCGCCACGCCGCGGAAAGTACACGGCGATGGAACTCGGGACGGTCTTGTGAGTCGTACATCACAGAGACCTCACTTGTCGCTACGATCCTGCGGCGTATCTGCTGACTAAGGAAAGGCAGGATGAAACGGGGGAAGGACAGACGCCCCTCTATACTGTACTCAAAGAAGTCCTGGTTGCTGTATCCTTCAAGTCCCCGAATAGCCTCATAGGCACCGCGCAGCTTCATGCTGAAGGTCTCCGAGCCATGGAAGAAATTACGGTTCTGGTAGATCAGAGAGGCGGCAGCACCCAGATCGCCCGCTGTATTTGTGCCCTCTGGCTGGAAACTGATGGTTGAGGGCTTGTTGGTCTGGATCATGATCCTCGTGTCGAGCAACGTCGTATCAGGAACAGGCTGGAAACTGATGTTCGTATATCTTACCGCCCCCAAACGGCCGAAATGATTATAGGTGTTCTGCAAGTCACTCGCAGAATAGTAGTCCCCAGAATGCAGGAACGTGTTCTCCCGAAGTACCGATTCGCGCAAGTGGATCACGGAGTCGCCGACCGCGCTGCTGACGAAATTCAGGTCTCTGATCATATAGCGGCTGTGCAGCGTGTCGGAAGCCTCACTGTCCGGGCGATAGGGATGCAGTATCATCGCAAGATCGACCGTATGGCTGTCGGCATCTTTACGGGCCCGATAGGTGATAAACTCCTTATGGAAACGGAAATAGCCGAGGTTCTGAAGATAACGCGTAATCTCGGAACGTTCTGCGTTCAGCATGTCTGTACTGAACTGCATACCCTCCTGCAGCAAGGAGTGACGGTCCTTCAGGAAATCAGCGATCACGGAGTCCTGAATATCGCGCACCAGATGCTGAACGACATAGGGCTTCCCTGGCCGCAACACATAGATGGCGTCTGCCTTCTTCTTGTGCGTGTCAAGATACAGGCTCACCTCGGCATCAAGATATCCCTTGTTCTGCAGGGCCATCTGCAGATCCTCACATGTCCGACGCGCCAGGACGGAATCATAGATGACGGGGGCCTCTCCCATGGAACGGAGCATTTTGTTCAACCACGTACTGTCCTTGCCCGCCATGGCATAGACGCCAAGGGGGATCTTCAGGGTAGAGAACCAGCGCGAATTGGTCTTCTGGCGCACGTAGGCTTTCATCTGCGACGGGTTGATATCCTTGTATTTGCCGTCCATTACGACCTTTACCTTGTCGAGCATATAGGTCTCGTCGGGTAAGTCGCGCGAGGCTGAACAGGCACATAGCAACATGCCTGTCAACAGGGTGAGAAACTGGCAAATATGAGACTTCTTCATCAATATTCTAGCTTGCAAGTTGCAAATTTACGAATAATTTCTTAACTTTGCCACGGAATCAACGATTTTTTTCAAAATGATATCGAAGAATCAAGTGAAATACATCCGCCAGCTGGAACAAAAGAAATACCGTAAGCGGGAAGGACTCTTCGTTGCTGAAGGCACGAAGGTCGTTGGCGACCTGCTGAAGCATCACCAGCCCAAGGCACTGTATGCAACAGATGAATGGCAGGCCCATACAGGTATCTCCTGCACAACCGTCACCGAAGAGGAGCTGCAGCGCATCAGCTTCCAACAGCATCCCCAGCAGGTGATGGGCCTCTTCCCTATTCCCAGCCAGACTGCCGTAATCAGTTTCAGCGGCACGCTCGTACTGGCACTCGACGGTGTACAGGACCCCGGCAACCTCGGTACCATTATCCGGATTGCCGACTGGTTCGGCATCGCGACGATTGTCTGTTCTGAAGATACGGCCGACGCGTGGAACCCCAAGGTTATCCAGGCCACGATGGGAAGTATTGCCCGCGTGAACATTGTCTATACAAACCTCCTTGACACCATCGACGCCCTTCCGCCCGACTATCCCATATACGGAACACTCCTCGACGGAGAGAACATCTACACACAGCCACTGTCAGCAGAAGGACTCATTATCATGGGCAATGAAGGAAACGGCATCTCCGAGGCGGTACGCGCAAAGGTCAACCGGCGACTGCTCATCCCCGACTTTCACCAGGGGGAGACTGCCGACAGTCTCAATGTGGCCATTGCCACGGCTATCACCTGCTCGGAGTTCAGGCGCAGACAGGCCTAGCATCACAGTCTGCTTTTTTTAAAGTGAATCCAGACGGTCGGCATAGAGCTCCCTTGATGCTTCTCCACGCTCATCGTCGGTCATGTCTATTTTCGGGTGGATGTCCATCGGCTCCAAGTTGAAGCCTATCCGATTCAGATTCTGGTTGGTATAGGTAAGCTGTGCACCAAAAAGACAGATGGTCCATGATATCTGCACCCAGAGCATGAACAGCGGCAGTGCAGCGAAAGAGCCGTAGATGGCA
>Ga0310691_10008194_pt1 | contig 10774 bp, 6 predicted proteins | sample 176DNAGHGlowgp2_FD_203887 | JGI IMG/M metagenome (GOLD analysis project Ga0310691, IMG submission 203887) | Sheep rumen microbial communities from Palmerston North, Manawatu-Wanganui, New Zealand - 1766 DNA GHGlow gp2 (v2) (version 2) | ecosystem: Host-associated > Mammals > Digestive system >... | reverse complement strand
TTGGATTTCTTTAATATATCAAATTATTACAAACTTATTAATTTGTTCTTGTTCTTGGACTTGATTAAGAAAAGAAAACTTTTTAATGTATTGATAGAGTCAATCAAGCGGATTTCATGATACAAATACCTTCAATACTTCTTGTTCCATCATTAATTTTTCCATATGATTTGATGGTTCTACTTTTTTTAATGCAATTTTTGTATCGATTCCCATTCAACCAAACAATCAGAAATCAGCATGTGAGATATTTTTAGTCCAATCAATAAGGACATCTACATTTTCTAGAAGGACTTTTCTATCATTATATTGATCTAATGCTCAAGATTTTATTAATCATTCTAATGATTTCTTGTTTACAACCTCTGAACATCTTCTTAGGAAGTCTTCCAAATCTTTAAATTTTCATCCTTTTTCTCTTTCTTTTTGTATTGCTTCTCAAACATCTTCTCAAATTCATTTTACAGAAAAGAATCAAAGTCTAATATCTTCTCATATAGCTGCAACATGAGTATATGATTCATTGACATCTGGGTTTAGTACTTTAATTCAAGTATTCTGTATTTCTGAGATATAAAAACTTTGGGTATCGATATCATCTTCAACAGAACGAATAAGTGCTGCAGAGAATTCCAATGGATAATGCGCTTTTAAATATGCTGTCTGATAAGCAACAAAAGCATAACAAACAGAGTGTGATTTATTAAATGAATATGAAGCTGCAGGCTCAATCATTTTCTCGTAAATATAAGTTGTTGTCTCTGGTTTGTAATTTCTAAAAGTTGCTCATCTTTCAATAAACTCTTTTTTTAATTTTTCAATTACTTCTTTCTTTTTCTTTCATACTCATCTTCTTAAAAGATCAGCCTCTCATAAAGAAAATCATGCCATAGCTTGTACAAGGAACATAAGTTGCTCCTGATAAATGGCAATACCATGGGTAATATTCATAATTGGAGAAAGATCTTCAATGAGCTTTTTATTTTCATCTTCAGCAACTTCGGCACTATATTTTTTTGTCAAATCAGCTCTTAATTCATCACTCATATATTTTATTTCTTCTCTTCATTGTGCTCTTTCAATATAGGTTGGAATAAATTCCATAGGACCTGGACGATATAAGGCATTCATAGCCACTAAATCGTGGATAGCATTTGGCTCAAGCTGAATAAGATATTTTCTCATTCAAGGAGATTCAAACTGGAAGATTCAAGTAGTATCTCAAGTTTTGAAGACCTCATAGGTTGCTGGATCATTAATATCTGGTTGAAAAGATGTAGTATCCAAAAAATGCTGGAACATTTCTGGAAGTTCTTTTCCTTCTTTTTCGAACCTTTTGGCAATAATTTTGATAGCATTTTTAATGATTGAGAGGTTTCTTAGTCATAAGAAGTCCATTTTAAGAAGTCAAATTCATTCCATTGTTGGACCGTCATACTGGCTAACAATTGTATGATCATCTTCTTTTAGATATTGAGCAGCAGTATATGTTGAAACAGCTTCAGGGGCAATAATAATTCAACAGGCATGAACTCATAATTGTCTAAGATTTCACTCTAGTCAAGCAGCTAATTCAAATGCTTTTTTTACTTTTTCATCGCTATTAATAACGTTGCTTAATTCTTCATATTCTGCGCTATTAGCTAAGATATCTTTTAAACTTACTTTTTCTGGAATAAGGTTGGTAATCTGATTAGATTTATCAAAAGGAATTCATGTAGCCCTGGCAGAATCTTTGAAAGCGGCTTTAGTAGCCATTTTCATAAAGGTTCAGATAGAACAGACCTTTTGTTTTCAGTATTTTTCAGTACAATAATCAATTACCTTTTGTCTTTGAGTATCTTCAAAATCGATATCGAAATCGGGCATTGATATTCTCGCAGGATTTAAGAATCTCTCAAAAAGTAAATCAAAAGGAAGTGGGTCGATATCTGTAATTTCAATCATCCATGCAAGCAAAGACCCTGCTCATGATCATCTTCAAGGACCTACGGCAATCATTTGTCTTTTTGCCCATCTAACATAATCAGACACAATAAGAAAATAAGTATTGAATCACATGGATTTCACTACTTTTAACTCATATTCTAATCTTTCTATATATTCAGCAAGAGAGTATTGAGAAGTTTTTAGTGGATAGAAATCACGATTTTTCTCAATAATATCCACTTTAAATGGAGTATAGGTTTCGTGAGTAAAACGTCTTAAATCTTCAGGAGAAGTTTCAGGAACAGACTTTTCTAAAACTCACTTATTTGTAATTTTGGTTAAATTAATAATAGTTTCTTCATCCCAATCTAGTCTTAATCTTGTTTTCATACCCTTATATGCATGATAACGTAATTCAAATTCATGTAGGTCCATAACTGCCATTTAAGAGTATTGATTGAGAATATAAATAACTGATATAAATGTAATTTTTCTAAGTTAAAAATCAATAAAAGAAAAACTCCATGATATTTTTTTATATCATGGAGTTTGTTATATTCTATATATAATTAAGCACCAGCATTAGTACCAACATCTCCTTGCATATTTGTAGTCTCATCTACTGTTGATAATGTTCAGATTAACCAGAAGATTAATGATACAAACATCCAAGCAACACCGATAATTACTAGACCAATAGCTGCTTGTTTAAGGATACCCATACCTTTCTTATATTTAGCATCGTCACCGGCAGCAGTAACCATTTGGAAACCTCCCCAAAGACAAACGACAAGAGCAATAAGTGCTAACATTCATAAGATCCAGTTTACAGCAGTTGTAATTGTTGAAAGAAGACTAGAACTTCAAGCACCTGCTTCAGCATCTTGTGTACCAGAAATTCCTTTTACTCCAGTTACACCTGTAGATTTTCAAAATCATTCAGTATTACCCCAATCATTATCTGCTAGAGCAATACCACTAATACTTCCGAATGCAGCTAACCCCATCATCGTAACTGCAAGTAGTTTTGTTTTCATGTTGTTTTAATAATAAAGATTAAAAGATTTTAAAGAGTTTTTCTCTTAATTACATACCTAAGTATATTAATAATTTTATATTTTGCAAATTTTTTAATAAAAAAATCTTAAATAAAAAAATCTGAAGCATTAAATACTTCAGATTTTAGTCATAAATAGGGATTATTAGTCTTCAACAGATTGTGTTTCTTCTTCAATAATAGCTCACATATTGTCCAAAGCTTCATCATCTAACACTTTTTTACCTAATCTCATATCCTTAATCTTATTTTGGATTTCTTTTTCTATAGTAGTGCGAGCTTTTTCATCTCATTCTAAATATTTACATAATTTTTCTTTTCATTGAAATTTTTCATTTCAAATAGTATAGAAAGCTCAAGCCTTTGTAATAAGTTTCAAGATAAGTGCAGCTTCAATGATATCACTAACTCTATCATATCCCATACTCCATTTTACTGGAAGTTCAGCAGTCTTGAAAGGAGCAAAAATCTTATTTTTAGCAACTTTAATTTTTGCATAATAACCAACTTGTTCTTTATCTTCCATAATTTTATCTCATTTTCTAATTTCAATTCTTTGAGATGCGAAGAATTTTAAAGCATTACCTCAAGTTGTTGTTTCAGGATTTCAGAACATAATACCAATCTTCATTCTTATTTGGTTGATGAATACACAAATAGTACCACTTTTAGCCAATACAGATGTTAATTTTCTTAATCCTTGTGACATCATTCTAGCTTGAAGTCCCATATAAGAGTCTCACATATCTCATTCAACTTCAGCTCTTGGAACTAGTGCTGCAACAGAGTCGATAACAATCATTTTAACTGCTCATGTTTTTGCTAATTCTTCAGCGATTTGAAGAGCTTGTTCTCCATAATCTGGTTGAGAAAGAATAAGATTTTCAGTATCAACTCATAGTTTCTTTGCATAATGAGGATCTAGTGCATGCTCTGCATCAATAAATGCTGCAGTTTCACCCCTTTTTTGAATTTCAGCAATAGCGTGAAGTGCTATTGTTGTTTTTCATGAAGATTCAGGTCCATAGATTTCAATAACTCTACCTTCAGGGAAACCTCATCAAAGAATTAAATCAAGCACATATGAACCACTGTGAGCAGTATTAACTAATCAAACATTAGCATTGTCTCCCATTTTCATAACAGCTCCTTTTCAAAACTGTTTTTCGATGTTCATAAATGCTTCTTTTAAAGCTTGTGAATTTGTTGCGTTTGCCATATTATATTAAGAATAAGTTATAAAACATTTGGTGTCGTTTCATATGACTGTGGTGGTGTTTAATGAAAAAAAATAAAAAATCAAGTCAAATTTTATGTAAAAAAATTAATCTGTCAAAAAAAATGAAAATATTGTCAAAAAACATTTGACAATGTCAAAGATTTTCTTATACACAAAAATGCAATGATCGTTTTATATCGTATATTACATAATGAAAAGCCAGAAATTAGATGATCTACAGAAGAGACTGATTGCTTTTTTTAAGCAAAACAAGGATCAAGAAGGGCTTACTCTAAGAGAGATTGCCAATCAGGTTTGAGCTAATCATCCACAAACAGTGCTCAATAAGCTAAATCAATTGGTTTTCAAAGGGTATTTTATTAAAGATGCTCATGGCTATAGATTAATTAGAGAAGAATTTTGAAGTAGGACTGATGATGTTGTTCAACTTCCAATCTATGGCTTTGCTCAATGTTGAAACAAATGAAAAAGAGTAATAGAGGAATATTCTCAAGAAACGATTCCTGTTACAGCAGCATTTGTTTGAACAGATTTAACAAATACTTTCTTTGTAAGGGCTAAGTGAAATAGCATGGAACCAAAAATCCAAGACGGAGACTTGGTACTAATTCGTCAGCAACAAAGTTATGATGAATCAGATTATGTTTTAGTTCTACATAATCAGCTTCCTAAGTTGAAAAGAATAATAAAACAAGATTGAAAATATATGCTAGAATCAATAAATCGTTTCTTTGATAATGTTGAAATAAGCCCTTATGATGAAACGAAAGTAATAGGTGTTGTAAAGAAAATCATTAAATCAATGTAAATTATTACTAAAAATAAAAAGCTTCCGAGTTATTTCGGAAGCTTTTTAGGTTATAAAAGTTTAATTAAGATAACTTTCTTTTTACTGCTATTTTTCCATCGTGTCCAATTTGTGAAATAACAACATGAATCTCATCACCAACCTTAAAGTGTTTTTCTAATCCATCAGTATATTTTTGACCTAAATTAGATACATGACAAAGTCCTTGTTTTCCTTTAGGTAGTTGTACAAATAATCCATAGTTTTCAACTCTAACAATCTTAGCATTAAATGATTGTCCAACTTCAAGATCTGTTGCAATTTCAAGGATAATGTTTTTAGCTTTTTCAATGATTTCTTGTTTTTCATGAGTCAAGAAACAAGTTCCATCATCTTCAAAATCGATTTTAATGTTATCGCATTCTTCAATAATTTTATCAATATTTTCTCATCCTTTACCAATAACTTCCTTAATTTTTTCAGGATTGATTTTGAATACATGAATCTTTGGAGCATATTCTTTAACTCAATTTCTTGGAGCAGGAATAGTTTCTAACATAAAATCCATAATTTCTTTGTATCATTCAGAAGCTCTATCAATTGTTTCATGAACGATATTTATTGGTAAACCTTTTAATTTAGTATCCAATTGAATAGCTGTAATACCATCTTTTGTTCAAGCTACTTTAAAGTCCATATCTCATGTGAAGTCTTCAGTAGCCATAAGATCATTAAGTACTAGGTGCTTTGTAATGTTACCAGCTTCATCAGATTCAGTCATAAGTCCCATTGCGATACCTGCAACTGGCTTTTTGATAGGTACTCAAGCATCCATAAGTGCTAATGTTGAACCACATACAGAACCCATACTTGTAGAACCTCCAGATCCTAAACATTCAGAAACAACTCTAATAGTATATGGGAATTCTTCTTTTGAAGGAATCATATTTTCAAGAGCTTTTTCTGCTAATCTTCCATGTCCGATTTCTCTTCTTCAAGTGCTTCTCATAGCTTTAGCTTCACCTGTTGAGAATGGAGGGAAATTATAATGATGGAAATATCTTCTTTGAACATCATCATGTTCCATATCATCTAGTACTAAGTATTCAGTAGGTCCTCAAAGAGTTACAGTAGATAATACTTGAGTATCTCATCTCCAGAATAATCCAGAACCATGAACTCTAGGAAGATTATTAACTTCACAATACAAAGGTCTAATATCTTTAATTTCTCTGTCATCAACTCTTTTACCAGTAGAAAGTGTTCTTTCTCTAATAAAATGTTTTACAACATTAAATACAGCCATCTTAACTTTACTTTCTGTGAAGTCTTCAGCTTCTTCTGTTTCAGCTTTTTCAGCAGCAGCTTCTAATGCTTCTTTTTCGTATTGAGAGAAAAGATCATTAAAAGGAACTTTTGTATGTCATGCCATAGCTTCAAGTTTTTCTTCTGTTAAGATACCTTCAACAAATTCCATAGTTTTTTCTGTTGGTTTATTGAATACTACTTCTTTTTGTTGAATATCTAATGTTTTTAAGAATTCTAATTGAAGATCACATGCTTCGTTAATAATTTTTTGTCCTAAAGTGAAAGCTTCTTTCATTAAATCATCTGGGAATTCCAATCCTTCACATTCAATCATGTTAATTGAATCTCTTTTACCAGCAACAAGAAGATTTAATTGAGATTTCTCAAGTTGTTCGTTTGTAGGGTTAATGATAAATTCACCATCAATGTATCCAATTTGAGCAGCTCCTACAGGTCCATCAAAAGGAAGTCAAGCAGCCATAATTGAAACAGAAGCACCGATAATGTCCATAACTCATAATCCAATAGTATGGTCTAATGCTAATGGTGTTACACTAATAACAACATCGTTAATCATTCCTTTAGGGAACATAGGTCTTAATGCTCTATCTGTTAATCTAGCATAGAGGATAGCTTGATCTGAAGGCTTTCCCTCTCTTCTTCTATAAACAGCTCCTCCAATTCTTCCGGCAGCTGAGTAACTTTCTCTCATATCTATCATAAGAGGAAGAAAATCTGTACCTTCTTTAGGATTTTTTTCCATAACTGTAGAGTAGAGAATAACATTTTCTCAGAATTGCATTCTAATACTCGCATCAGCTTGTACAGCAAGTTTTCACATTTCAAAAGAAATATCTCTACCTTGCCAAGTTGTTGATAGACGATCTGTCTTTACATCTCTTTTTACTACCATTTCTTTTTTGTATAAAATAAAAGGATTAAAACTTCCCTTAACACTTTTATGAGATAGATTAAATCAATAGAGAATCATTAGACTTTCTTTTGATTTAATCCACCTTCTCGTGAAAAAGGGAAATCATAACAATAAAATTATAATGTTTTTTTTTGATTATGCAATTAAAATATTTTCTCCGGGGAAACCTTGAAATTCTATAGTAAAATACTATCATTTTTGTGATTTTATTTCTTTTTGTAAAGAATAATAATGAAAAAATTAACAGTATTGTGAGTATTTATGCTATGATGTGTTCTTTTTTCTGGTTGTAATAGCAAAGAAGAGGCAGCACCAGTTGCAGATATTGAAACAAATGAAATTTTTTATGAAAATGAACTTGTTGTTGAATGAGTAAGTTCTGCGGAAACAGACTGATGAGTTTTAGGTGACGGATATCTTGTTTTAAGAAAAACATTTGAAGATCATTCTGATGTTGTTATGATCGCTAAGGGAATTTGGGAACCATACTTTGAATCAGAAAATGATTATCTTCCATGAAATAGTATTTCGTTTAAGTGATGAGTTAAGGCTGTAGACGGAGCAGCATGAACACATTACTATGAAGTTGTAAGTATTGATTCATTAAAGGTTTCTTGAGTACCTTCACAAGATGAGGTAAAAGAATTATTAGATAGCTATGCTTATTGTGATACTGATGAAGATTGTGTAAATTTCTATCCATGATGTCCTTTAGGATGTGCACATCCTGTGAATAAAAAATACTTAGATATAGCAACTAAAATTGCTAATAACTTTATAGATCATCAAAAAGAACAGTGTATGTATAAATGCATGGCACCTGAAAAAATTGTTTGTGAAGATTATAAATGTAAAGCTGTTACTCAAGAACAAAAGGATTCATCAAAAGAAGTATCAAAGAATGGATTGTCTTCTGAAGAACTAAATGAGGCGAATACAATATTCTGAAAATAATTTAAGTATAATATATAAAAAATCTTAGCTTTATTCGCTAAGATTTTTTGATTCCATATTTTTTAAATGATTCGCTAGATTTTTGTAGATATGCTTTGGTTTATTCCTTTCTTTTATATCTCATAATACCCAATCCATAGCTACTTGTAATAATTCTCAAACTATTTTTCATGGCTTAAGATTAAAGTGCTCCATAATGTCCTTTCCATTAACAGCTAAATCTTTTGCTGTAAATTGACCTTCTTCTTCATTTATTTTAACAAGTAAATCTTTTAAAAACCAAGAATCACTTAAGTCACTAGCATTTTGTAGAGGATTATACATTCATAATCTATCAGCAATATTGATATCTAATAAATTATTAACTCTTTCAAATCAATTTTCAGAAAGCATTTTTCTGAGCTTTTTTTCTCGGTTTTGTGGATGTGCTTGTAAAATTTCTCAAGGAGTATGATGCTCTCTAATATACCATTCTATTTCTTCGATTTCCTTATGAGAAAATCATAGCTTTCAAAAATCTTCTTTAGCAAGAACAGCAGAAGAAATCCTATGATTTAATGGTCATGCTAAAAGTTCTCTAACTTCTTCTCTAGATAAATCTTTTTTATATTCAGCATATTGTCAAACCTTTCATACATCATGATATAACATAGAAAATCTTACAAGGTAGTTGCTATTTATTTGTTGTAGATGGTAAACCGCTAACAGAATATGGGTATAAACATCGAAAGGATGATATCTTATTGGTTGATCAACATGTTTTGTTAATGCTAATGCAGGGAATATGATAGGAAGCATTTCTGCTTCATCTAATAATCAAACAAGAGCAAAAGGGTTTCATTTTGTGAATGCTTTTACAAGTTCTTCTCTAATTCTTTCTTTTGCAATATTTTTTAATAAATCGTGATTTCTTTTAATAGATTTCCAAGTATCAACATCAAAATCAAAGAGCTTTAATTTGTTTGTTGGATCTTGTACTACTCATTTATTTTGTTTTTGTAGTTCTTCGTTAATAACATTAACAAATCTGAGTGCTCTTAAAAGTCTTAAAGCATCTTCTTGGAATCTTGTATCGGGATTTCAAACAGTTTGGAGTTTTTTATTAATCATATCCTGTATTCATAGAGCAGGATCAATGATAATATTAATATCAGTATGATCATATTCTCATTTCTGTTCATCTCAGTAAGAGTATCCTTCTTTTTGGATATCTAAAAGATAGTAGAGATAGTCGGTATCACATTTCCCTTTAGGGAAGGTTTGTTGTAAGAAATTTTTATCTTGAATGATTAAAGTTTCAGTGTTTTCTAGATAAATAAATCATTCTTTTTTTAAAATTTTCAAAATATCTTCATCTGAAACTGATTTATTTGTTTCATAAGCTGGTGTCTTTAGTCTTTGTGAGGTATAATAAATAGCATTAATAGTAAAATCTCTTCTTTGATAATCTAAAAGTAGGTCATCACTCCAAAAAATTTCTTCAGGGTGACGAAAGTCTCAATATCCTGTTTCGGCACGTAATGGAGTTAATTCATATTTGAGATTTCAATTATTTTGTCCTTTAGGAATTAGTGTAATAGTTCAAAATTTTTCTGTCATGAAATGAGATAATCCTTCTTTATTGATGGATTCATATAAATCCATAGGATTTCAAGACATAGTAAAATCAATATCTTCAGGATTGGTTGTTAATCAGAGTAAAATATCCCTAATAGATCAACCAACAAGAAAAAAATTAGAAGTATTTATTTTACTTTTCAAAAAATGAAAATGCTTTTTTAATATTTTTAACTCTCAAAACTTAAAAATCATATTTTTTGTATTGAAATCTTAGGTAAAATTACTATACTACATCTCGTTGCTCTTGTTATAGGGAGGGCGTGTAGCTTAGTTGGTAGAGCAGATCCCTCTTAAGGATAAGGTCGTGGGTTCGAATCCCACCCCGCCCATAGCTTACGCAACTATAGTTATTAGCTTGTTAAATGCAATGTTAATCGCTTAAGCTACATTTGTAGCTTTTTTGTTTTATTCAGAAATTATTGCAATGGCTATTAGAAATATTGCTATTATTGCGCACGTTGACCACTGAAAAACTTCATTAGTTGATCAATTACTAAAACAATCTTGAACTCTAAAAAAGATGGAGGATCAAGATTTAATTATGGATAGTAATGATCAAGAAAGAGAAAGAGGAATTACTATTTATTCTAAAAATACAGCAATTGAATATAAGTGAGAAAGAATAAATATTGTTGATACACCAGGGCATGCTGACTTCTGAAGTGAGGTTGAGAGAGTATTAAGAATGGTTGATAGTGTTATTCTTGTTGTTGATGCTTATGAATGACCAATGCCACAAACAAAATTTGTTCTTAAAAAGGCATTGGAATTAGGAATAAAACCAATGGTTGTTATCAATAAAATAGATAAACCAGCAGCTAGACCTAATTGGGTAATAGATCAGCTTTTTGATTTATTTATTCTTTTGTGAGCTACGGACGAACAAGCTGATTTCCCTGTAATATATGCTAGTGCTAAACAAGGGTATGCTGTTAAAAATCTAGA